>Ga0123338_10000705_pt1 | contig 33689 bp, 31 predicted proteins | sample grotaG_FD_89793 | JGI IMG/M metagenome (GOLD analysis project Ga0123338, IMG submission 89793) | Glacier valley bacterial and archeal communities from Borup Fiord, Nunavut, Canada, to study Microbial Dark Matter (Phase II) -... | ecosystem: Environmental > Aquatic > Freshwater > Ice > Glacier ...
TCAAAACTGCCTTTCTCGACTTCCTGTCCACCACCACCTTCAACATTGTGTCTACCCTTACTGCCGTTCCGCCTCTACTTCGCCAGCTTCTTCGACAAGTCTAATGCGTTTCTCCATTATCCATCGCCTCCTTGATTGAAACATTCGCGGAGAAGACGGTTTCAAACTGGTCGGAGAAAGCCTTGTTGCCGCACTCTGCCCAATACGGCGTGGTCGCTTCCGGCAGCGGCTTCACGTTGTCGAGGTCGCGGATCACTGAGGCCTGATACTGATCCTTGCTCAGACCCTGCGCATCAGCAATCGACTTGATCGCGGTCAGCCCGTAGGTTGCGAATTCTTTTGCACCCGCGCCCGTCGCGATGTGCTTGAGGAATGCCCAGGCCGCGTCCTTGTTCTTGCTGCCCTTGTAGAGCGCAAAACCGGACCAGCACAGCACATTCGATTTACCCTTCGGTCCACTCGGCAGTTCGACCGTGCCGAATTTTAGTTCAGTCGCTTTTTTGTAGTCGGAGAGCGGCCATATCCCGGTCCACAGCATCGAAACAAGCTGGCTCTTGAAAAGGTCCGTCCCGGAGAACGCCGCAACGTCCTGTTTGGTTGGGGCGACATGGTACTTTGTGAACAGATCGACATACCATTGCAGGGCACTCACGGTCGCTTCGCTATTCATGAAGCCGCTCGTCTTCGTCCCATCAGCAGAGATGAGGCTTCCGCCATTCTGGTAAATCAGGGGCAGGACGCCACGCAGCCAAAGCGGGTCGCCCCAGCCATCCGGGATTTGCGCGCCCCAGCGCTTGATCTTCTTCGCGTCGAAGCTGGGTGAGGTGGCATCGTTGCCATTCGCATCGACGGTCAGCTTTTGTGCTGCCTTCAGAAAATCTCCCCACGTCCAGCCTGATTTCGGCGCGTCGAGACCCGCCGCCTTGAACTGGTCGATGTTGTAGAAAGCGACCAGTGGACTGTAATCCTTGGTCATATAGTAGGTGCTGCCCGCGACCTTGCCGAACTCAGCCACACCAGGGAAGGATACGCTTGGGTCAAAACCATTCTTCCCGGCGATATACGGAGCCAGGTCTTCTGTCGCACCAAGCGACTGGAATTTGGCTGCGTCACCATCACCGACCATGAACACATCGGGCGCGTTGCCCGACGCGAACTGCGCAAGTAGTTTTGTGCCATATTCCTGTGGGACGGCTTCCAACTGCACGTCTACATTCGGGTTCGCGGTCTTGAAAGAGGCAATCGCGGCGTTCCAGGCATTCAGCGCATCGCCGCTTTCCCAACTGCCGACGCGGACTACGCCGGAGAGCGCTGCGCCACTATCCTGCGCGGATACTGTCGCCGTGACCGTGAGGACCGCAGCGAACAAAACCAGTAAGAGCAACCAACTTCTTTTCATTTTCAAGCTTCCTGTGATAAGCCAAACGAGCGGACATACTCAGTCATGCGGTGGATACCATCTGGTTCGATACAATGCTCCTTTCATGCTGTGTTTCGATTTGCAGATGGGCATTCGTAATCTTGTACCCATCGCGCAGGCTGGACTCACGAATGATCACCTCCGGGGACAGCACAATTTGCTGTGTGGGGCGTGCTTCACCATTCAGTTGTCCAACCAGCAGGCTGATCACTGCTTTACCCACCGCCCAGATTGGCTGCCGAACTGTGGTCAGCCGGGGCGTGAGATGGTGAGCAGTGGGAAGATCATCGAAGCCCGTGACGGCAATTTCTTTGCCAATCATCAATCCACGCGCTTCAACCGCCTGCATTGCCCCAATCGCTATCGTATCCAGCAGCGTCACGATAGCGGTTGGCCGTGATACTTCCGGTAACGCCAGAAGCTGCTCGGCTGCGTTGTATCCATATTGCCGTTCTCCCTCGCCACGAATAACCCACGCCGTGTCAATTGGCAATACATGATTTTACATTGCCTGAATATAGCCGTTTAGCCGTTCCGTGCCGACGCGCGAATGTGTCGGCCATGCGATCACTGCGATGCGCGTATGTCCCTGCGCGATCAGGTGTTCGACGATTTGCCGGATGCCTTCACCGCCGTCAACTTCAACAGAAGGGCTGCTGGTCGCGTTATTGGGCTGCCCGAAACTGGCATATGGAACATTCAAACGTTGGACTGCATCCAGACGCGGGTCATTGAATTCGATACTCGACAGAATAAAACCATCCACGCGCCCGCCGAGGACTAGTTCCTGAAAATGTGCGTCGAGCGCATGGCCCGCACGTTGCGGGACCAGCAGAATGTGATAGCCCGCATCTTCCGCGCTATCGACGATGCTATGCTGAAACTGGTCCATGATATAGCTGCTATGATTTTTCCGGTCCAGACACCATGAATATCCTATCAAGTGGCTGGCCTGCGTGCGCAGCGCTTGCGCCGCCACATTCGGCCTGTAACCAAGCTCCGTTATCGCCTCTTGAACACGCTGCCGAAGTTCGGGTGAGAGCTGACCTTCCTCACGAAGAACTTTAGAGACTGTCTGGTAGCTCACACCTGCGTGTTTGGCGACCGCTTTCAATGTAATTCGAGTCGTCAAGATAGGAAAACCTGGAAAAAATAAAAGATATTGTTTAAGCGAACGTTCGCCTGATACAGAGTTTAGCGCATATTCAAATAGTCGCAAATACATATCGCACCCTTCACAAGCCCGAACATACAAAGTAGACTTGTAAACGCAGTTATGCTGTTTTACAGTTCATAGAGGTTCAATGCTGCTGACGATCACGACGACCTGCGCACCTGCAACCGATCTGGGCTATCTCCTCGCCAAGCACCCCGATAAACTGCAAACCTTCGATTGCACATTTGGGAAGGCGCACGTCTTCTACCCGGAAGCGACCGCAGAGCGTTGTACCGCCGCCCTCTTACTGGAAGTGGACCCGGTGGGTCTGGTTCGCGGTCGCAAAGACAACTTTATGCTGGGGCAGTATGTAAATGATCGCCCTTACGCCGCGTCATCGTTCCTGAGCGTGGCGATTGCGCAGGTCTATGGCTCCGCGTTGAATGGCAAGAGCCGCGACCGCACCGATCTTGTGGAAACCGCGATCCCCCTGCGTGCGACCATTGCGGCGCTCCCCTGCAAGGGCGGCGAAGCCTTATTGCGCTCCCTGTTCGAGCCATTGGGATATTCGCTGACAGCCGAGCATCATGCGCTCGATCCGGTGTTCACGGATTGGGGCGAGAGCCGCTATTATACGGTCACACTTGACGCCACCTGCCGCTTGCAGGACCTGCTCAATCATCTCTACGTCCTTATCCCGGTGCTGGATGACGAGAAGCATTACTGGATCGGTGAAGATGAGGTTGAAAAGCTGATCAAGCATGGCGAGGGCTGGCTTGGCACGCACCCGGAACGCGCGCTCATCGCACGCCGCTACCTGAAATACAAACGCGGGCTAATCCAGCAAGCCTTTGAACACCTTATCGAAGGCGAGCCGGAGGCGCAGGACGCGGAAACGCCAGAAGAGCGGGTCGAGAAGCCGATTAGTCTGAACACGCAGCGGATCGGGGCAGTCGTCGCGGCGCTCAAGAGCAGCGGTGCAGCGCGCGTCCTCGATCTGGGTTGTGGTGAGGGACAACTCATCCGCGAATTGATCAAGGACAGTGCGTTCACGGCGATTGTTGGTGGGGATGTCTCGCATCGGATGCTCGAAATTGCGGCAGATCGGCTCAATCTGGAGCGACTGCCGGAAGCGCAGCGCACACGGGTTCAACTGCTGCACGGCTCGCTGATGTATCACGATGCGCGCTTGAGTGGATACGACGCGGCGGCTATCGTGGAAGTGATCGAGCATCTTGACCCGCCCCGGCTGGCAGCCTTCGAGCGCACCGTATTCGAGGCTGCGCACCCGCATACCGTGATCATCACCACGCCGAATTGCGAGTACAACGTGCGTTTCGAGACTTTGGCCGCCGGGAAAATGCGCCACCCTGATCACCGTTTCGAGTGGACGCGGGCGCAGTTTCAGGAATGGGTGACGGCGATTGCGGCACGCTTCGGTTATTCAGTGCGCTTTGTGGGCGTCGGCGCGGTCGATGCGGAGGTTGGAGCGCCGACACAGATGGGGATTTTTAGTTTGATTTGAAGGAGGCTTTCATGCCGACAGAACCACTCGAAACTGTATTGAATCGCGACCTTTCAAGAGTAGCGTTTCATGAGATCATTTTAATTGCATCGCCGTTGTTGCGTGAGCTTGTCAACTATGCGACGAATGCTTATGCGCGATGCGTATCTTCATCGAACAAGCGGGAAAATGAAGACGTAGCGCTATTCGTACTTTATCTTCACACAATTGAGATGGTTGATGGCGTCGAAATTCTCATCTCTCAGAGTTGCCCCACCCCTGCAATTCCGCTGGTGCGAAGTGCTTTTGAAGCGCAACTTGCTATGGAATATATTCTTGAAACGGACTATGTTCAACGCTCCCTCGCTTGGCTTGCAGGGTATGCACATGAACGCATAAGTGGTTACGAGCGATTAGACCCATCTACTCAGAAAGGCAAACAATTCCAAAGTGGCAAGGAGAAAGATGCAGTAGCTCAAGGGATAACTTTGCCAGCTCCTCAATATATTCAACATGCAATAGCGAGGTTGCAAAACTTGCTTTCAAGTCCGCAATTTCAGCCTGTAGAGGCAGAACGCAAGAAAGCTAAATCTACTAAATGGCATCAGCTATTCGATGGTCCTCGCAGCTTGGAAACATTAGCTGGACACCTAAACCACGGTGCAGTATACGATTTTTTATATCGTTCTTGGTCGTTAACAACCCATGCTTCTGATGTGTCCCGCTTTATTCAACGACAAGAAAGTCCCGACCCAATAACTCGACTCATTCGTGATGGTACAGACATTCCAAACACTGCGCATATGGCAGCCAGTATCATGCTAGCAACAACTCGGTTGCTTCTTGCCAAATTTCGCCCTGATGAGGACCTCAACTCTTGGTATTTACGTGAAGTGAGGGGAAAGTATTTCAAACTATTATGAACATCAAAATCCCCGAACTCTCCCTCGTCGTGCTGATCGGCGCATCCGGCTCCGGCAAATCGACGTTCGCGCGGCAGCACTTCAAGCCAACCGAAATCCTGTCATCCGATTTTTGCCGCGCGCTCGTCAGCGATGACGAGAACAGCCAGGAAGCGACCGAAGCCGCTTTCGACGTGCTGCACTTCATCGCGCGCAAGCGCCTCGAAGCTGGAAAACTGACCGTCATCGACGCGACCAACGTACAGCCCGAAGCGCGAAAGTCGCTCATCCCGCTGGCACGCGAATACCACATGATGCTTGTCGCAATCGTTCTGAAACTCCCGCAAAAGGTGTGCCATGAACGCAATGCCGCACGCCCGGATCGCGCGTTCGGTCCGCATGTCGTGCAGCGCCAGTATCAGCAGATGTTGCAGTCGCTGAAGGATTTGGAACGCGAGGGCTTCCGCTACATCTACACGCTGGATAGCGTCGAAGCGGTAGAGCAGGCGCAGATCGTCCAGGAGCCGATGTGGAACAATCGCAAGGAGGATCACGGTCCCTTCGATATCATTGGCGATATTCACGGCTGCTTCGATGAGCTGACCGCGCTGCTGACAATGCTCGGCTACCAGATTGCGCATGACGAAAATGGGTATCAGGTCACGCCACCGCAAGGCCGTCGCGCGATCTTTCTCGGTGATTTGGGGGATCGCGGACCGCGAACGCCGGAAGTCTACAAACTCGTGATGGATATGGTCGCTGCGGGAACGGCGCTGTGCGTCCCCGGCAACCACGATGTCAAGCTGCTGCGCAAGCTGCGCGGGCGCAATGTCCAGCCGACGCACGGGTTGGCGCTCACGCTTGAGCAACTTGCAGGCGAGCCACCGGAATTCGTGGAGCGCATGAAGACATTCATCGATGGTCTGATCAGCCATTATGTATTGGATGATGGAAAGCTGGTGGTCGCGCACGCCGGGATGAAGGAGGCCATGCAGGGACGCGGCTCCGGCGCAGTGCGTGAATTCGCGTTGTACGGTGAGACGACAGGCGAACACGATGAGTTGGGCCTGCCCGTGTGCCTGAACTGGGCAGCGGATTATCGCGGTGAAGGGCTTGTCGTTTACGGCCACACGCCGATGCTCGAAGCCGAATCGCTGAACAATACCATCAATATCGATACGGGCTGCGTCTTCGGCGGCAAGCTGACCGCGCTGCGCTATCCGGAACGCGAACTCGTCAGCGTCCCCGCTGCGCATACTTACGCCGAGCCTGCCCGACCATTCCTTACCGTTGACGGACAAGCGCCCGCGTTGACTGTTCAGCAGCAATTCGACGCGATCCTGTATCTGGAAGATGTGATCGGTAAGCGTATCATCGAGACGCGGCTGCACGGCAGGGTGACAATTCGCGAAGAAAACGCCATTGCCGCGCTGGAAGTGATGAGCCGCTACGCAGTCAACCCACGCTGGCTGATCTATCTGCCGCCGACCATGCCGCCCCCGCAGACGACACGCCAGCCGGGGTTGCTCGAACATCCGACAGAGGCATTCAATTCCTACCGTGCGCAGGGCGTCCCCCGTGTGGTCTGCGAAGAAAAGCATATGGGGTCGCGCGCCATCGTGATCGTCTGCCGGGATGAAGATGCGGTGCGGCGTCGCTTCGGCGTGATCGGCGAAGGGGTAGGCATCTGCTATACCCGTACCGGGCGGCGCTTCTTCACTGATCCGTCGTTGGAGACTGCATTTCTGACCCGCATACAGGCAGCCGTGACTGCTTCCGGCTTGTGGGATGAACTCAAAACCGATTGGATATGCCTCGACGCGGAGCTGATGCCCTGGTCCGCAAAGGCGCAGGACCTGCTGCGTAACCAATATGCGTCGGTGGGCGTCGCGGCGCGCACTTCGCTCGCGCTGGCAAATCAGGCATTGGCGCAGTTCGCGGCGCGTGGTCTGGATGCAAGCGGCATAAGTGAACGCTTCACCTTACGCGGCGAACTGGCGGAGCAGTATACACAAGCTTATCAACGCTACTGCTGGCCTGTCACCTCGCTGGATGATCTGAAACTTGCACCATTTCACCTGCTCGCCAGCGAAGGCGCGGTTCACACTAATCGCGATCACCTGTGGCATATGCAGATGCTCAAGAAGCTGTGTGAGGCAGATACCGGTCTGTTGTTCCAGACGGCGATTCAAATCGTCGATCTGGTTGACGAAGCCAGCCTGTCGGTAGGTATAGCATGGTGGTCGGAACTGACCGAACGTGGCGGCGAAGGAATGGTTGTCAAACCGCTCGATTTCATCACGCAGGGACAGCGCGGTATTGTTCAACCCGCTGTGAAAGTACGTGGCCGCGAATACCTGCGCATCATCTATGGACCGGAATACACCCTGCCCGAAAATCTGGATCGCCTGCGTTCACGCGAGCTGTCATCGAAGCGTTCATTGGCACTGCGTGAGTTCGCGCTTGGCGTAGAAGGGCTGGAGCGCTTCGTACAGCGCGAGCCATTACGTCGCGTGCATGAATGTACGTTCGGCGTGCTGGCACTGGAGAGCGAGCCTGTTGATCCCCGCTTATAAATGTGAGCGAGGACAAATAACAGTTATATCGAACGGCACAAATTACGGTCCCTGCCTCTAGCGTAAGGTCCTAAAGGCACGACTCAGGATTTGCCCGGTCTGTTTGAGAATGACGCCCGCAACCATGCTCGATCCGCCGATGTCCAGACCAATCGCGAACTCCGACTCAGGCGCGCCGGAACTCATTCAACCACAGTTACTTTCTGGCTATAGCGGAAGTTGCCGACCTCGAAGCCGCGCTCGACCGCCCACGCTGCCGCCAGGTATTGCACTGGGATAATCTCGATTAGTGGCGCGAGCAATTCCCCGAAATCGGGCGTTTCAATGGCGAACGCGCCGGGTAGCGGCGCACCTATGCTAATCACCTGTCCGCCCAGACTTGCAATCCGTGCGCTGAGTGGACCATGCAGCGCATCGGTACGTCCCGGAGCCGCAAACAGGACGACGGTTATGCCCGGCTCCACAACCTCGATGGGTCCATGCCGGAACTGCCCGCCCGTCATGCCTTCGGTCGGGAATTTGGCGGTCTCCTTGACGATCAGCGCGCCTGTCAATGCTGATGCACGCGAAAAACCACGCCCCAAAAACACGGCAAACTGGGGGGTTCTGTTCGATTGTACGGCTTCGGTCGCCAGCGCTTCCCAACGCGATAACCTGTTGCGGACCGCCTCTGCCGCATTCTGAATGGTGGTAACACTTTCGGTCACATTGCCGCCTGTCAACAGCGTTCCCAGCAGATGCAGCAAGACAACGGTTGCCGTATAGGTTTTGGTGGAAACCGTCCTTTCCGCGCCCGCTTGCAAGGTAAGTAGAACCGTGCTGCGCCGCCCCAATTCACTACCGGGGTCGTTCGTGATGCCGATGATCGGCACGTCCGGCGCGATTTGTTCCAGCAAACGGACAACTTCGACCGAATAGCCAGATTGCGAGATGAGGATGAGCAGCGTTTCGGCATCGATTACAGCTTGCTGATAGTACAGCAGTTCGGAAGCTTCGACCACGAACGCCGGGATGCCTTGTTCGTTCAGCCGTAACGCGCAACTATGCGCTGCCGCGAACGAGCCGCCCATGCCAGAGAAGACCACGCGCTTAAGTTTGCCTAGTCGAAGCTGCTCTAGCAGCGGTTCCAGCCTCGTCAATGCTGCATGTTCGACACAGCGCAGCCAGACGTCTGGCTGTTCGGCCAGTTCTGTATAAAATCCGGTACGCATCATGCTTTGATTCCAGTCAGGCTGATGCCTTCGACAAATTGGCGTTGTGCGAAGAAGAACAGCGTCATGACGGGCAGCACAAAGATCACACAGGCCGCCATGAGATAAGTCCATTCGGTTTGATGCAGCGAAAAGTAATCGAGCAAGCCGAGCGACAGGGTATATTGCGCCTTCTGCGTGATGAACAGGCGCGGCGCGAGAAAATCTGTCCAGGCGCTTACAAAGGCGAAGATTGAAATCGTCGTCAGCGCGGGTTTGGCGAGTGGCAAAATGATCCGCACGAAAACTTGTAATTCATTCGCGCCGTCGATAACGGCTGCTTCGGTCAGGTCCGCCGGGATGCCCAGAAAGAACTGTCGAAGCAAAAAGATGTACAGCGGATTGCCGCCAAACGTCGGGATGATCAGCGGTCCCCACCCCCATAGAAAATTCATATTGCCAATCCAGCCGAACTGGTTGAAAAGGATATATGTCGGGACCATCACGGCCACAAAAGGCAGCATGATCGTGGACAGGCACACGTAAAAAAGCGGTTCGCGCAAGCCCCACTTGATGCGCGAGAAGCCATAGGCCGCGATTGGACACGAAACCAGCGTCCCGACCACCGATAGCACCGCGATCACCAGCGTATTGAAGAAATAGCGCCAGAAGTCGATGAATTTCAGCGCATCCGGGTAGTTGTTCCAGACCAGCGGCATCGAGAAGAACTGCGGTGGGAAAACAAATACCTCGTTTTTCGGCTTAAGCGAGGTGGAAAGCATCCAGATCATGGGCAGGAGGAACATCAGGGCGGTTGCCAGCAGCAAGAGATGCTTGTCAACACTGGTGCGTCTGCGAAGCGTGGTCATTCGTTATTTTTCCGAATATTCATAGTAGACAAAGCGCCGTGCGAAGCGGAAGAACAGCAAGGCCAAAAACAGTGAAATCACCAGAATCACCAGTGAAAGCATCGAGGCATAGCCTGCCCGCGAGTTGTAGAAAGCGACCTTGTAGATGTGCAAAGACATCATGAGGGTACTGTTTACAGGTCCGCCGAGACCTGCCCCCGTGCCGCCCCCACCGCTGCCGCCTACGGTTGCAGTGAATGCCTGCGTGAAAATCTGAATAAAGAACAGAGCGCCAGTCAATACATTGTAAAAAATGACGGGGCTGAGGCTGGGCAGCGTGATATTTATAAATTGCGACCAGCGTCCAGCACCATCGATGGAAGCGGCCTCGTAAAGCTGACGGGGGATGTCTTTCAACCCGGCAAGCGTGATCACTGCTGTCTGTCCAGTTGTCCCCCAAAGGACCATCAGCAAAATAGCGAACTTGGAATAGGCCGGGTCTGCCAACCAACCGGGCGATTGGATACCCACCGCATCGAACGGGACTTTGAGCAATCCATAATTCGGGTTCAAAATCCAAAGGAACAGCAGGGTCACGACCATTGGCGGGACGAGCGTCGGTAGAAAAATAGCCGTTCGATAAAATGAAATGCCGCGCACGTTCTGGTTCAACAGAAGCGCAACAATCAATGCAAGCCCCACCGATAGCGGGACGCCTGCGAGGGTCATGAACCCGGTGTTGCCCAGTGATTTCCAGAACAGCGAGTCATTTAGCAGCGTATTCCAGTTCGTCAGGCCATTGAACTGCGCTTTGTCCGGCTGGAGAATGTTGTAGTTGGTGAAGGCCAGCACGACGGCCATGATCATCGGGTATAGCCCGAAGACGAGAAACCCGATCAGCCAGGGCGCAATAAACAAAAGCCCTTTGATGTTTCGTCCGATTGAACGCACAGATAATCACCTTTTGTTCGCGTCTGGATCAGGAAAAGTTCAGGAAGTGGCAGGTTTGCAGCCTGCCACTCCAAATTTCATTGAGCTGAACAGAAGAGCTTGTCAGGCAGGTTCACCCGCTTCATCAAGCAGTTGCTGTACTTCCTTCGTCACCTGATTCAACGCATCTTCCGGTGTAGATTGCCCGTACAATACGGACTGTTCTGCCTCGGCCAGCTTGATGAAATAGGATTGCGAGACGGGAATGCGCGGATAAACTTTCTGGCTCGGCAGTGCTTGCTGATTGACAAACCAGGCATAGCGCGGGTCTTTTTCCAGCGCATATTGTGGGTGATCGACCAGTTGGCAGGGGTTCGCGAGCGTTTGCGCGAAAGCGGAGCAAGCGTCCTTGTCGAAACTCATGAACTTCATGAATTCCCACGCTTCTTTGGCGTGCGCCGCGCGTGCGGGCAGACAAATCGGGTTGCTATCGGCATAGGAGACGCCGAACATACCCGGATTGGCGGCGGGCGCGGGGAAGCCCCCTGTATTCAGCTTGGGGACGAACGTTGCATCACCAAAGACGAGGTTCCATTCGCCATCGTAGACCATCGCCACCTTGCCGGATTGGAACAAGTCCTGTGCCGTGAGGTAATTTCCGGCGCTCTTGACGAAGTTCTGCACTTTTTGCGCTCCGTACTTCGTGTAGAAACCGAGTTCCCACTTGAGCGCTTCAATGTTTTTGGGATGATTGGCGGTGATCTTTTTGGTGGCCGCGTCATACCAGTCACCACCGAAAGCCCACCCATACAGCACCAGATTCACGAACTGCCCGTTGCCCGCACCGGGATAATCCGGGATGAAGCCCATCCGCTTGATCGTGCCGTCTTTATCGACGATGGTCAGCTTATCAGCCATCGTGGTCAACTCTTCAATGGTTTTGGGTCCCTTCGTCCCATCAAGACCAACCTCCTTGAAGATGTCGGTGTTCCACAGCAGGCCGACGTTGTAATTGGCGCTCGGCACGGAATAGACCTTGCCATTATAGGAACTGACCGCTTTGCCATAGGGATAGAGCAGCGTTTCCCAATTCGGGACATCTTTTGTCACCAACGCGGTCAGGTCTTGCAATGCGCCCCGGTGCGCAAACTCAGGAACGGCGGTGGAGAGCGCGAAGTGAACCATATCCGGTGGGTTGCCTGCCGCGATAGATGCGGTCAGTTTGTCTGTCGCGCCGCTGATGTCCGTGAATTTGATCGTAATATTCGGATAAAGCGCACTAAAGCGCTTTGCCAAATCTTCCAGCGCAGTCGAGTTCGGCGGTCCGCCCCACTGATGCCAGAATTGAAGTTCGACTTTACTCTGTGCCGCAAGCAAAGTTGGATTCATCAGGTATCCGGCTCCCAGTGCCGAACCACCCACCAGTAAACCGCTTGCCTTCAAAAAATCGCGTCGGCTCAGGCCGCGCATGTTTCCCGAATCGGACATTTTGTTGCTCTCCTTGAATACTCTAAAAAGGGCTTGACCGAGCGATTTCAGAACGTCGTGCAATCATGTTGCCAGTGTGACTCCTCACATCTTCTCCTCCAGACTCGCCGGAATGCGCTGTCGCCCGATGTAAATAGGGAAACGATCTCCAGAGTACACAGAGTCCACGATCTCGATCACCTCGAAAGCCTCCGTGTATGTCAGGCGATGCGCCACCAATACCGCCTGTGGCGCGCTCATCGCCAGCCATTCTGCTTCCTGGTTATCAGCCAAACGCGCTTCGATTTCAGCTTCTGCCCAGGTTGGATACACACCAAACCGATGGCGCATCACATCGAACAGGGATTGGCTTTCAAACGTTTCCTGCTGAATGCCGGGGAACAGCCGTAAATTGATGTAGCTGTATTCCACCGCGACGGGCTGCTCATCGGCTAACCGCACACGATTCAGTTGCAGCACATCTGCGCCTTCGTCTACCTGAAACTTTTCCGCAATAGATTTGGATGCTGGGTTCACCTCTTGCAGCAACGTCCGTGACGATGGCTTGAACCCACGCTGGCGTAGCTCTTCGGAAAAACTGAGAAACCCGGAGGCTTCACGGATTTTCGGGCGCGCCAGAAACGTTCCCTTGCCTTGAACCCGATAGGCCATACTGCGCTTCACCAGCTCATCGACGGCCTGCCGCGCTGTAACGCGGGTGGTGTTATAGCGCTCTGCCAGTTCGCGTTCCGAGGGCAGTTGTCCCCCGTAGGCGAACTCACCATCCTGAATGCCCTGTGTAATCTTCTGGGCAATCTGGATGTAGATCGGCGTGAAGCTTTGTCGATTAATCATGAGAAAACAATACCGCGAAGACATATAGTTGTCAAGTGGTCTATACCAGTTTGTCAGTATTGACAACTTTGTATTGGCGAAGTGCGCAGCTCAAACGTGAATGACTTGGTGCACAATCATCCAGTCGAGCGCCTCGAATATTGCTTGTAGCGAGGTGTAGCGCGGCTGATAATCGAGCAAGCGTTGTGCTTTGGCGATGCTTCCGTTCGGGCTGTGCGCGATATGATCCCAGGTTGCCCACGCTTCGGCTTCGGTGACGGTCTTGCGCCACGCTTCCCACCCCATGAAGTGCAAATCGGCAGGCTTACCGAACCATGCAGCGACCGACTCCGCATAGCCGCGCAAGGTCAACGCCGCCGCTGATACGACGTGGAAGCTCTCACCCACGCTCTGGCTGCGATAAGTGATCGCCTGCATGAACGCCTGCGCAACATCGTCGCCATGCACATGATGGACCGTCTCCAGGCCGAGGTTGGGTAGCGTTAGCGCCTCGCCTCGCGCAAGTAATTCAAAGACGTGATTGTTGAAGTTACCCTGCGGCGTCACCGGATAGTGTCCGGGACCGACAATATGGCCGGGGTGCAGAACTGTCACCGGGAACCCGCCGCGGCGCGCTTCGGCCAGCAACCACGCTTCAATCGCGGCCTTTTTCGCGCCGTAATCCGTCAGCAGATACGGGTCGATACCCTCTGTATTTTCAATCGGATAGCGTTCAAAGGGACGACGTGGCTGATCTTCGGTGACGGGTACGGTCGTGTTGTAGCCGTGTACCCACATCGTCCCGCAGTGCAGAAAATGTTGAACCTGTCCGCGAAGGGCTTCAACGATTTGTTTGGCGCTGTCCAGCGTGAAACAGACCATATCGATCACGATGTCCGGCTTCAAATCACGGATATGCGCTCCGAAGTGTCCTGCTATATCTTCGACCTCACGATCCAGAGTGACCTGTTGAACCACGTTCCAGGCTGCGTGCGGCAAGTAGGGCTTGCCCTTTCCGCGCGTCACATTGATAACCTCGTGTCCGGCTTCAACCAGGCGTGGGACAAGATAGGTCCCTGTATGTCCACTGCCGCCAATGATGACCACGCGCATTTTTATCTTCTCCTGTTTCTGAAAGTGAGGTGACTGTAGGGTATTACGCAGGGGTTGTCAAGTGGACTATGCCACTTGCATGAATAGCTGCATCTCTACTATTTCATGTTGACGATAACCATCATGTGAGCCTAATCCGCAAGGTTGGAGAGTTTCATTGCTGCGGCTATCTGTGCTGTTGGGTAATCGCCGCCCGCGAGCGCCACCAGATATGCAATATAGCTGCGCGTATTCAATGATGGAACCTGCGATTTAGGCTTGATCGCGCGCTCTGCGGTTATCTTTTCCAGTATACGCACACCGATACCCAGCGCTTCGATGTACTGCTCTCGTTGCAAGCGATTCAAGCGCGGCAAATACTCCCCGATGTGCGACCATGCCTCAATGATCTGCGTATGGATTTCAACACCAAGCGTTTTATAATCAACCATGCGCGGGTCCTCACCGAGAATGCCATCTAATTTTGTTTCCGGTGAAATATTATCGATGTCAACCAAATCCGGGCGAAGCGCGTGCAGCAGCGCCGTTTCCCACTTCGCGGCATGGTCGCCCAGATAGCCCAGCCCCGCCACAGGCTCGAATTCTCCACCTGCCCAAATCGTCAATGGCGAACGTCGCATCACCTGAAACGCCGCACGTTTGAGTGCGAGGGTTTGTTCCAGCCCAAAATGCCCGGTGAGCGCAAGAACAGTTTGAAAACCGAGCAGCGACATTTGCTCGAAAATGCTGCTCATCAGCTTTTCAATCAAATCAGGCGCGAAGCGGATGGTATGCGGGTACGGTACGCCGCCCACCGCCCAGGGGGTGAGCGGTCCCAGCACCGCACCAAATCGCTCCGCTATTTCTTCACTCAATTGCTGCGCGACAAGCGAATCGAGACCGACAGGCAGATGATAGCTGTGCCATTCCGTCGTCCCGAACGGCAGGATGACCAGTGGATTTGCAGCGAGCCGTGCTTCAAATCCGGCAGCCGAGAGTTCATCCAGCCGAAAAAGCGTCATGCTTGAAACCTCACCAGTGTGCGGATCGCGTGCGGATTGGAGATCGGCTCGCGAAAAAATTCAGGAAGTTCGCTCAGCCCGATAGTGGCGGTTACAAGTTCATCGATCTTGAGTTCGCCGCGTTCGTACCAATCCACGAACAGCGGAAAATCGACAGGTGGATGGCATGACCCATAAATGCACCCGCGTATCGACTGCTGGCGACTCATGAACACGCGCGGCTTGAATGCGAACTCCGCATCGCGCGCCGCCGCACCCACCAACGTCAAACAACCGCCCTGTGCGAGACAGCCGAGTGCTTGCGACATGACGGCAGGCACGCCCACCACCTCGAAAGCGTGGTCCGCGCCGCGCCCGCTGGTTAGTTCCAGAACGCGCTGCACTGGGTCGTGCTGCTTGGCATTGAGCGTATGCGTCGCGCCGAAAGCCGACGCGAGGCTCAATTTTTCATCCAGTAGATCAACCGCGATGATCATCCCCGCTCGCGCGAGCCGCGCACCTTGCACGATATTGAGGCCGATCCCCCCCGCGCCGAAGACGACAACCGTATCCCCTGCTTCGACCCGCGCCGTATGTAGCGCTGCGCCTACACCTGTCGCTACCGCACAACCGATCACCGCCGCGCTTTGCATCGACATTACAGGCCGCAGCGGTATCGCGCCGTCGGCAGGCAGCACGACGTACTCCGCGAAGGTCCCGGCGTTCAACATCACATGCAAAGGTTCGCCGTTGGCGCGGAAGGTGCGCGGCGCGCGCGTCGTCTGTACGTTTTCACAAAGGTCCTGCTTGCCACGCGCGCATTGTCGGCAATGTCCACAGGCAACCCGCCACGAGATCATCACCGGGTCGCCCGCGCGGATGTGTTCGACGCCCTCTCCTACACTTTCGACCACGCCCGCGCCCTCGTGTCCCAGAATCATTGGAGAAAAGCGCGCATCCCGGACAGCGGCGAGGTCAGTATGACAGATACCGCTCGCGATAATGCGGACGCGCACTTCGCCCGGTCCCGGTGGGTCGATCAGGACCGTTTCGATCTGGGGCAAGACGCCGGGGCGCTCCAGAACAAGAGCCGGAGTAGCGATCCGATCCGTCACCTGTTCAACTTTTTCGCATAATACTCCGGCGCGATTGTCCCCGGCTTGTCAAACCACTTTGGCACATCCACGCCCGAATAAAGCAGAATGTTCCCCCAGGGATCGAACGCGCCCGTGCGGACGATCACCTTCGCCTGTCGCGCGATCCCGCCCAGAATATCGGCGTGCGCGACGGTGCTGTGATCCGCATCCGCGAAGATGCGCTGCACTTTGGCGAGCAGTTGTGGGTTGTTCGTCGCCATCTCTGCGGCATAAGCGACCTTTTCCGCGACGAGTTCAGCGGCAATTGCGGTCAGGACGGTTTCGAGGTCCGGCACGTCCTGAATAACGGCCAGATCGACGCGCCATGCGTCGCGCGGGATGGGGAAGCCCGCATCGCAGACGATCATCAGGTCGCCGTGTCCCATCGAGCCGATGGCGTGGTTGAGTTCACTGTTGAGAATAAGGCCGCGTTTCATGGTAGAAAATCATCTCCTGAATATAGGAAGCGAGGGTTGAATCATGCGCCGTAGCGCTGGCGGTAGAGCGCATCCGCTTCGGGACGGCGCGCGAGCGACGGAATAACGCCGAGTTTCGTACAGGCGAGCGCGCCGCAACAGGTCGCGAATCTCACCGCATCGAGCAGCGCTCGCCCTTCGATCAGCGCGACCGCGAGGCCGGAACTGAACGCATCACCCGCGCCCGTCGTATCCACCACGTCTATCTCCAGACCGGGAACCTCGGTCACATCCTCGCCGGAAATCACGATGCACCCGTGCGCGCCCTGCGTGACGATGATCGTCTTCACGCCCTGCGTCTTGAGGTGCTGCGCGAGCGTGAGGGTCGGCGTCGCGTCGTCGGGCGTGAGGCCAAGCAGGATGCGCAGTTCCGTCTCGTTCGGCGTCAGATAGTCGATATGCTGGAACGCGGCGGGGTCCAGTTTCGTTGCTGGCGCGGGGTTGAGCAGTGTCCGTACTTTGTGGCGGCTGCCCAGTTCCATTGCGCGTACTGCCGCAGCGGGCGGAACCTCAAGCACGCTCATCACGATGTCGCTCTCTCGTATCGTCGCCTCTGCGGTATCGACGTAGCGGGCGTCCATCAGCATATTCGCGCCCATATCGAGGATGATGCCGTTGCCGCCCGTCGGGTTGACGATGATGAAGCCGACCCCAGTCGCCATCTCGTCGGTGATGCGGACGTGGCGGGTATCGATCCCTTCCTGTCGGTAGAGGTCCGTACCGATTTCTCCCAATTTGTCGTTGCCGATAATCGAGACGAAAGACGATTGCGCGCCGAGCCGAGCCGTCGCGACCGCCTGGTTGGACCCCTTGCCGCCGGGTCCCATATCGAAATCGGAGCCGATCAGGGTTTCGCCGAAGATCGGCATTCGCGCAGTACGCAGGGTCATTCCGACCGCGAAACTGCCTATCACTGTGACTTTATTCGCCATAGAAAAATTCTCTGAAAAGGGAAAAACGATGCGCGACTATGATGATAACGCATGGTGCGTGGCTTGCCCCATTGCGCATGCGAGGATTTGCTCGTCGGAAAAATCGGCGCGGTTGAATTCTCCGGTGATGCGACCCCGATACATGACGAGGATACGGTCGCACTGTCCCATCAGTTCTGGCAGCTCAGATGAGATGACCAGTACACCCGCGCCCTGTGCCGCAAGACGGTTCAGAATACCATAAATCTCCGTTTTCGCGCCGACGTCGATACCGCGCGTTGGCTCGTGCAGGAGAAATATGCTTGGTTGAGTGGCGAGACCGCGCGCGACAATCGCTTTTTGCTGGTTGCCGCCGCTCAGGGTCGCCATTTGCTGTTGCGGACCGGACGTGCGTATATCCAATTGCTTGATGTAATCGCGCGCCATGCTGCGTGCGTTCGTACCCCGCAGCACGCCAAACCGACTGACCGCCTTCATATTCGCCGCGACGATATTCTGCTGGATATTCAGCTTGAGCATCGCGCCCGTGCCGCGACGGTCCGCCGGGACAAGTGCGATCCCGTGCCGTATCGCCATCATCGGCGAACGCAGCGCCACCTCACGACCACGCACGGAAACCGTACCGCGATCCGGCGGGCGGATACCGAACAGGCAATCGATCAACTCCTCGCGCCCCGCATCCGGCAAGCCCGCAACCCCCACGATTTCGCCCGCACGGATATGGAAAGACACGTCCTGCACGGCACGAGCGCTCGTCAGGCCGCGTACCTCAAGCACGGTTTCCGGTTGGACCTGTGCGGCACTCTGCCGATGGTACAGGTCGTTGATCGCGCGTCCGACCATCTTGCCGATGAGCAGATCGACGGTTGCGTTCTTCACCTCGAAGGTATCCACGTTGCGCCCGTCGCGCATGACCGTGATGCGGTCCGCGAGCCGCAAGACCTCTTCCAGACGGTGCGAGATATAAATGATCGCGACGCCCTGATCGCGCAGGTCGCGCAGGATGTGGAACAGCGCTTCCGTCTCTTCGTGCGTGAGCGCCGAATTCGGCTCGTCGAGGATCAGGACTTCGGCGTGAATAGAGAGCGCCTTTGCAATATCGACAAGCTGCTGCTGCGCCAGCGACAAGCGCCCCACCGGAGCGCGCGGATCGAGATACCCCATACCCAGTCGCGTGAGCAAGGCTTTCGCCTGTTCAAAAGCGGATCGAGTCGGCTTGAGGCGCAGCGGAAAATGCGTTGCGCTGGTATTCATCGCAATGTTTTCCGCGACCGACAGATTGTTGCAGAGCGCCAGTTCCTGATAGACGACGGCGATCCCCATCTTCTGCGAGGCTCCGGCATTCGGAATTTGCCGCGCCTTGCCATGAAACAGGATGCGTCCGCTATCTGGCTGCAACTCACCCGCGAGGACGTTCATGAGCGTACTTTTGCCTGCGCCGTTCTCACCAAGCAGCGCGTGAATTTCGCCCGGATGGATCGTCAGGCTGACATTATCGAGTGCCAGTACGCCGGGGAAGCGCTTCGTGATATTTTCCAGTTGAATGATCGGTTGAGGGTTCATCGTTTGGAGTACCACTACGACCCGACAAAGGCTGCCGGGTCGGATATGCAGGAGAAGGTCTGTTACTTGCTTGCGGTCGCGGCCATCGTCGCGACCATTGTTGCACTCATCGTCGCAGCCGGAGTCGCAGGTTGCAGCTTGGCATCGACGTTCGACTTGTCCACGACTTCCGCGCCCGTGTCGATACCTTTCACGGCACGGCCATTCACAGCATCCACCAGAAGCTGAACCGCACCATAGCCCTGCTTCTGCGGACCCTGCCCGATGGTTTTTTCGATCACGCCGTCCTTGACGAGTTGCAGCGTGGTCGGCAGCAGATCGAAGCCGACGATCTTCACCTTACCAGTCAGGTTGTTACGCTTGACGAACTCACCTGCGGCGGGCGTCGAGCAGCATTCCAGCGAGACGATACCCGTGACGGTCGGGTTGGCGAGCATCGCGTTCTCGATGGCGGCGTAGATCGCCTGCGGCTCTGTCCCGGTGTTGACAGTGGTGACGATCTTGATGTCGGGGAACTTGGCGAGCGCTTCACGCGCGCCCTTTTCGCGGTCCAGCGACCATTGCGCTGAAGCGTCCAGTGTGGTGATGATCACGCTGCCCTTGCCGCCCAGCGTGTCACCCATCAGCTTGCCCGCCGCGCGCCCGGATTCGATTAAATCCTGACCGACGAAGCCGAGCCGCTTGCTGCTGGGGTTATCGGTATTGAAGGTCACGACCGGGATACCCGCCGCCAACGCTTTGTTGAGGACCGGAGCCAGCGCATCGGTGGAGACGGACGAGACGGCCAGACCATCGACATTGTTGGCAATCAGGATTTCCAGCTCTGCGACCTGATCTTCGGCCTTCGCGCCGACCGGACCGACCAATGTCACATCGACATTGAATGCTTTTGCGGCCTGTTCGACGCCCGCCTTGATCTCCGGCGCGAACTCGTTGGAGACATCGTGATAGGAGACGCGGAAGGTCAGCTTCTGGCCGCTCTTGACCTTCTGCGCGATCCGGTCGGCCAGTTTGAAGCCGCTGTTGTCCTGTGCTTTGCTCGGCTGCGCAGTAGCAGCACTCATCAGAACGAGGACGGCGACGGTGAATAGAACAGCAATTTTGCGGAATTTGAAGGACATTTCGGAAACCTCTCTTTGAAGTAAAGCTGACACTGAGCGATACGAATATCGCGAAGGCACACACCTGATTTTTCGCTAATTAGTCCCTTTCTCCGATTTAGCGGGATCGCGTCCACTTGTCGATCCCGACCGCCAGAATAATCACGGCTCCGATGATGGCGGTCTGCCAGAACGGGGAAATGTTCAGCAAAACCAGACCATTACGCAGGACGCCGATGATCAACACACCGAGAACCGTGCCGGGGATCGTCCCCTCACCGCCGGAGAGCGCTGTGCCGCCGACAATGGTGGCGGCAATGACATCCAGTTCCAATCCCAATCCGGTGCGCCCTGCCTGTCCGCTTGGCAGGAAGGCGAGGCTCAGGATGCCGGAAAGCCCCGCGAGAACACCCACCAGAATGAACGCGATCACTTTGGTGTTGCGGACGTTGATCCCGGAGACGCGCGCTGCTTTCGCGCTCCCGCCGACCGCATACACGCGGAACCCGAACACCGTGAAGGACAACAGGAACCAGCCGAGAACGGCCACCGCGATGAAGAATACAAGCTGCATCGGTATCACATCGAAGAGCCGACCCTGCCCGATGAAAAAGAATTGTTCCAGTACGGCGGGACGCGCGCCGAATCTCGCATCGACGGTGACGGGCTGGCCGTTCGTGATGAGCAGCGCAACTCCGCGTGCTACGCTCAACATGCCGAGCGTCGTAATGAATGAGGGCAGCCGTCCGTAGGTACTCAGCAGGCCGTTCAGGAAACCCACCGCGCCACCGATCACGAGACCGAGGACAATCGCCGGGATCAGGTCCCACCCGCCAATAATGGACATACCCGATATGAGACCTGCCAGCGCGTAGGTAGACCCAACCGAGAGATCGACCTCACCCGTGATCAGGATGAAGGTCATCCCGACTGCCATAATGCCGATCAGCGAGACCTGTCGCCCGATGTTGAGCAGGTTGTTCACACTCAGGAAGACCGGGCTTGCAAAACTCAGGTAGAGGCACATGAGCAGCAAGGCCACGAGGACGCCCGCCTCACGCGCGGCAAACAAGCGGCGCACGCGGTTCGGCCTGAGCAAAGCGGTTACATTCTCTGTGAGGGGTGTCGTCGCCTGTGTGGTCAAAGTAAAAGCCTTTCGTAAGAAGAAGCGGGAGCGGTCTTTTTTAGCCACTCCCGCAGCGCAATGTTCAGACCGGGATGCTCAACCCTTCGGCACGGCGCAGCATCACTTCCGCGACGGTGGTAATCTCCGCGCGCTGTGCATCTGTGGCAGTTGCGATCAGGTCTGCAACCAGTTCATTGCAGCGATCCTTGAGGCTGTTGTAATCCGGGAATTCGGGGCGCAATTCGTGAATTTTATCCAGCCACGTCGCACCATAATGTGCGTGGAGTGTTTCATCCGCCCAATCGAATTCCATATCGTGTTGGCTGGTCGAGTCGTTCATTTCGGAAAAGGCCTTCGCACGGCTCGATTTTTTGCCGATGTTTTTAGTCTCGAAATAGGCCAGCATTCCAAGCAGATACAGGACATGCTGCCCCTTCGTGCTGTCGTAGATATACGTCCCCAGTGGAACCTCACCAAGCGGAATGCCCCATTGCTGCAAACGGTCAAACCCCATCCGCGCGTGGCGGCTCTCGTCGTAGCACCAGCGCGCCGCTTGATGAACGAAAGCCCACCCCAGCAGGTCCGCGAAAGCATGGATTGCCGCACCTGCCGCTTCCACCGCCCAGACTTCGTTGACATGGCTGACCGCGCTGCGTAATTGCAGCCGCAGCCCCTCACCATAGGGATAATTCGGTACAATCACATCCGGCCAATAGAACTGGCAGGGATAGAAGCGTTTATCGCGCGCAGGTACTTCCGGTAGGTGATATTCAGTGTGGCCGGGGAGCGCGCCGCGTTCCTGCAAGGGCAGCGCTTCATCGAGCGTGATGCCGCCGATTTGCATAAGCCGACGCCCCAGCGCGGCAGACCATGCGCGAGCGTTTGTGCGTGTTGCATCGTCGGTTTGCGCGAGCATCTCATCCGCGAACGTGCGGAGGGTATCAACCTGTGCGTGCTTATCCGCGACAGCCGCATTCAGGAACCGGATTGTCGGTCCGTCCGCGATTTCGTCTGCCTCTGCGAGATATTGCTGATAAGCGGCGAGCAGCGCGGGCTTGAAAACCTCTGCCAGTGACAGGATGAAGGCTTCGGGCGAGGGCGCGTGAATCGCTTCCTCGACAATATCAATCAAATCCTGGTTGTCGCCCATATTCATTAGGCGGCTGGGATAGTGCAGCTCGAAAACGCGCTCGCGCAATTCGTTCGCGTTGACGGCATCTTCCCAGGTCATTTTTGGCAACAGGGTTTTGATCTCGAACTGCGGGATTTTTGCGAGCCAGGCGCTCTGCGCGATGACCAGCGATTTTTCAATGAAGAAGAAGCGTTTGAGCATACTGGCTGTGTCCAGTCGCATCCGTTTGGCGCGCGAACTTGCTCCGGGAAGTGATTTTTGTGAATGCACGCTTGTGATCTCCTTCATGCGTTTTGTGTCGAAAGGGGCGGCTCGTTCCCGACAAAGGCCGAGTCCATGTGCGTATCACCGTCGCGGGTGACGATTGCGGAAAGCCGAAAGCGATCCCCGCGCAGCCATATATCCGATAGCTCAATCGGCTTGCCATCTTTGGTATAGGTGAGCTGTTCCAGATACATCACGGGAGCGCCGGGAGCAATGTCGAGCAGCGTCGCAATCTCCGGTGAGGCAATCTGTGCCTGAAAGGTACGCTGTCCCCATGTCAGATGCAGGTGATACTGATGCTCCAGTGTCGCGAAAAGTCCCTGCCTCGAAAAATCTACTACCTCGATTCCCGGACAGCGCGCGTGGACCACATAGTTGCGCAGCACTGCCGAGCGCAAGCCCTGTACAGTCCGCACGCGGCTCAGGGCAAGCACGCGCGCGTCTGGTTCGGGGAGCGAAAGCAGCGCTGCCACACGCTGCGAGGGCTGCACAACCTGCTTTTCAAGCACCACTGTCTCAAAAGGAATTCCTTTCTTGATCAGGTCTTCGGAGAAGGCAACGAGGTGTTCCGCCAAAGGTTGCTCGATCATGCGGCTGGCGACGAATGTTCCGCGCCCGTGAACCGTGATCAGCAGCCCTTCTTCGATGAGGTCCGCGATAGCTTTGCGCAGGGTCCCACGATTGACGCCCCACGTTTCTACCAGCTCAAGTTCAGGCTTGAGTTTGTAGTGTTCGGGCCATTCACCGTTCAGGATTTGTTTGCGCATGTACTCTCGAATTTGCTTGAAAATAGGTTCGGGCTGTGAGCGATCAATGCGAAAATTCATCTTTGGTGTCTCGTGCTTCACGTTTGGCAAAGTATAAACGGAAGTCAGCGAGGTCTACTTTTGACTATGGTTGTCTATAGTTGTCTATAGTTGTCTATTATAAAAAGCTATTTTGATTTGTCAATAGATTGGGGCGGTAATGTTGTGAAATTGCCCATCAGATGCAAGTTGCCTGCCAGCCTCTGCTTGTACTCCAACGAAGCACCCTCCTTGACATAATAGTAGTATCATAGTATCCTATTATAAGTCGATGAAATTTGCCTTCTTTTTATTCGGGTAGCCCATGACGTATTTTGTTTCTGACCTCGACCCGCACGCCCTGCTGCACCGCCTCGCGGAGCGGACAATGCACTATGATTTCACGGTCTGGTTTTGGGGAGACGCCATCGCGTTCGATGGCCTTCTCGAAGCTGCGGACCTGCTCGGCTTCGACTCAGCACGCGAATTTTGCCTGCGCTACTTAAAACGCTGGTCCGTGAAACCGTTGACGTGGATCGATCACCTGACACCGGGACGGGCGCTCGTCCGCGCCTTCAATCAGACGCACGACGCCGACCTGCGCACCGGAATCACAAAACTTGAACACTGGCTATTGGAAGTGGTTCCGCGCAATTCAGCGGGTGCGCCGCTTTTCCAGCCGGACCAGCCTGCTTACCGCACGAATGTATGGGTCGATGCGCTCTATCATGTGCCGCCATTCCTTGCGGTGCTGGGCAGCGAACAGGCTGATCGTTTCGATGAAGCGCTGTTTATGTGGAAGACGCACGTAGACGCGCTATCCAGCGAACATGGACCCTTCCTCGCCCATTCGCGCGACACGGGCGGGCGCGTCCTGCGCGGCTATGGTTGGGGACGCGGGATGGGTTGGGCGCTACTCGGCATGGTGGATACGCTTGAACTGCTGCCCGCGACACACCCCGGCTATGTAGCGGCGCTCGCGCAGTTCCAGAAGTTCAGCGAATGCGTCCTTGAAGTACAGGATCGCAGCGGCTTCTGGCGAACGCTCCTGCACGAACGCGAGGCATACCTCGAATCATCGACGGCGGCGTTTTTCGGAGCAACCTTCACGAAAGCGCTGCGCCTCGGCCTGCTGCAAGGCGCGCGGTACGCAGACGCCACAGAACGCGCATGGGGAGCGATGATCAGCCGCATCGACGTGGAGGGCAGCTTCTTCGGTGTGTCGGCGTGTACCTGGGCGGGGACTGCGCCCGACGATGACGTGAGCATGTACAAGGCGCTCCCAACGGAAGTCAACGTATGGGGGCAAGGCTCCGCGCTGCGTTTCGCGGCTGAACGCATTCGCGCCAAAGAAGGGCAAAGGACGTGAGCGACACACCAATCATAGAAGAACAGGACCTCGTTTTCAGCAAGGAAGGCCATGTCGCCACGCTGCGCCTGAACCGTCCGAAGAAGCTGAACACTGTCACCCCCGCGATGGGCAAGGCGCTCTTCGCGATTGCGGAGGAAATCAACGACGATGACGAAATTCGCGTTGTGGTGCTTACCGGAACGGGCGACCGCGCGTTCTCGGCGGGGAGTGATGTCAGGGTGCTGGATGAATATGGCACGAACTGGCAGCTCCGTAACCGCAAGGATTACAACCGTGCGCTCTATGGCGTGCGCAAGCCGATCATCGCGATGGTGCGCGGCTATTGCATCGGCGGCGGGCTGGAACTGGCGCTCACCTCCGATATTCGGATCGCCTCAAAGACTGCTAAATTCGGCGCGGGCGAGATCAAACTCGGCTGGCACGGTGGCGCGGGCAATACGCAGCTTTTGACGCGGCTGGTCGGCTATGGAAAAGCAATGCAAATGGTCCTCACCGGGGACCTGATCGATGCCGACGAAGCGTACCGCTTCCATCTCGCGCAGGAAGTCGTCGAGGACACGCAGCTTGAAGCTTATACCTATGCACTGGCCGGGCGTATCGCGGGCAACGCGCCGATTGCCGTGCAGCTTTCCAAGCATCTGATTCGCATGGCCGAAAGCGTCTCGATGGATGTCGGATTGCTCTGGGAAAACGATTCGTTTGCGTACTGCTTCACCACGCAGGACGCAGCCGAAGGGCGACGCGCATTCGTAGAAAAAAGACCTCCCGATTTCAAGGGCGAGTAGGAATTTACATTATGGAAGTTGCGCCAGGAATTCACCGGATCGAAGCGCCGCTCGGCAACCGTATTGTCTGCTCGTTCCTGTTCGTTGGTGAGGACGCGGCGCTGCTGATGGATACGGGCATTGCCGAAACGCCGCGGGGGACTATCGCGCCCTATCTGGCCGAACATGGCATTGCGCTCGACCGTATCCGCTATGTCGTGACCTCGCACGCCGACCTCGACCACAGTGGCGGCAACGAAGCGATGCGCGCGCTTGCACCCAGTGCGCTATTCCTTTGCCACGAACTGGACCGCGTGATGATTGAAGATGCTGAGGCGTTGCAGACGCTCCGCTACAGCGAATTCGCCGCCGAACATGGCATCGATGACAGCGACGACGCGAAAGCATGGACCCGTGCAAATACAAAGCCGTGCAAAATCGATTTGACGCTCACGGGTGGCGAGCGCATCCGGCTGGGTCCCGATTGGTGGATCGATGTGCTGCATACGGCAGGCCACACCTACGGGCATATCACACTCTACGACGCGCGCAGCAAAACCGCCGCGATTGCTGACGCCGCGTTGTGGTACACCGTCGCGGCGAGGGACGGCAGCCCCGCCTTCCCACCGACCTATCGCTATCTGGAAACTTATCTGAACACGATCCAGCGCTTGCAAGGGATGCCTATCGACACGCTTCTGACGGGGCATTATCCGCTGCAAAGGGGTCCGCAGGTCGCGGAATTTCTCGCGGAAAGCCGCACCTATACGGAGCGCGTCGATCAGGCCTTGATCGCGCTGCTCCAGGCAGCACCGCAGCCAATGACGCTGCGTGAGATCATCGCGGCATTGAAAACGACGCTCGGCAACTGGCCGGAAGGCGCGGAGATATTTCTCGATTTTCCGCTCTCCGGGCATCTGGATCGGCTTGTCAGCTATCAGCGCGTGGTGCGTGGACGCCGCGACAACCTGACGACATTCGCGTGGTTGAAATGAGCGAGCGCAAAATCCGGCTGGGATTCATCGGGGCGGGCTGGTGGGCGACGACCAACCACATGCCGATCCTGCGGGCACGCGACGATGTGGAAATGGTCGCAGTTTGCCGCCTGGGTCGTGACGTGCTGGAAAAGGTCAAGGATGAATTCGGCTTCGGCTTCGCGACGGAAGATTACCGCGAACTGCTTGAGCAGGACCTCGACGGCGTGGTGATCGCCTCGCCGCATCGTTTCCACTACGAACACGCGCTCGCCGCTTTGCAGCGCGGCCTGCATATTCTCTGCGAAAAGCCGATGGCACTGTGCGCGAGTGACGCATGGGAACTCGTGCAGGCGGCCAAGCAGCACGGCAAGGAAATTCTGGTCCCCTACGGCTGGCACTACAAGCCCTTCCTGCAACATGCGAAGCAGATCATGGACGCGGGCGGCGTGGGCGAGATCGAGTATGTGCTGTGCCATATGGCCTCGCCCACCAAAGATTTTTTCGCGGGGAGCGGGAGCGTGCCGAGCCAGTGGGAGCCGACCCTCGCCAAGCCGGACGCGACTACCTGGCAAGTCAAGGAATTTGGCGGTGGCTACGCGCACGGGCAGATTACGCACTCGTCCGCGCTCATGTTCTGGCTGACTGGGTTGCGTGCGGGGCGCGTCGGTGCGCAGATGACCGCGCCACACTCCGCCGTCGATATGTACGATGCCGCGCTGGTGACGTTCACGAATGGCGCGCTCGGCACGGTTTCCGGCGCGGCCACGCTCCCTGATAACGATAAATTCCAGATCGCACTCCAGATATTCGGGTCGGAAGGGGCGCTGCTGGTCGATGTCGAGCGCGAGCGCGTGGAACTACGCCGTCACGATGGGAAACATCAGCGCCTCGATATTCCTGTGGGCGAAGGCGCGTATAGCTGCGAAGTGCCGCCCGTGCGTTTCATCGAAGTGATCAAGGGGATTGGTCGCAACGACTCGTCCGGCGAAGTAGCCGCGTGCTCGGTCGAACTGATCGACGCGATGCACCGTTCCGCGACGGCAGACGGCCAGAGGGTCCGTGTAGAGGAGCCGTCATGACGGGTCGCTTGCTCGGCAAAATGGCGATAGTGACGGGCGCGGGGCAGGGTATCGGCGCGTCCATCGCACGCTGCTTCATCCGCGAGGGGGCGCGCGTCGTCATTGCAGAGCTGGATGAGCAAGCAGGCAAACGAAGCGAAGCGGAACTCCGCGCGCTGGGTGGCGATGTACTGTACCTGCCTGTCGATGTCGCCAAACAGGATGTCGTAAACCGCATGGTCGAACGCGCACTTGCGGAGTTCGGCACGCCGGATATTCTCGTCAACAACGCCGGGATCAACGTCTTCACGGACCCACTCGAATGCACCGAAGAGGATTGGCGACGCTGCTTCAGCGTGGACCTCGATGGCGTCTGGTATTGCACACGCGCCGTCTTGCCGCACATGCTCAAGGCGGGAAAAGGCGACGTGATCAACATTGCATCGGTACACGCCAGCCAGATTATCCCCGGCTGCTTCCCGTACCCCATCGCCAAGCACGGCGTCCTTGGCCTGACTCGGGCGCTCGCCATCGAATATGCGGCGCGCAATATTCGCGTGAATGCGATTTCGCCCGGCTACATTGCGACGCGCAACGTCATCAATTATTGGGACACCTTCCCCGACCCACAAGCCGAGGCGCAGCGCGCGATGAAAATCCACCCGGTCGGGCGCATTGGGGAGCCGGACGAGATCGGGTGGACAGCGGTGTTCCTCGCGTCGGATGAGTGTCGCTTTATGACCGGAGCCAACCTCGTCGTCGATGGTGGCCGCTCGATCCTGCACCACGACGCCGCAAGCTGAACTAGCACCCCGCAAGCGCGTCCTGAAAAGTCAGTCATGTTCATCTGTTCACAGGAGTTGGAAAAAATGTCTCGTACAACACGTATTTGTCGGTTCTTTCTGCTGGCCGTGATGCTCGCCAGCGCATTCAGTTTCGCTGCTGATCCGGTTTCGGCGCAGGCCAAGAAAATCAAAATCGGGTACGTCGTCAAGCACCTCGATAATCCCTGGTTCGTCGCGGAGACGGGCGGCGCAAAGGCGCTCGCGGAGAAGATGGGTATCGAGCTGCTGGTACAGGATGTGCAGTTCGATACGAACCTCGCACTCAGCGCGATGGATACGATGATCGCGGCGGGCGTACAGGGCGTCCTGATGGTCGTCCCGGAACAGAAACTCGGTCCCGCGGTGATCAAGAAGGCGAACGACGCCAAAATCCCGATCATCGCTATCGACGATGAAATCTCCAGTGATGCGGGTTCGCCCGCGCCGTTCGTCGGCTTCGATGCGGCCTCTATCGGCGTGCAGGTGGCGAACCTCGCCGCCAAGCAATATCGGGATCGCGGCTGGGATAAGATCACGGGCAAGGTCGGCGTCTTGAACGTCGAGTTCGCCTCGCTGGATGTCTGCCGCAAGCGCACGGATGCCTCGACCGCGACTTGGAAAACGCAGTTCCCGAATTTAGCACCGGCACAAATGATCGTCGCGCCCTATGACGGTACGCTCAACGACGCGATCACGAAGGTCGGCGATACCATCACCGCGCACCCGGACATTACCCACTGGGTGTTGTACTCGTGCAACGACGATGGCGTGATGGGCGCGGTCCGTGCGCTTGAACAGGCCGGGGTGAAAGCCGAAAACATCATCGGGATCGGCCTCGGCGCTCATCTTGCCTGCGATGAGTGGGCAAAGTCGAACGTCACCGGGTTCAGCGGCGCGGTGTTCATCCGCTCTGCTTCGCATGGTGAATTCGCGCTGGCCGCGCTCGTTAACCACATCCAATATGGCATCCCGATCCCGGCACGGACCATCGCGCCCGGCGTCGATGTCACACGCGATATGACCTATAAGCCGCTTATCGGCTGCAAGTAAGCCAAGTGGTCGGGGATCGGAGCGTTTCCGGTCCCTGACTAGTGTAGCGTCCGCTATTTCAGGATATTCATGCTTACTTCACCTGTCCCATTACTCGCGCTCAAGGGAATCAGTAAAGCCTTCCCGAATGTTCGTGCGCTCAATGATATTTCGCTTGAAGTCCATAGCGGCGAAGTATTGGCACTGCTCGGCGAGAACGGCGCGGGCAAATCGACGCTTCTCAAAATATTGAACGGCGACTACCAGGCCGACTCCGGCGAAATCATATTCGAGGGCAAAGCGCTCAAATTCGCCTCGCCCAACGACGCACACCGCGCGGGAGTCCGCGTGATTTATCAGGAACCGGAGATTTTGCCCGCGCAGACGGTCGCGGAAAATCTGTATATCAATGAACTGCCGCGCCGCTTTGGGCGCTTCGTCGATTGGAATAAACTGTACCAGAATGCCGAAGAGCAGCTCGCGCGGATTGGCTTCGAGCGTGAAATATCGCCGCGCGCGGAAGCCTGGACACTCAGCGCCGCGCAGCGCCAGTTGATCGAAATCCTGCGCGCAATCAAGAGCGGCGTGAAGGTCCTCGCGCTCGATGAGCCGACCTCTTCCCTCTCCGACGAAGAAGCCACGCGGTTGTTCGCGATCATCGAGCGCTTGAAGGCGCAGGGCGTCGGCTTGATTTACGTCTCGCATCGTTTACGCGAAATTCTAGGGCTTGCCGACCGTGTGGCAATTCTGCGCGATGGGCAGCACGTCGCGACCAAACCTGCACGCGACACGAACGAGACGGAAATCATGAGCCTGATGGTTGGGCGTCCGCTGAGTAACCTGTTCAACCGCAAGCCGCACGCGCAGGAGGCGGTCGTGCTGCGCGTGCGCGGGTTGACTGCGCCGCGCATTCATGACATCAGCTTCGAGGTGCGGCGCGGTGAGGTCGTCGGCTTCGCCGGGTTGATCGGAGCGGGGCGCACGGACCTCGCGCGGGCGCTCTTCGGCGCTGTGCCGATCCAATCCGGCACAATTGAAGTCGATGGCAAGCTCGTCACAATCCGCAAACCACGCGACGCGATGCGCGCCGGGATCGGTTACACGCCTGAAGAACGCAAGGCCGAAGCGCTGTTCCGCGTGTTAAGCGTGCGCGAGAACGCCAGCGTCGCCATGCTGCGCGAGCTGAGTACGCTGCGCTTCGTCAACCGCCGCAAGGAACACGCCCTCGCTGAGAACGTGGTCCGCACGCTGAACGTGAAGACGCCGAATATCGCGCAGGAGATCGGTAAATTGAGCGGCGGCAATCAGCAAAAAGTCGTACTGGGGCGCTGGCTCGCGCGCTCCCCGAAGCTGCTTATTCTCGATGAGCCGACGCGTGGTATCGATGTCGGCGCAAAAGCGGAAATCTATCAGCTTATCGACAACCTTGCGGAACGCGGCTACGGCGTAATTTTCATCTCGTCCGAACTGGCAGAAGTGTTGGGCGTCAGCGACCGCATTCTCGTCATGCAGGCGGGGCGCATCGCGGGCGAACTCGCGCGTGAGGACGCGACCGAAGAGAAGCTGTTGAACCTCGCGATGAGCGACCACCTGACGGACCGTGCGACACCTCAATTAACCGACGGAGTGCTATTTTAATATGGCTCAAGCATCTGCAAACGACCCACGCGCGGCCAGCATCGCCGGGGAACGCGAGGCGCGCGGCCAATCAATCACCCGCAGGATTGGCGCGCAAAACCTCGGCCTCGTGATCGCGCTGGTGGTCATCGTGGTTCTGATTGGCTCGCAAAAGGGCGAAATCTTCTTTACCTCGCGCAATCTACTGAATATCGGCGCGGCGGTCGCCCTGATCGGCGTCGTCTCCATCGCGCAAACGATGGTCATGCTCTCCGGCGGGCTGGATGTCTCCATTGCCTCGACGGTCGGCCTGACCTCGGTGGCCGTCGCGATGTCGCTGCGCGATATGAACAACCCTGTTATCGCGCTGTTGGTCGGCCTGTTGGTCGGTAGCATTCTCGGCTTCATCAATGGCGCGCTGATTACCTGGGGCAAGCTGAACCCGGTGATCGCGACGCTCGGCACGCTCTCCGTTTATCGCGGGATCGGCTTCGTGATCACCAACGGACAGGCGATTGGCGTGACCAATAACGACTTCAACGCAATTGCCTCGAAGGTCTTCGAGATACCAATCCCGCTGCTGATCCTGATCGTGATGTCGGCCATCTTCATCGTGTTCTTGCGCTATACCGATATTGGACGCAACATTTATGCGCTCGGCGGGAATTCGGTCGCGGCGCGCTTGGCCGGGATTAACCTGAACCGCTATCGCCTGTTCCTGTATACCCTCAGCGGCCTGATCGCCGGGGTCGGCGCGATCATCCTTACCGCGCGTGCGCAATCCGGGCAGCCCGCCTCCGGGTCGCAGGGTCTGGAATTTCAATCAATCACGGCGGCGGTGCTTGGCGGCACGGCATTGAGCGGCGGCAAAGGGACGATTGTCGGCACGCTGCTCGGCGTCCTGATCATCGGCACGCTGAACAACGGCATGATCCTCGTCGGCGTGCAAACCTTCTGGCAGGAAGTCGCGCGCGGCCTGCTGCTCGTCGTCGCGACGCTCATCCAAATCTGGCAGATGCGCGAGAAAGCATGAAAATCACGCAAATCTCCACCATCGTCGTCAACGCGCGGATGCGCAATTGGATTTTCGTCAAAATCGGAACGGATCAGCCCGGTCTGATCGGGTGGGGCGAAGCCTCGCTGGAATGGAAGACGCGCGCAGTTGTCGGTGCGGTACAGGATATTTCCGAACTGCTGATCGGCGCGGATACACATCGGATCGAACATATCTGGCAGATGATGTACCGCCAGCAATTTTTCAAGAGCGGCGTCGTCACGATGAGCGCGATCAGCGGGATCGATCAGGCGCTGTGGGACATCCGCGCCAAGGAAGCGGGCGTACCACTCTACGATTTGCTTGGTGGCCTCGTCCGCGACAAGGTGCGGATGTACGATCATCTCGGTGGCGGCAACACTGACGCGGTGTACAACGAGGCCAGCGCGGAGACCTTCGCGGAACGTGCGCGGGAGAGCGTCGCGGATGGCTTCACCGCCATGAAAATTCTGGCCGTCCCCCGTTCGGAGCCGCTCGTCGGCCATGCCAGCATTCGCGACGCGGTGCGGCTGATGGGCGCGGTGCGTGAGGCCGTCGGGGATGACATCGATATTATGGTGGACCTGCATGGCCGCACCACGCCCGCGATGGCAATTCAATACGGCCACGCGCTGGCGCAGTTCCGCCCCTGGTTTTTCGAGGAGCCGTGCCAGCCCGAAAACGTGGATGCGATGGTCGAGGTCGCGCGGGCGCTGCCCTTCCCGGTCGCGACGGGTGAGCGGCTAGTCACGCGCTGGCAGTTCCGCGAAGTGCTGGAGAAGCGCGCGTGTGCCATTATCCAGCCGGATGTGTGTCATTGCGGCGGCGTCACGGAGATCAAGAAAATCGCCTCGCTCGCGGAAACCTATTTCGTCGCGATGGCTCCACACAACCCGCTTGGACCACTCGCCACGATGGTCAATATTCAGGTCGGGTTCAGCACGCCGAACTTTCTCATTCAGGAAGTCATGCGCAGCGATGTCCCCTGGCGCTACGATGTCGTCACGGATGCGCTCGATATTCGCGGCGGTTATATCTATCCACCGCAAAAACCGGGCATCGGGATCGAGATCAACGAGGCCGAAGCCGCGAAGCACCCCTTTCAGCCTGAACTCGAAATGCGCTACTTTCACCCGGATGGCTCGGTCGCAGATTGGTGATCGATTTTATGAAGATGTCGAATATACGCCGTTGGCTACTCGTTCTTATGCTGATGTTTTGTCAAATCCCGATTGCCGCGCACGCGAGCGACCCGCGTATCGATTGGCGCGTCCCTGGCGCAGCAGCCAATCAGGTGATTTTCGACCACGCGGACCTTACGCAAATCGAAGTCGTCTACGCGCCCGCCGCAACTGCGCCAGTGATCAATCTGCGTTGCACGAACCCCGCTACTGCGGAGAGCGCCTCGTTCGTGCTGCGAGCGCTGCAAAGCCGCACCGACGGCGCGACGTTCCTCACTGGTGAATGGGCGCGCTTCCCCTACCCCATCGATCCCGGCGCAGTCGAGTCGAAGCCGATGGCGATCATCTCACAAAAGTACGGGATTTCGCCGTTCAGCATGACGCCGACCGTGCTGCGCGA
>Ga0123338_10000707_pt1 | contig 33655 bp, 29 predicted proteins | sample grotaG_FD_89793 | JGI IMG/M metagenome (GOLD analysis project Ga0123338, IMG submission 89793) | Glacier valley bacterial and archeal communities from Borup Fiord, Nunavut, Canada, to study Microbial Dark Matter (Phase II) -... | ecosystem: Environmental > Aquatic > Freshwater > Ice > Glacier ...
ACAACAGACAGTAGTGAACATTTACTTGTCTGAACTTTTGCCTCAATTTGTCTTTTGCTATCACGCTATTCGATAAGGGGTTGAACGCATTATTTCTATTGCTTGACTCTTAACTTAGATATACTAAATCAATACTAAATCAATACTAAATCAATACTAAATCAATACAAAGTCAATATAAAAACTAGTGTAAATTGGATAACAATAGGTTGTAAATAGGTTGTAAATAGGTTCACGAACTTGTTTACAACCTATTTATAACCTATTTACAACCTATTATCTACCTGTTAACACTGGATTTTGTATTGACTTAATATTGACTTGGTATTGACTTAGTAAGAGCAAAGTTTGGTGAAAGTAGTGCTTTATTATAAATAAATATCATTTCAATTGGGACATTTGCATCTTTTTCAACTTTCCTTCCAGCACTGTCAATCAACTTTAGAACGGACGCTGAGATATGTTAATAATCTTGCTTCAATGTAATGTTTTCATTAAGTATAGATTTTCCTGATTTTTCACAGGTAATAGGGGTGTGAAAGGTCTTTTTTTTGCACCCGGAAAATATATTCGTATTTTGTGTTCAAAACCGGATAGAAACAATCAATTATAATGACTTTACAGAAAAAACAAAAGCTGCTGCTTATCATTCAGGATTACGCGATTATTACTTTCGGGTTGATCATGTATTCACTTTCATGGACTTTTTTTCTTGTTCCGGCCCAAATTACAGGCGGGGGCGTGACTGGACTGGCGGCAGTGATTTTTTACTCCTTCAATATTCCAATCGGGTTAACTTTTTTTGGGATCAACCTGATTTTGGTAGCCATTGCCATGAAGGTGCTGGGTGCAAGTTTTGGGGTTAAAACCATTTACAGCATGGTGGTAATTTCGGTTGCATTTACTTTGATGCCCACCTTGCCTGAAGAATATGCGATTCATGATAATTTTCTGGCCTCGGTGCTGGGCGGAATGATGGGCGGTGTTGGCATCGGGATCGTTTTTTCAAGGGGCGGCAGCACTGGCGGGACCGATATAATTGCCATGATCATTAACAAGTACCGCAACATCAGTCCGGGCCGCATCATTATGTATTGCGACGTAATTATCATTGGCTCCTCCTATTTCCTTCTCCATTCGATTGATAAAATGGTGTACGGGTTTGTTTCCATGGCGGTGGTATCCTACACCTTGGATGCCTTTTTGAGCGGCTCGAATGCCTCGGCACAAATCTTTATCTTCTCGCCCAAATATGCGGAAATAGCTGATTTTATAAACGAGGAATTCGGGCGCGGAGTAACCGCTTTAAATGGAACCGGCTGGTACACGCAAGGGGATGTGATGGTTTTGATTACCATCGTCAGAAAAAAAGAAACCAGCATTCTTTTTAGAAAAGTTAAGGAAATTGACCCTACTGCCTTCATTTCGATGGCCAGCGTGATGGGCGTGTACGGGCAGGGATTCGATAAAATAAAGGGTTGATTTTTGAGTTGCAACAATTAAATTAACATTTTTTAAGTCTTTTTATTTCTACCGGGGAGTTTGCTGTAAATAAGAGCCTACCATCCTTATTTTATTTTTTGGAGCGAACAGCAAGCCTGATCTGACAGGTGAGAATTTAGAATCCTACTTAAAATTATTACTTTTGGAACAATGGAAGCAACCGACAGAGAAGAATTTTGTGTCGGATATTATAAAGAAATTACAAACTCATGAATTTTAAACTTCGACAGAAATACAAATTTATAAAGACCATCCTTATTTGGTCAGCCGCATTGATTGTCTTATTGCAGGTAGCCTTTTTCATTCTTGAAAAGATTGATAGAAAGCGTTCTGAGAAGGAAGCGGCTAAGCAAACTGAGGTGGTGATACCTGAGCCGATCATGCTTTTCAATATTCAGATCGACTCCTTTAATGTAGTACGTGGTGAGGTGAAATCGGGCCATAATCTTTCGGATATATTGACAACCCAGGCCATTTCAATGGCCACAGTGGATGAGATTTCAAAAAAGTCAATCCTGGTTTTTGATCTCCGTAAAATGAAGGTGAACAATCCTTACTATTTTTTCATGAATAAAAAACAGCCCACCAAGGTGGAGTATTTTATTTATGAAATCACGCCGGTAGATTATGTAGTTTACCAGATGGGCGATAGCCTGCGCATCTATAAGGAGAAGAAGCCGATGATCACCCAGGTCAAAACAGCAGGCGGCGAAATTACTTCCTCTCTGTGGAATGCTATGACCGACCAGGCGCTGAGCCCGAACCTGGCCATGGATCTTTCCAATATTTTCCAGTGGTCCGTCGACTTCTTTGGCATTCAGAAAGGCGATAAGTTCAAGGTGGTGTACGAAGAAAATTTTGTGTCAGGAAAGTCAATAGGCATTGGACGCATCTTTGCCGCTCAGTTTGTACATGCCAAAGAAGATTTTTATGCCTTTCGCTTCACCCAAAACAATGAGGACAGCTACTTTGACGATAAAGGGAAAAGTCTGAAAACAGCCTTCCTGAAAGCGCCCCTGAAATTCAGCCGTGTCAGTTCCGTTTTTTCAAACAGTCGGTTTCATCCGGTTTTGAAGATCCGTCGTCCACATCATGGTGTTGATTATGCTGCGCAAACCGGAACTCCAGTGATGTCGATCGGCGATGGTACTGTGATAGCGAAAGCCTATCAGCGTGCAGGAGGGGGAAATTACATAAAGATTAAACACAATGCCACCTATACCACCAGTTACATGCACCTGAGTAAATTTGGGGATGGAATTGCCAATGGGGTGAGAGTTCACCAGGGACAGGTCATTGGATATGTAGGCTCAACAGGATTGGCATCGGGTCCGCATCTCGATTTTCGTGTTTTCCTGAATGGAACTCCGATCGATCCGCTTAAAATGAAATCGCCTCCCACTGAGCCAATTGCTGCCGGACTTATGAAAGATTATTCACTTCACCGCGATTCAATGATGGTCAAACTTCAAAAGGAGAGATTTTAAGCAACAAATGTTGATTGTCTGTAAAGTGTATAAAACATTTTATATCTTTATTAAATGAAACAACCATCTATTATTCACTCACCTTACGCAAGAACAAGGATATTAATAAAAAATAAGGAATAAGGAATAAGAAATAAGAAATAAGGAATATCGAGGGACCAGTTTTGCATTTCTTATTCCTTATTTTTTATTTCTTATTTCTTAATCTGTATCCATCTTCATGAGTAAGGTGTATTATTGATTCTTACATAGAAGGATTAAAAATTATGAAACTAGCCCGTCAGTTTATTGAATTTTTCAACAGTGAAAAAACCGGAGGGTTGATACTCATTCTCTGCACGGTGGTATCGATTGTTTTGGCCAATTCAGCCTTTCAAAATGGTTATTTAGCTTTTTGGAATACCGATCTTGGTGGCCATAGTTTGACCCATTATATCGATAATGGCCTGATGGCTATCTTCTTTCTGATGATTGGCCTTGAGTTGGAACGTGAAATTTATGTAGGTGAATTATCTGATTTGAGAAGCGCTTCACTGCCTATCTTTGGCGCCCTTGGAGGGATGTTGCTTCCCGCAGGACTTTATTTGGCGTTCAACTTTGGAACTTCAACCCAGTCGGGTGCCGGTATCCCCATGGCTACCGACATTGCTTTTGCCATAGGCGTACTGTCATTGTTGGGAAACCGGGTTCCTGGGGCCTTGAAAATATTCCTCATCGCACTTGCCGTCATTGATGATTTGGGAGCCATCCTGGTGATTGCAATTTTTTATACCAAAACACTTTTATTGCACAATCTGCTCATCTCCCTGGGTATTTTCGGAGTATTGCTGGTTTTAAACCGATTAAAAGTTCATAACCTGATCCCCTATATAATTGGGGGAGTATTGATGTGGTATTTTATGCTGAATTCAGGTATTCATTCCACTATATCAGGAGTTTTGCTCGCTTTTGCAGTACCCTTCGGGAAGGGGGATGAACGCTCGCCCTCTTTTGTTTTACAGCATTGGATACACAAACCTGTGGCTTTTCTGATTTTACCATTGTTTGCCTTGGCCAACACGGCCATTGTGATTGAACCTGGGTGGTATAACAATTTAACAACCAACGCCAGTTTGGGAATATTTGCTGGCTTAATTATTGGAAAGCCGCTTGGAATATGGATAAGTTCATTTATTGCAGTGAAGCTTGGCATTGGTATTTTGCCTAAAGGAGTCAAGTGGAAACATATCTTTGGAGCGGGACTTATAGGGGGTATTGGATTTACCATGTCAATTTTTATTACCCTTCTTGCTTTCGAAGATACCGCATTGATTAACCAGGCAAAAATAGCAGTGATGATGGCTTCCCTGGTAGCAGGGTCCGTTGGGTTTATATGGCTGAAGTCAACTTTGCGTACACCGGTTATGGATGAAGAATAATAATAAACAATGCTGAAGATTTCAGATATCCGGATTTGCCCTTCATTTTAACCAAATTAAATTATGGCAGTCACTTGCTATACAATTGGCATTTTGTGCCTGATTCACACTTAAAATTTTTACATTTGTAGCAATGATTGATCCTTCTACCATCGAGCGGATATTGGATGCAGCAAACATTTCGGATGTTGTTTCAGAATTTGTCACCCTCAAAAAGAGGGGTGTCAACCAGCTCGGCTTATGCCCGTTCCACAACGAGAAAACACCTTCTTTTACTGTATCTCCCGCCAAGGGGATTTTCAAATGCTTTGGCTGCGGGAAAGGTGGAAATTCGGTTAACTTTATCATGGAACTGGAACAGCTCGCCTATCCTGATGCCCTGCGCTGGCTGGCCAAAAAGTACCACATCGAAATCGAGGAGAAAGAGGAAACCCAGGAAGAAAAACAACTGAAAGATGAGCGCGAAAGCATGATGATTGTTTCGGCATACGCGCAAAAGTATTTCAGCCGCTTTTTACTCAAGGAAAACGAAGGTCGCACCATCGGGCTTAGTTACCTGCACGAGAGGGGAATCCGCGACGATATTATCACCAAATTCGAACTTGGTTATTGCCCTGACGGGAAAGATCTTTTTACAGTGTCGGCACAAAGGGAAGGGTACAAGATGGATTACCTGGAAAAAACAGGGCTGACTATCAAACGCGATGAGTGGGTACGCGATCGCTTTGGAGGAAGGGTAATATTCCCGGTTCACAATGTGGCAGGGCGCGTGATTGCCTTTGGAGGCCGAACCTTGACCAATGATAAAAAAGTGGCCAAATACATCAACTCTCCCGAATCGGAAGTTTACCACAAGGGAAGAACGCTGTATGGGATCTACCAGGCCAAGCGCGACATTACCAGGCTTGATAAATGTTACCTGGTGGAAGGATATACCGATGTGTTGTCATTTCATCAGGCCGGAATCGAAAACGTGGTAGCCTCCTCGGGAACTTCACTTACCATGGATCAAATCAGGCTCATCAGGCGCTTTACTCCTAACATAACCATTGTATATGACGGTGACGAGGCTGGTATCAAGGCCTCCCTGCGCGGAATAGACATGGTGCTGGAAGAAGGTATCAACGTGAAGGTCTTGCCTTTGCCTCGTGGAGAAGATCCCGATTCGTTTGCCCGTTCGATGAGCGCCGGTGAATTGACTGAATACATTAAAAAGAATGAAACCGACTTCATCAAATTCAAAACCCAGCTGCTCATGGGAGCGGTTGAAAATGATCCGGTTTCAAAAGCCCGGCTGGTAAATGAAATTGTTCGCTCGATCTCGGTTATTCCTGATACCATTACCCGAACCATTTACATCAAGGAATGCAGCAGGTTAATGGACGTTCAGGAAGAGGTTCTTTATTCGGAAATCAGGAAAATTCAGAACAAACAATCTGAAGATTTTACACGAAAAGAACTTCAGGAAGTACAAATTCAGGCTTCCAAACCAGCAACTGCGGTTACAGAAAAGAAAATAGTCAATCATTTCGAAACCGAAGAACGTGAAATTATCCGTGTTTTGTTGAAATTCTTTCATCAAAAAGTATTTGAAATTGAAGATGAAGAAACACATGAGACAAATTTCTACACTGTGGGAGTTTTTGTGTTATCAGAATTGCAAAACGATGGGCTGACATCAGTGAATCCAACTGTGCAATTTATCATATCCACTTTAGAAGAAAATGTTGACAACAAAGCCTTTGATCCGATTAAGTTTTTCACCCAACATCCCAACGCGGAAGTTAGCCATTTTGCCAGCAACATTATGGCCGATAAATACATAGAGAGCAAGCGCTGGAGCAGAGGTGGCGCTTTTATTGAAAGCGAAAGTGAGCTGCTGTATCTATTGGTTCCGAAATTGATTCAGGAATATAAATCCAAAAAAGTTAAAATGTTACTTAAAAAGCTCGAACATCAGATCAACGAAGCCAGCAGAAACAACGAAACAAATAAATTGATGGAGTTGATGGGCCAGCACATGAAACTGAAAGAAGTGCTGAGAGACCTTTCGGAGCTACTGGGTTTTCGGACCATTAGCTAATTAATACAATGGTTTTACATTAAAATGAAATAATCACTAAACACTTCAAGCCAAAATATGAGAACTCATTTTATTACTGACCGAAACGAAATAGATGCTATTCTAAAACAATGCAAAACCTGTTACGTGGCCATGTCAGATAACGATGTTCCTTATGTTTTGCCCATGAATTTTGGCATGGAAGGTGACCGGGTGATCCTGCATTCGGCTCAGGAGGGAAGGATGTGGGAAACCATCAAAAAGAATCCAAAGGTTTGTATCAACTGGACACTGGGAGAAGATCTGGGGTGGCAGGATGAAAAGGTGGGTTGCAGTTACCGGGTCCAATCCAAATCGGTCATCATTGAAGGAATCGCAGAAATTATTGACAATTGTGAAGAAAAAGAACGGCTGTTTAAACAATTCATGACTCAATACAGTGATCTTCCTTTTAAGTTCAATGCCCCTGCTATCCGCAATGTGGGTGTTCTGATAGTTCCAATCACTCGTTTGACAGCCAAAGTGTTTGGAATGAAAGTTGAAAAATAATTTAGTCACTTTAAATACTTTAGTCACTTATAACTTTCTTGAATATGATTCTGGTAACAGGTGGAACAGGTTTAGTGGGCGCACATTTGCTGTATGAACTGACCAGTTCGGGACTTCGGGTAAAAGCCCTCCGGCGGCCACAAAGCAACACTGCCTGGGTGAAGAAAATATTTTCATATTATACCAATCAGGTCGAAACTCTGTATTCGCAAATTGAGTGGGTTGAGGGTGACATACTGGACTATTTTAGTCTAGAAGCAGCCTTGTCAGGTGTTACACGAATTTACCATTGTGCCGCCATTGTATCTTTTCATGGTGACGACAATGATATGATGCTCAATAACAATGTAAAAGGCACCGGCAATCTCATTGATGCCGCTATCCACAACGGAGTGCGTAAGTTTTGTCACGTCAGCTCCATAGCTGCTTTGGGTAAAACACAGGATGGAAGTAAAATTACGGAAGATACCTATTGGACTCCATCTAAACGCAAATCAGGTTATTCATTCAGTAAGTTTTTTTCTGAAATGGAAGTATGGCGTGGTATTGAAGAAGGATTGGATGCAGTGATCGTCAACCCATCGATCATCATGGGGCCCGGTAACTGGGACATTGGCAGTCCCAAGCTATTTCAGTCGATCTGGAAAGGCCTGAATTACCATACCAAAGGGATTACTGGATTTGTTGATGTGCGCGATGTGGTAAAAGCCATGATCGTCCTTATGGAGGACAAGCAGTTCGAGGTGGTAAAAAACCAACGGTTCATCCTGAATGCCGGAAACATGGGCTATCAGGATTTTTTCAACAAAATAGCTGACGGACTTAATAAACCCAGGCCACGGAATTTTGCTTCCGATATTAAACTGCACATTGCCTGGCGTATGGCAAAGGCGGCAAGTTTTTTTACCGGCAAACGACCCTCAATCACGCGTGAGGCAGTTTCTTCTTCCAACCAAAAAAATCAATATTCCGGAGAGAAAATCATTCAAACCATTGGTTTCCAATATCGAAGCCTTGGTTCATCCATCTCGGATATTGCCGAATTATTTCTGAAAGATATAGTAATGCCTTCAGGAAAATAAAGTAAGGTTGGCATAACCGAATAATTAATACTATATTCGCACACTTTTTCAGAAAAGGATCAATCTATCTGACTAATTTATAAACCAATAGATTGTTAATAAGCAAATTTTAAAAGATCAATTTCAGAATGATGAAAAAATCAGATTTATTAAAAGAACCCATCGAACACATCGATATTAAGTCGTTTGATTCAACTCCAATCATTGACTCAATGCGTAAAATGTCATTCACCTCACGTGATACTGCCCGTGCAGCCGACATTTTGTTGAAAATGGTAAGCAATACCGAATGTACCAATATCCTTACGCTCGCCGGAAGCACCAGCGCGGCAGGTTGTATGCAGGTGTATGTTGATATGGTCAAAAATAAAATGATCGATGTAATTGTAGCTACAGGCGCATCCATTATCGACATGGATTTTTTCGAAGCCCTTGGTCACAGGCACTACCGTGGTACAACCGAAATCAACGATGGAATTTTGCGTGAACTCTATGTCGACCGTATTTATGATACTTTTATTGATGAAGAGGAATTACAGAATTGCGATGGGACCATCAAGGAAATTACTGATTCACTGGAAAGAAGACCTTACTCATCACGCGAATTTATTTGGGAAATGGGTAAATGGCTGACCAAGAACTCGGTAAAAAAAGACAACTTAATCCAGGTGTGTTATGAAAATAATGTGCCGATTTTCTGTCCTGCATTCTCTGATAGCAGTGCCGGATTTGGTTTGGCCAAACACCAATGGGAAAATCCTGGAAAACACGTTTCAATTGATTCTGTGGCTGACTTTCTGGAACTGACACAAATAAAAATGGCAGCCAATGTATCGGGCCTGTTCATGATTGGCGGTGGAGTTCCGAAAAATTTTGCACAGGATACCGTTGTATGTGCCGAAATTCTTGGAAAAGAAGTGCCCATGCACCAATATGCCGTGCAGATAACGGTTGCCGATGTTCGTGATGGTGCATGCTCATCATCGACCCTGAAAGAAGCAAGCTCTTGGGGAAAAGTTCAGGTAACCGATGAACAAATGGTTTTTGCAGAAGCGACTTCTGTGCTTCCATTAATTGTTAGTTACGTGTACCATAAACATACATGGAAAGAACGTCAACTCAAAAACTGGAGCAAATTGTTCGTAAAATAATACCTGAAAAGGTATAATTTACTTTGGTATAAAAATATCAATCCTATCATTGAAATGCTCCATTGCCCGATCACAGCAATGGGGCATTTTTTTTGCTTCCACTTTCAATTTGTCTTTGGAAGTGGAAGTAAGTATGAGTATAATGCTTTGAACATCATTACCTCAAGGATATACCACCCATCCCAGGAAAGTTAGCGGGGGAAAATAAGGTTAACTTATTTTAGGATGACGATTAGAACATGTATTTCCGATGCCAGATGTGACAATTCTACGTTGACAAACCACCCGTGGTGCAAGGTCACAAGCATCATGACTGAAATGTTATTGAAAACTGGTATATTTGTACAAATATTCAGTTCATTAGAATGAAAATTATTAAGCTATTGCTGATTCTTATTTTTTGTTCAGCCATTGAAACCATATATGGAAAGGCACCTGTATTTACAGCCAATCAGCCTGATACAAAGCCTCATCGCATTATCAGGACTTGTTGTTCTTTTGGTACTGAAATGCAACTTTTCGCCATTCCCGGTATTCGATTGACAGAAACCACTAGTCTCGAGAAGATAGGGCCTCATCATTATCTGGGCGATGCAGGTGAGGGAAACGGGATCATTTATTCGCTACGTGGCGGTTTTATTGACATGGCACATTTACGCGACCAGTGTGACTGGACAGCCTATCTATATACTCAATTGCTTGAAAACAAATTGACTGGATCGCTCCCGTTGGTCCTGGGGTATGAAGGGGGCGAAAAGACCTTGCATGTCAATATTCCTTCCAATATGGATAATGTGGATCTTATTTACCTGGCCGGAAAAATCGCCTATGATTTATCTGTCTGGCATGAGATTGCAACCTGGTTTGGAGCTTCAAGCATTCCGTTTGTTCCCGAACGGTATTCAAGTTTTTCTGTTGAAGATCCTTACTCTAATTTATTGGGGGTCACTATTGGAATTCAGGCTTTGCAGAGTGAATTGCCTTATGAAAATGCGGTGACTACAATTATTGAGGAAACATTAAAAAAACTTCATGCAGTGCCAAACGAAGCAGAGACTTTTCTTGCAATGGAGGCTGTTCGTGATATTTGGTGGACGCGCGACAAAAAATTGCCAAGCAGCAAAGTTCTGATCCAACGCCAGCTTCAGGTTTATTCGTGTTTGCAGCCTTGGCTTGTGCCAGGTTGGCTTGGCAAAAATCAGCAACCCTACGAATTAAAAATTCAAGATTTTACAACCAATGGGTCTGCTCTTAACATGTTTTACCAGTTGGATTTCAAGCTGAACTATAAATTTCCTTTTCGTAAAATGTTTCCTGAACGAAAGGAAAGAAATATTACACAAAACGATTTCGATCGTCTTCTGGCACAAGTGGCTAAGGAACTAACCAGAAAAGATAGTCAGTTCAAATAAAGTTACTCACGTTACGCAAAGGGGAAAGTGAGAAGGTGGGAATATTATAACGGGAAAAAATAGGCAAACTGACCGCGGAGTCCTCATTTTCTCACCTTCTCACTTTCTCACCTTGCGTAAGGTGAGAAAGTTAATCTTCATCCAGCCAGCCTTTCCCGGGATCAACTTTTTTGTTGCGCTGAATACGGGCCTTAAGTTCAAAAGTCCTGATATGGTCTTTGTATAAATTATGAGTGTTCATTTTGGCTACATCGAGCGAAGCATCGGTATTGTCATCCCAACGCCTGCACAAGTAAACCGGTTGATACAAGCGTCCGATTTTATATTTTCCTGAAATCGCCAGGCCCACCGCGTAATCTTCCCCATAACTTACATTGGGCACACGAATTTTACGCAATACGGGAGTGTAGAAAGCACGTGGGGCACCCAACCCGTTTATCCGAAGTGCATTGTTCGGTCCGTTGTCGTCGGTCCATTCCCGGTGGTCGATTACTCCCGGAGGAATTTCTTCCAGATTAAAATTGGTCATCCGGTAGCTGCCAATGACCATGGCACAATTTTCTTCATAAAATTTATCGACGATTGACTGGAGGGTATTTTCATCCACATACAAATCATCGCTGTCGAGCTGCACGACAAACTTACCGCACGCGGGATGAAAGACTCCCACGTTCCAGCAACCACCTATTCCCAGGTCATGTTGTTCAGGAATAATATGAATGAGCTTTCCTTGTTCAGCATATTCGTTTAAAATACCGGTAGTTCCGTCGGTTGAATAATTATCGATCACAATCAGGTTGAAACGGAAGGTAGTTTTCTGTATGAGTACCGACACAATGGCATCCCTGATGGTCTTAAGACGGTTGCGAACCGGAATGATTACACTGACTTCGGTATCAAAATCTTCAGTAAAAGAAGTTTCGGGAAATGGGGCTATCAACAAAGCCCCGATATCACGTAAATGGGTCGTACATACTTGCTCCATTTCTAGTTGGAGTTCGCGGGCTGAATTTTTCACATAATCAAATTGTTTTTCGCCTGATGACCGGGTATCGGTTTCAATTTTTGTAAATAAATATTCAGGAATATGAACTAGCTCACCCATTCGGCTGGCACGCAAGCGCAAGGCATATCTTCCTCCATATTTGAGCATTTCATAATTTTCGTACCTGAAAGCTTTCAAAACTTCTGCTCTGTATAACCTGACGGGGCCGAAATTAAAATCATCGCGCAAGCTGCCCAGTTGATAGTCGATCACCGGATGCGGTGCAAGCACACCATCTTTAATCTCCATGTAATCGGCATACGCCATGGGTGCTTCTGTGTACTGAGCCACCTGAACCAATCTTTCGATAGCACCCTGCCCTAGTTCAATGGTTGATTCGCCAAGTGCAAGAAGAGCAAAATCTGCCTGGACCAACTTGGCAATGTGCCTGATGGTAGAACACGAACCATTCTCCTGGACAATTACCTGCTCACAGTTAACCAGATTTACCGGGCTTTTAGAAAGAACAAAAACCTGATTTACCAAGGACGATGCCCGTAACTCATTGATCAGCTTCTGACTGGCTTCTTCGTTACTAAAGGCAAAAAAACAATCTACTTTTTGATACATCACAGTTTTTTAAAGTTTAATTACTTTCAATGTACTTATTTCACTTTCGTTGTGAAGGCGATCAAGTGCAGAAATCCTGATTTCATATTTTCTCCGTAATTTACGCTTATTTGGTTTAAAAACAATACTTTTATTGGAGGTTATAGCGAATATATTTTCAGCAATTTTAGCATCAAACGTTTGCCCCACGGGATTCATATAAACCACGTACCCAACCGTTTTATCCATTTCATTGATCTGTTTGTCTTGCTTCCATTTCAGTTTGTGCCCTCTCTTTCGAAAACTATAGGGTTGAACCGGAGCTTTGTTATCGATCCAGGGCATGACGGATACCAGGGCAGGATGGTGGTATGTTTTATTCTGAAGGGTTTCAATGAACCCAAACAGGTTGCGCTTAAAGTGGATGCTGCTGTAAAAAGCGCTTCCTCCAATGTGAGGAATCTGGCGGGTAATCTGTATTTGTTTGATCAGCTGATTGGGATCTTTCCATTCAGCAATGGATGAATTTGGTTCAAGTTTATAAACGGCATGACCGATGTACATTGCCCGATTGTAAGCATGAGCTGCCCACCATTTGCTAAGGGTTAGAAAATCGACTGAGGGATGGCCAATTTGCCAGTACAGCTGGGGCAGACAATAATCAATCCAGCCATTTTTTTGCCATTTCAGAATATCGGCGTACAGATGATCGTAGTTGGTAGTTCCGGCAGTGGTTTGAGAACCTTGCGGATCGTCAGCCTTGTTACGCCAAACACCAAATGGGCTGATACCAAATTTAACCCACGGTTTTGTTCTTTTGATATTTTCCGAAAGCATGTGAATTAGTAAATCCACATTGTCGCGACGCCAATCAGCTTTCTGCTCTGGCAAAAATCCACGATTGTAACGAGTAAACGAACTTTGGTCTGGAAAATCTTCCTTCAGAGGATAAGGATAAAAATAATCGTCGAAGTGAATGGCATCCACATCGTAACGTGCAACTATATCGGTTACCACCATGACCACAAATTCGCGGGTTTGGGGTAATCCCGGATCAAAATATAGCTTGCCACCATAGTTTACTACCCATTCAGGATGTTTGAAAGCAATGTGATTGGCCGCCAAAGGTTCACTGGCATTCAGGGCTACCCTGAAAGGATTCAACCATGCGTGAAACTCCATATTGCGTTGGTGGCATTGCTGAATCCAAAATTGAAGCGGATCGTAAAACGGGTTGGGCGCTTTACCGGGAGTGCCGGTCAAATACCTTGACCATGGCTCAAGTTCTGATGGATAAAAAGCATCCGAGGCTGGACGGATTTGCATAATCATGGCATTCATTCCATTTTTAGCATGCATATCAAGGATTGCAATCGCTTCTTTTTTTTGCTGATCAGAAGAAAGTCCGGGCTTTGAAGGCCAGTCTATATTATTGACCGTTGCGACCCAAACACCCCGAAACTCGCGCTTAGGCGCTATTTGTGCAACTATGTCGAAACACAAAAGTAAACAGAATAATAAAATTAACCTGACCATAGAAACAGATTTAAAATTTTAGCAAAATACGTCTATCCTGATGAATTTTATGCAAATAAATAATAGTTTTTATCAAGGCTAAATTGTTATAAGCCTCATTTAAATGAATTGATTGATTAATTACCAAGCAAACTGGCAGATGAAACCTACCTTCACATACACATCAAAAATTAGCAGGTGAATATTCATTCTTATCTAAATCCATTAATTTACAATGTTTTAAGGGAAACAAAAGTTTTTTAATTAAATAATATACTTCATGGTGCGACATTTGGTAAATACCTATTTTATTTTAATATCTTTGCTCATCAAAATTATTTAAAAGATCACATTTTTTTTGTAAAAATATAATATCCTTGAAAACTAAAGTGCTACTTCGAATGTTATTTAGGTAGCTACTTCAAAGCTGGTTACTTTGGTTAGCTCATGGTTTATTAGGTTTAGTTGGTTTAGGTTAGTTTCCCGTCTAAACGGGTGAAAAGGCTGTCAGAGGACAGCCTTTTCTAATTTAACTCAACGGCTAAAGATCTTATAACTAATTACTGAATGCACTTTTGCAATGATTTTTGATAAACTTCCCTTTATACTCCCGACTTGTTTCAAATCATATTTTGTGTACTTTCGGCGGCGAAAGAAGTAACAATAGTTAGCCAATCATTTGCCATTCAAAAGATTTAAAAGTTATATGAATTTCGAAAAGGGAATATTTCAGCGTACAGAATTACTTCTGGGCAGAGAAATAATGGAGAAGATTGCATCGAAGAACGTAATTATCTTCGGAATTGGGGGAGTTGGAAGCTGGTGCGCCGAAAGTCTTGTGCGTAGCGGAATACGACGTTTGACCATTGTCGATTCTGATTTGATTTGCATTACCAACATTAACAGGCAATTGCATGCAACCACACACACGGTGGGCCAAGTCAAAACTGAAGCTCTGAAAAACCGATTGCTGGAAATTAATCCTTCTGCCCAAATTCAAACCCTTCAGAAAATATACGAACCTGAGACATCCGACTCATTTGACCTTGAGTCCTACGATTATATCATTGATGCCATCGACAGTTTGAGCAATAAAATCGACCTGATCCGCAAAGCAACGCGCACCAAGGCTGTATTCTTTTCATCCATGGGTGCTTCTCTGAAACTTGACCCGACTAAAATACGAGTGGCTGAATTCTGGAAGGTGAAAGGTTGCCCACTTGGAGCAATCATCCGAAAAAAGATCCGTAAAGGTGATTTGCCAGCCAAAGAATTTATGTGCATTTACAGCGAGGAACTTCTTGAAAACAGAGGTGCCGGAACATCATGTGGTACCGATAAATGCTTGTGTCCAAAGTCAAGAAATGCACCTGGCGACCCTAACCTGGCCGACCATGAATGGTGTAGCCAGAAAGCCGTGATCAACGGAACAGTAGCACACATTACTGCCATATACGGGTTTACTTTGGCTGGACTGATCATCCAGCATATCTATAATGAAGGATAAACTTTCAAACTTTCACCTGATAATCAATTCAGAATAATACCATTTGCTTTGAATCCGAGCGTTTTAGTGGGGCGGTTCCAAAGAGCGAAGTAAGATATAACCCATTGTTGACAGCAAAGGCATTGGTGTCGTTGTTAAAAAAAACGTACAACCTTTGTGCGGGCAAAAGTTCCAGTTCATGTTTCCACGATTTCAAGGCCTCATGGCTGTAATTGTCGTTATACCAAGATGTTTTACCATGAAAACGGACATAAGCTGTTTTCGAAGTTGCTTTGATTACCTCCGGAATCTTTCCAGGGTCCGATACAATGCACAAGCTATGCCTGTATTTCTCTAAAACATCATACACCTCTTGTGTGAACCATGATACATCGCGGAATTCAAATACATGTTGAAAATCGTAACTAAGAAGGGTACAAAACTTCTCAAGTTTGGGAATTTCCATTTTCAAGCTAGGAGGCAACTGCCACAAAATAGGTCCCGACTTTTCTTTTAAGTACCCGGCTATGTGCAGAAACCGATTTACATAGTCGAGCAATTCCCCGTCATAAGTAAGCTTTTTCAAATGGGTGATATTCCTGAATCCTTTCAATGAAAAAACAAAATTGGCGGGCGTAATATCATACCAATTTTTGAGTGTTTTTTCTTTAGGAATCTTATAAAAAGTATTGTTTATTTCTACGCTCTTAAAATGTTGAGCTTAGTAAGTGAGCCATTCTTTCGTTGGAAGGGTTGCAGGGTAGAAAAGGCCTTTCCAATGATTGTAGTAATATCCGGAACAATTAATAAATGTTTCCATCCGCTAAGATTTAAGGGTTGATATTGAGTTCTGAGACAAGTAAATTTAATACTTAATCAAAAGTAATTGATGAAAGTTTGAAATTATTGAATGGTAGGTGGTGTTTTAACCTGTGATTCATCTAAGCAATACTTTGAAAAAGAAGCCCATTTCCCAAAAGTGGGTTAGGCAAGATTAGCTATCATGCAAAAGCACAGTATCAGAAAAGATAAAATCCTTTGAATACTCCTACTTCATTTACGACAATCCGACAATCCGACAATCCGACACTTGGGTATTTTTAGTTTTCTAAGTTGTGATAGCTATTAAGGCCCTTTCTCTCATTTAAAATCAACTCATTTTAAGATTTAAGATAGCTCTGCCACGTTCATATTAATTGTAAATATCCTTTTTGCAATATCTCCTTATGCCTTGACCGTCAAACCTTACAGGCGATTGATTCCAAGTTTTTTTATTCATAAAGTCTCACTTATAAACTAGAAATTAAACTGTGAACTCACACCAAAAAGTCTAATTTACCATATAGTAAATAAAGGTTTCGGAGGCAATAAAAAAATATACAATAGAGTGTCACTATTTTCTATTCCTTGGTATCGTGCTGTCCCTGTGGCTAATAGCCTTACTGGAGTAGGTTCAACTTTATTCTACAAAAAATGTAACTGTCGGATTGTCGGATTGTCGGAAGTGCTGGTTTTGATTGTGATTAAAATCTATTATTATGAAAGTAATCACTTGATTTATACGCAAGTATCTAACACTCGATTTAAATTCTTATCAGGCCCCTTCAACAATCAACATTTTTGTATGAGCAGATTGTAGCCTGATGGCTTTTGCCTTTGAATATTGATCAGAACTCCACCATTCTTTGGCTCTCTCAACCGAGGGAAATTCTATGACCACCATTCTCTCGGGTTGCCAATCGCCTTCCAAGGTTTCCGTTCGTCCTCCCCGAACTATGAATTTACCGTCAAAGGCAGCAATGGCTGCAGGTGTCAGCTTTTTATATTCCTCATAGATAATCTGATCGGTAATTGAAACTTCAACAATAACATATGCTTTCATAGTAGATAATTTTAATGTTGTACTATACGAGAATTTTTAAAAAGAGGTGCAATTGTATCTATTATTTGTTTGGCATAAGGGAAGTCATGTCGAAAGGTTTTCCCTCTTTTAATCGTTTTTCAATAGTATGATTACAATAGATCCTATTATCATTATTGCTGAACCGATTAACTTTTTGCGAATGTCTAGCTCTTTGAAAAACCTGTATCCAAGCAGTACACTAACAATGGTGGAAAGTTGAAAGAGGGATAAAGAATATCCAACTGCCAAATGTTCAAAAGTATAGTTGGTCGTCAACTGCATTGTTCCAATACAAACTATAAGAGCAGCAAATTTTCCAATGTACCTGTTGCTAATTATTTTTACTTCCTTATTTATTTCCCGCCGGTAAATAAATAACAGAACAAATGAAAAAACAGCTCCGAAGCAACACCAGCTCATAAAAGCAATGGTTGTAGATGATGCCAAAATAACTTTCTTTACAAATACAGCTTCAATAGCGGTCAATATCATCGCCCACAGGCGGTATTGTATATCTCTCTTTTTCAACAAGGCCAAAGAAAACCTTTCTGTAGTTGTATCCAGAACGAAGTAGCTTCCGTAAATAATTAATGCAATGCCTAATATTCCCCAAAGATTAGGGATCTCCCCTAGCAGGATAATTCCAACCATAATTCCAACCACTGATTTATAGGAATTTATAGGGCCAAGTATCGAAAGGTCACCATATTGAAGAGCTTTAACCAGGAATCCATTTCCTAAGGCGCCTACTATCCCCCCTAAAATTGAATAAATCCAAAATTGCCGTGGCAATACCGGCCAATGAATAAATGCAGCAATCAAGAGGCAAACAAGGGATAATAAGAAATAAGTGAGAAAATTGACAACTAAAGGGTGAATCCCTTTTGTCGTGAGTTGCTTTTGAAAAACGTTCCCTAATGGATTAGAAAATATTCGTAATAAAACAGCTATAGAGATTAAAACAGCTTCTGCCATTTATCGTATAAATTTTTCTGGATGTCTAAATTACGCAGAACGTCTCGCAGTTATATGCAGGGCAGGATTTAACCGATGAACCTTCTTCGAGATCCTGCATTTCAAATTACTAATATTGAAATATTTGACTGTAAATATAACCGTAATCTTTGAACTACCTTGTGCAATTCGCCGGCAAATCTCATTCTTCTCAAGTTTTGCACCCGATCCTTGTGTACTTTCTTTTAAAAAGCATCTTGCCTGATTTTGCACCTGTTTATTTTATACCCTGGAAGAGGGTTTGACCTTGGTTATTAAGTCCCCCACGTATTTGGAACCGGAGATCAAAATAAATAACCAGGGATGTACAAATGCTATTATGTCAGGGATAACTCTGTATCATCTGATACCTTTCTGATACTCATCTGATACCTTTCTGTAACCCTACATTACAGAAAGGTATCAGATGAGTATCTAATGGGTATCAGATGATAGAGCACAAACATCCACCCACTGCATAGAAACAGAGGGAGAAATCAAGCATCGATTGCTTATTTTCAAAAGTAGATGAGAGGTGCAAAAATATACTCCTAAAGATAATCAGGGATCGGCTGAATATTTCTTTTATATTGATCACGAGTGCTCGGGATGCCCTACGGTCAAATTGACTGTGTGAGTTTTTCAGCAGACCCTAAGTCGGGTATAGGTAGGACAATGTGAAAATGCGAAACCGGAGATTGGTAAAAAAACAAAAGGAGGAAGGATAACTTCGTATTATTATATATATGTGTTTCTCCAGAGCCAACAAACTTAAAGGTTTCTCAGGGTAGATAAAAAAAAGAGCGACCCTTATGGATCGCTCTTTTCAAATATGATTCGTATTGAGAATTATTTTACTATTTCTTTGAACCTTGCTTCTTCGAAATATTTTGCAAACTCCATGTCGGTTGCAATGGTCGATTTCATATCAGGTTTCATTTTAATTACAGATTCAAGGCTTTCGTACATCAGGTTTTCTTTAGCTGTACGGGCGCCAATAACTGCTTTGTAATATTCATTCATGTAGCTATTTTCCAATTTGCTGCTTTCCAACGCTTTTAATGCGCCGTTGTTGTCGCCAGCCATGATCTTTGCCAAACCTGTGTTAGGAGAATCATATTCGCCCATATATTTAACGGCTTGTGGATAATTGCCTTTGATGATGCTTAAAATTCCAAGGTTGTGGTTAACAGCCTCTCCAGCACCTGAAGCAGCTCCGAAATAGGTTTCTGCTTTAGCAAGGTCGTTTGCTTTCAAGGCACAAACGCCTAAATTATTTTTAATGATTGGCTCGGTGTTATTGATCGTTTCAGCTTTTTCAAACAGGCTTTTCGCATCATCATACTTTAATTGTTGTACTAAAATAAACCCTGCATTGTTATAACCTCTCCAATCCTGAGGATAAACCTTCATGAAAGAGTTATAGATAGCAAGTTGTTTGTTCATGTCTTGGGTTAAAGTAGCAGCGTAAAGCAATTCAGCTGGGTTCAGTTGAGAAGGATCAGAATCGGCCAAAGCAGCAATTTCTTCATCAGATCTTCCGATCAACTCGATGCTGGTGGTGAATTTTGAACGACGCAATTGTGGCAGAATTTCATCAGCAACACCAGTGAATGCATTTGACAGGTTTTTGATTTCTCGCTCACGCACTTCAGGGTCTGTATACATTGTTAGCACACGAAGGATTAATTCTTTGTCCTGAATGTTTGATTTGGCCATCAGTTCCTGGAAACCTTCCCAGTCTTCTGGAGTAAATTTGGTATTGAATTGAGCTTCAACTTCCGCTTTTTTCAATTCTTTGGTTAAGAATTTTGAAGAAGCATCCTGACGTTTTTCGGCCAGTTTAGTGTTTAATTCAAGAGCTCCGTCAGGAGAGGCGTAGGAAGAAATTTCCATGCTTTTCAGTTTTTTCTTTGGATCATTGGCCAATGCTTTATTATATTCTTTCAACTTGGCAATTTCATCAGTTGTTAATTCTGTAGGGCGAATGTCAGCCTTGTTGATCAGATAATGGATGGCTGCTGTATATTCGTCAGGAACAATCCGTTGAAATACATCAATGTTTGGATCGTATTTACCGGTGTTATTTTTTTCACGGGTAACCCCAACGATCGGAGTTGGGAAGTTGTAAACCAAAGTGGGGGTTGCAATAACACCCTTGGCTACAGGGATGGGTGCAAAGTCAACACTCTTTTTCCCTTTAGAAGCCTTGATTCTCATTTCAAGGTTTGATAAGCGCATTTCTTCGGTGTAAGGAACTGCATTTTTATAAGCAAAGTTTCCACCATTTTTAAAAGAAATTACTTTGTTGTTGCCATCAACTTTTTCACCCTGAAGAGTGATCGGTTCAAATGCTTTTTCTCCGCCTTCGTATTTTAAGACGGGGGTAGCAACCACGGTAGCTTTTTTGTTAAAATACTTGGCTGGAAATTTTCCGTCGATGCCCACATCAACCTTTCCAGCATTTGTTTCAAGGACTTCAGGTGTAGTTTTGAAGTCAATCTTGTTTGCATTTTTTTTCATTTTCTGCAAACCTGCACAGCTGCTTAATAATACAGCTACCAAAGCGATAAAGGCAAGTGGTTTTAAGTTACTGGTTCTCATATTGACAATATTAAGATTAAAATAAAATTATCTCTGATAATGGCCACAAAATTAATAATGTTTTGTATAAATGAAAGTAAAAAAATGGTTTTTACTTTAAGAGAAGGTTAGTAATTCCTTTGTTATATTGATTGTTAAAAATTGCATTGGTAATTTTCTCAAAATCCTGGGGTTTATTTTCAAAATCTAACCTGTTGGTGTCGATGTTTAGAATGGGAATATCATTCTGTTGATTGAAATAATTAAAATATCCATGAGTTATTTTCTCAAGATACTCTTTGCTAATATGTGATTCATAGGAGCGGCCTCGTAAGGCAATATTCTTTAGAAGCAGCTCGGAATCCTTATGAAGATAAACATATAAATCGGGAGTGGGCATTTTGTCATAAATAATAGTAAAAAACTGGCGGTATAGATCAAATTCGTCAGGTTGCAAAGTGTTTTGCGAGAATATGAGCGATTTCATAAAATAGTAATCCGAGATGGTGAAGCTACTGAGCAAGTCAAACCCACTGAATTCGTGGTTAAGCTGGTTGTAGCGGGCGGCCAAAAAAGCCATTTCAAGCGGGAAAGCATATTGCTCAGGATTTTGGTAAAATTTAGGCAGAAATGGATTGTCGGCAAATTGCTCCAAAACAAGATTCGCACTGTATTTTTTACTGATCATCTGGGCCAGGGTTGTCTTTCCGGCGCCAATATTTCCTTCAATTACCAGATAATTTAAGCTCATAATCTGAATATCAAATAATTCCGGACACTGTTTCCCGGTTAGTTAAAATTACAAAATTTCAACTTAAATGTTATAATTATTTTCAAAATAGAATGAATTGAAAGCAGATAATGCTTTTACTTCAATTTATCTTCGATAATTAAGCCCAATACGTCACCCAATTTTTTGCCCATTGCCGCAATTTGCTGCGGGACAAAGCTGGTAGATGTCATTCCGGGGGTGGTATTTACTTCCAGAAAATAAAATTCGTTGTCTTTTAATATAAAATCCATTCTGACAATTCCAGAGCAATCGCATAAATCGTAAATACGCGATGATAGTTGCTGTATCTTTTGCGTTAGTTCCGCAGAAATGCGGGCAGGAGTGATTTCATCGGTTTTGCCTTTGGTGTATTTGGCTTCAAAATCGAAAAATTCGTTTTGAGGAATGACTTCCGTGACTGGAAAAATCAATTCTTGATTCGAAAGTTTTACCAATCCACAGGTAAACTCCGGACCTATAATAAACTCTTCAACCAAAATATCTGAACTTTCGTTCATAGCCAATTGAATAGCATCTAAAAGCTGTTCTTTTTCCTTTACTTTGGTAACCCCGAAACTGGAACCACCTGCATTGGGTTTCACAAACAAGGGTAATCCAAGTTTTTCAGCCAATTGGCTGGCATTCACCTGATCGCCTTTAAACAGTCGAACCGATTGAGCCATCAGTACATCGAAATTGCGAAGGTAATTGCTGCAGAAATACTTGTTAAAAGTAAGTGCCGATGAATAAACACCGCAAGTAGAGTAGGGGATTTTCACCATATCAAAATATCCCTGAAGTTTACCATCTTCGCCCGGTGTGCCGTGAATGGTTATATAAGCAAAATCGAATTTTATCTTTTCGCTGTTGATGACAAATGAAAAATCATTTTTATCGACAGGTGCAATTGTTTTCTGGTCTTGAAAAACCTCCCAATCTAGGCCTTTCATCTGAACTTTCCATACATTGTAAATGGTCGCATCAATGGATTCAAATACATTTTTGCTACTGTTTACCGAAACTCCAAATTCGGATGAGTCACCACCAAAAACAACTGCAATATTCTTCTTCATGTGTTTAAAATTTTAAACACATAGGTACATAGTTCACATAGAAAAATTTAAACTATGTGTCTTATGAGCCTATGTGTTTATTTTTCATTGTATTTAAATATTCTATTATTCCTGAGCGGTACGATTAGAAAGATAATTTCGCCATTTTACAATTACGTTGGCCAGATCATCTGGAAGCGCTGATTCAAATAACATTTCTTCTCCCGTGGCCGGATGCACAAATCCAAGGGTTTGCGCGTGAAGAGCCTGACGTGGAATCATTTCAAAACAGTTCTTTACAAACTGTTTATATTTGGTAAATGTTGTTCCTCTCAGAATCTGGTCTCCACCATAATTATCATCGTTGAACAACGGATGCCCGATGTGTTTCATGTGTACCCTGATCTGATGGGTCCGTCCGGTTTCAAGCCTGCATTCGACCAGATTCACATAGCCCAGCCGCTCAATTACTTTGTAATGGGTAACAGCTGGCTTCCCATGTTCTCCTTCGGGAAAGACGGTAAAAACCTGCCTGTTTTTTAAACTTCGGCCTATATTTCCGGTGATGGTTCCCTCATTATCATCCAGATCGCCCCATACCAATGCTACATATTTGCGCTTGGTAGTTTTTTCGAAGAATTGAAGTGAAAGCTTCACCTTTGCTTCGGTGGTTTTGGCAATTACCAGCAATCCTGAGGTGTTTTTATCAATCCGATGAATCAATCCGGGACGCGGATCGTCAGAATTGAAAAGTGGCAATTCCTGAAAATGGTAGGCCAGTCCATTCACCAAAGTACCTGAATAATTTCCGTGGCCAGGGTGAACTACCAATCCGGCTGGTTTATTGATTACAAGCAGATGATCGTCTTCATAAACAATATTCAAGGGCATGTCCTCGGGAATCACCTTCAGTTCACGGCGTGGGTAATCCATGACGATGGAAATCTCATCGCCCGGTTTTACTTTGTAGCTTGATTTGACAGGAATCGTGTTTACCAGTATTTTCCCCTCGTCAGCAGCTGCCTGTAAACGACTTCGGGTGGCATTCTGCAGGCGGTTCGATAAAAACCGGTCGATGCGCAGAAGTGCTTGCCCAGCATCAACTATTACATTATAGTGTTCAAAAAGAGCGCCGTCATCGGTCTCCTCAATGTCTTCAAAATCGTCAATTATATTGTTGTTTTCAATCATCTAAAAAAATGAATTTTCTGGTTTCTCAGGTTCTGGATCTTTCTGTAGTTTGGTGGTATCGGCCGTAAGCCAAATATCAATGGATGTTCCTCTGGCTACTTCCACTGTTTGAGCCGGATCAGGATTCTGTTTCCATACCAGGCCCTGTGTTCTCTGATCTTCTGAAATAAAAGATTCGTCATAAGTAATAGTACCTAAATTCAAAAAAGCTTCTTCTATTGTTGAACGGGCTTTCGTAAGATTACTTCCCAACAATGAAGGTACCTGGCTGATCGAACTGTCACCTGTGCTGCCCAACACCAAATCAACGGTGCTGCCTTTGGGAATCATTTGTCCTTGGTGAACTATTCTTCCTCTCACTTTCTGTTCAAGTACAAGGTCGGGAAATTCGGATTGTTTGTATTCAATGTTGCCAGCAATCAGGCCTGTACTTTCTATCAGGTTGGCCGCCTGACGGTAAGAGATGTCGGTCAATTGCGGCATAGGAATCAGCTTTTGGCTCAGAGCACTTAAGGTAAGGGAAATGACACGCTTTTCCTTTACTTTCATTCCTGGCTTTGGAAATTGATCCAATACGGTTCCCGGCGAAGTTTCGAGTGAATAAACCGAGTCCCGAATTTCAAAGCGAAGATTCTTCCGGTTTAAAATATTAGCAACTTCATTGGTAGTTTTTCCCTTTAAATCAGGTATTTCAACTGACTCTCCATGGTTGGTATAAATCCGCAGGAAAACCATATTAAATAGAATCAGCAAAATAGTTATCCCCAAAGCCACTAGTACATTTACCTTAAAGGTTCTGTTTTTTATAAATTCTTTCAGAGTCATTGTAATATTGACTTTATCATCCAAAAATAAAATATTTTCCCGGGTTCCCGGCTAGCCTTCGCTTGTATTATTGCCGGGATAGTTTTGGGATAAACACAAAAAGGTAAAGAAAATTCATTCTTTACCTTCTGTATATTGTTAGAAACCTAAAAGCCTTCGACTATCTTTTGTGACTTGGTTCGTCAGAGACTGTCAGTTTTTTTCTTCCTTTTGCACGGCGATGTTTTAATATTTTACGGCCACTGGCAGTAGACATTCTTTCTCTGAACCCGTGTTTGTTCTTTCTTTTTCTGTTGGATGGCTGAAACGTCCTTTTCATCGGTCAATATTTTTAGTGATACTATTCGTTTTTAATTTGGACTGCAAAAATAGTTCTTTTTTTTTCTCCTGCAAATATACATAGACTAAATTCTTTTATTTTTTAATGTCAAATGTATCAGTCTCTTTGTCTCAAAATATTCTTCATCAAAATAGTTGTGAAGGTCATAGATCTGTATCTGTGGCCTGAAATCACTGATTTCTTTTTCAAAATCGCCTCCTTTAAGATAAAGGATTCCATTTGGCAGGTCATTGTTGTTTTGATTGGCAACTTTGTTTCTTACCATGGCAAAAAATGTTGGAAAGGCAGTAACGGCCCGGCTAACCACGAAATCAAACTTTTGTTTTACCTCTTCAACCCGTAGATGTTCTGCTTGTACATTGTGAAGATTCAGCGCAGAAGCCACTTTATTCACCACTTTAATCTTTTTCGCAATCGAATCAACCAGTAAAAAGGAGGTTTCAGGAAAAAGAATGGCAAGTGGAATGCCCGGGAACCCGCCACCAGTACCTACATCCAAAATAGTGGCGCCTGGTTTGAATTGAATGATTTTTGCAATTGACAGGGAGTGCAGTATATGCCTTTCATAAAGTTGCTCAATGTCTTTTCTGGAAATCACATTGATTTTGGAATTCCATTCTTTGTACAATGAGCCAAGCTGGGCAAAACGATCCAGTTGCTGATCGGTCAGATCAGTAAAATATTTTCTAATAATATCCATAATTTTGTGTTAGTTGAACTATTCATCGTGCTCATCAATCTCAGTCGATTCAATCATTTTAAAGAGCATTTCTCGGGCTCTGAATAGTTGTGCTTTTACGGTGCCAATTGGCAAATTTAGTTCTTTTGCAATCTCTTCATATGAAAACTCGCGGAAATAACGAAGTTCAACCAATAAGCGGTATCGTGGTTTTAGCTGATGGACAATTTTCCTCATCATAATTGCTTTCTGAATCCTGATCAATTTTTCTTCCGGATTGGGATCCGCCGAACGTAGTTTTACCGGCGTGTCGTTATCTCCGTTTTCAGGATTGTTTTCGATTGAGACATAAACACCGCGGCGTTTTCGCAAAAAGTCGATACAATTGTTGGTCGCAATTTTAAACAACCATGTACTGAAGGCATAATTGGGTGAATATTGTTGCAGATTTTTAAATGCTTTGCCGAATGCCTCCAACGTAAGGTCTTCGGCATCACTCCTATTATTCACCATTTTCAAAAGCATAAAATAAATGGCATCCTTATACCGGCTCATCAGTTTGGCAAAAGCTTTCTCGTTGCCAGACAGAGCTGACTCCACAAGTATGAAATCGTACTGTGCTTTATCTGAGAGCTGCGGATTTAGTTCCATTTACTTTTACGGTGAATTAAATAGGTTGATAAAAAGAAATACCAATTAATGATTGGTTTTATCAAAACATAGACAAACGAAGATACGAAGATTTTTCTTTCCTTGAGTCGATTTAAAAGTATTTTAACAATAATTAATAACACAATATAGTAAATTACCAATAGTAAAGTAAAAGTAATCCAATAATCTGTAAGGATTATAACCAGTGTGATGGTGAGGCCGGTTAATAGGATTTTGGTAAAATCATCCATAAAAAGTGCTGCCTTTTTCGACCAGTTAAGGCTATGTCTGATCTGAACTGATTTTTTAAGCAATTTGATGTGATCCCCCCTGTCATCTTCCACTAATTCCCGTATAACAATATCAGGATCGGTGGTAATTTTCACCCTCTCTTTCCTGAAATTATCATTGAAAATTAACTCCATGTTGGCGAAATTCAGGTTCAGCTTCTGTCTGAAACCCTGGGTGTCAAAATAAAGGGATTTTCTGAAAAGAACATTGTTTTCAGAAAATACAAAGGGCTTCCCGGCAAGTATCCACGAACCACTGATCATAAATTGGGTAAATCGCTCCAGCCGACAAAGCAGGTTGCGATATCCTTTTGCTTTTTCAACAGTGGTGTAGCCAATTACCGCATCTGTATCTTTATCAAGCAACGAGGTTAGTTTGGATAGCCATTCCTGACTGATAAAACCCGTATCATGAGTGAGTTGAATAATCCAGGGTGATCGAGCTCCTTTTAGTCCTATATTAATGGCTTGTTTATCCAGAAACCTGGTTTCCTGGCTCAAACTGGTAACTTTTATCTTCGGATTAATGACAGCCAATGCATTTAGAATTTCGAGAGTATTGTCCTCTGACACTGCATTGATTACCATGATTTGGTAATCGTCGAATGGCAATTCAGTATATTTGGTCATCATTTCACGAATTCTTTCTTCCTCGTTCCGCAGCGTCAGCATGATGGTAACCTGTGTGGGAGCCGGATTGAAATCGTCTTTTTTATGCAAAGCCAGTTTCAGGTAAACACCTAACAGGTAATACATCTGGATAATTAATACAACTGCAAATGCTGCTAAAAGCACCATATCGGTAATGGTGAGTGTTAAAAAATTAATGAGTTTCACTGCTGAATATCTTAGTTATTAAAAATACAAACAAGTTATCTTTTGCGGGGGTAAAATTAATAAACCTTATCGTTATTTGTTCCAGATTTTTAATTATAATTAACAGAAGAGCTATTGGTTCTTTTCTGGGATTTTCAGTTTAATACCTATCTTTGAGCACTCAAAAAAAAGAAGTGAATGCATTTTGAACTCAAACATACCGCTGCCGGAACAAAGGCCAGGGCTGGATTTATAACTACTGATCATGGAAATATTGAAACGCCTATCTTTATGCCTGTAGGTACGGCGGGTTCTGTAAAAGGAATTCATATCCGGGATTTGAAGGATGATATCCAGGCGCAGATTATTCTTGGAAATACCTATCATTTATATCTCAGACCGGGATTATCAATTATTGAACAGGCTGGAGGCTTGCATAAATTCAACAGTTGGGATGGGCCTATTCTAACGGATAGTGGTGGCTATCAGGTATTTTCATTGGGCGATATACGTAAACTCACCGAAGTGGGAGCTAAATTCCAATCGCACATCGATGGTTCTTCCCATTTGTTTACTCCAGAAAATGTGATGGATACCCAGCGTACCATTGGTGCCGATATCATCATGGCTTTTGATGAATGCACGCCCGGTGATGCTGAATATGAATATGCCCGCAAGTCGATGGAAATGACTCAGCGCTGGCTCGACCGTTGCATGAACCGATTTGAAAAAACTTCACCTAAATATGGGCATTCACAATCTCTTTTCCCTATTGTTCAGGGAGCTGTCTATCCTGATTTACGTGCAATTGCTGCCAAAAACGTACTTCAGTACAAAAGTGATGGTTATGCCATTGGAGGCCTTTCTGTAGGTGAATCAGAAAAAGATATGTATGCCATGATTGAAGTGGTAAACGACATACTTCCAGCTGATAAGCCTCGTTATCTAATGGGAGTGGGTACGCCTGTCAATATCTTAGAAGGCATTGACAGGGGCATCGATATGTTCGACTGTGTGATGCCTACCCGCAACGGACGCAATGGAATGTTGTTTACCAAAAAAGGAATCATGAACATGCGAAATGCTAAATGGGCCGAAGATTTTTCTCCTGTCGATGCTGATGGCACCTCTTTTGTGGATCATCAATACAACAGGGCATTTTTGCGGCATCTGGTTATATCGGGCGAAATGCTTGGCGCTCAAATTGCAAGCCAGCACAACCTTGCCTTTTACCTTTGGTTGGTCAAAGAGGCACGCAAACATATTCTGGCCAATACATTCGCTGGCTGGAAAGAAGAAATGGTTCAACAACTTTGTGTAAGGCTGTAATAACAGGTTTTGTATACTTAGAATAAAAATATTGAAATTAGTTAGTTCTCCCAAAAGGTGGGCAATTGAACTTTGAACTTAAAACTTTGAACTTATTTTTATGCTGCATAAGATTGATTTCTATATAATTAAGAAGTTTCTTGGAACATTTTTTTATGCCATTGCATTGATCATCAGCATATCGATTGTTTTTGATGTTTCAGAAAATATCGATGATTTTATGTCGAAGGATGTTCCTGTGAGAGCAATTGTTTTCGACTATTACCTCAATTTCATCCCCTATTTTGCCAATCTGTTCAGCGGGCTTTTTACTTTTATCGCAGTTATTTATTTCACGTCCAAACTGGCCTACGACACCGAAATTATTGCCATCCTATGTAGCGGTGTGTCTTTTAACCGGCTCATGCGCCCATACCTGATAGGCGCGGCTGTCATCGCGCTTTTTTCCTATTTGCTTGGAAATTATGTGATTCCTCCGGCCAATTTAAAAAAGGTTGAATTCAGAAATCAATATATTGGAAATTCCAATGACAAGAAGGAAACAAATATTCACCGTCAGATTGAACCCGGTTTGTTCGTTTACCTTGAATCCTACACCTCCAACGATGTGGGCTATAAATTTACCATCGAAAAATTCGTTGACCGTCAACTGGTTTCAAAGCTTACCTCTGAATACATCAAATGGGACCGTGAAAACAAGAAATGGGTGATCCATAATTATTATATCCGCGACATCAACGGAAATAAAGAAACAATCAGGCAGGGTGTACAAATGGATACCACATTAAATATGACTCCTGACGATTACCTGATTGTTGATAATGTCGTGGAAACCATGACTTTGCCTAGGCTAAATGCTTCAATAACCAGCCTTAAGCTCAGGGGGGTCAACACCATTGAATACGAAATTGAAAAGCACAAACGCCGCGCAAGTTCCTTTTCAGCTTTTATTCTCACTATTATTGGAGTTTCCCTTGCCTCGCGTAAGGTGAAAGGGGGGATTGGGTTTCATCTGGGACTGGGTTTGTTGATGAGTTTCTCTTACATTTTGTTTATGCAGGTGACCACCGTCTTTACAACCAGCGGAATGCTTGCACCCTGGATGGCCATGTGGATACCCAATATTGTTTATGGAACCTTGGCTCTTTATCTTTACCACAGGGCTTCCAGATAAAGTTTAAAAATTCAAATTTCTAAGAAAATAATTCAAAAGCAAATAAACAAGGAAAAATGTGTGTTTTATAATAAATGTTTTATAAAACATGTTAGACAATTAAAAAATGATAATTTTGCCCGCTCAAACCAAGGTTTGTTAAAGGTTTTGAATAGAAGAAACGCTATTCCAACAGATTGTTTTTAATCAATAAATTAAGTCTATGTCACTGAGAAGAAACATTTTAGATCTTCGTAAACGAAAGGATGAGGTTCGCAAAGGCGGAGGAGATGAAGCCATGGAGAAACAGGTTGCCATGGGTAAGCTAACAGCTCGCCAACGGATCCTGGCCATAGTTGATGAAGGTTCATTTCATGAATATGATATGTTCGTTGAGCATGTGGGTACCGACTTCGATATGGGAAGCAAAGTACTGGCAGGCGATGGGGTAGTGATCGGAACGGGTACCATTTATGAATCTCCGGTTTGTTTGTTCGCCCAGGATTTTACCGTTGCAGGTGGTTCACTTGGGCTGATGCATGCCCGCAAAATCACCAAAATTATGGACCATGCCCTCAAAATGCGTGTGCCTTTGATCGGTATCAATGACTCGGGCGGCGCCCGTATTCAGGAAGGGGTAAATTCACTGGCCGGTTATGGTGAAATCTTCTTTCGCAACACACTTTCTTCGGGGGTTATTCCACAAATATCGGTGATCCTGGGGCCATGTGCCGGAGGTGCCGTATATTCACCTGCATTGACCGACTTTGTATTTGTGGTTGAAAATATCTCTAAAATGTTCATCACCGGGCCTGCTGTAATTAAAAGCGTTCTGGGTGAAGACATTTCCATGGAGGCTTTGGGTGGTGCTAGAGTCCATGCTGAGATTACAGGCAACGCTCATTTCTTTGCCCTGAGTGAAAAGGAATGTTTTGAACAGATCAAAACTTTGATGACTTACATTCCCTGGAACAATACCCAGAAAGCAAAAGTCTTCCCATCCAAGGAACCAAGATCCAAGTACAAAATTGAAAATATTGTTCCTGCCGATGCCAGAATGCCTTACGACATTCGTGAAATCATTAAATCAATTACTGATAATTCAGATTTCTTCGAAATCATGGAACTCTTTGCTGCCAATATCGTGATCGGTTTTGGTAGGATGAATGGTGAAACCATTGGCTTTGTGGCCAACCAGCCAAAAGTTCTGGCCGGTGTGCTCGATTGCGACAGCTCTGATAAAGCAGCCCGTTTCATCCGCTATTGCAACGCTTTCAATATTCCTATCATTACCCTCGAAGACATGCCGGGATACCTCCCAGGTGTTGATCAGGAACATGCAGGGGTGATTCGTCACGGCGCTAAAATACTTTATGCCTATTCAGAAGCAACCGTTCCGAAAATTACGGTAATCATCCGCAAAGCTTACGGTGGTGGATATATTGCCATGAATTCGAGACATTTGCGTGCCGATTTCGTTTTTGCATGGCCAACAGCCGAAATTGCTGTAATGGGCCCTGAAGGCGCTGCTAACATTGTATTCCGTAAAGAAATCGCTGAGGCTGAAGATCCCGATGCAATGCGTCAGCAAAAAATTCAGGAATACAAAGATAAATTTGCCAATCCTTATGTAGCTGCTTCCAAAGGATATATCGATGAAGTAATCGAACCAAAGGAAACAAGGAATATATTGTTACATGCCCTTCGCATTTCTGCCGGAAAAGATGTACAGGGACCCTCCAAGAAACACGGACTTCCACCATTTTAATCAAAATATAGGATTATGGCTGAACAGGAAAAATTACAGATAATCATGGTACACAGCGCTAAGTACCAGACTACCTATACCAAAAAATACGAAAACAGGAAAGTATGGGTTGAGCCGAATTTCAACCATATAAAATCATATATCCCTGGAACAGTGGTTGATATATTGGTAAAGGAAGGTCAAAAAGTAGCCGAAGGTGAAAGTATCATGATTTTGAATGCAATGAAAATGTACAATGATATAAAAATGCCTTTTAAAGGAAACATTCTGAAGATCAATATTACAAAGGGCCAGAAAATACCCAAACACTATGTGATGATTGAAATTGAACCTGCTGAATAAAGTACTTTAATAGTAATTTTTATTGCTGAATGATAAATAAAAGAGTGTTTCCCCTGTGGAGGCACTCTTTTTTTTGTTGCGTTATCCAGCCCTGACGTGAACACTTGGTTGCGCCAATGGGCTGTTTGGTTTCTGTTTTTATGCAACGTTAGATTACCTTCAGGCTGTGTATTAACCAGAGCTCGAAATAAGAAACATGTTCTTTTAAGGCACGCCGCAAAGTAACAGAGTACCAAAGTTCCAAAGCATTTTACCCCATTTAAGGGATAATTTCTACTATAATATAGCACCGAAATAGCTAATTGAAGCCTGTTTTTGCTTTGGTACTTTGTCTCTTTGGTCCTTTTTTACACTCATTTGCTTAGATCGAACTCAGGTTATTACAGTTATTCCCTTACAATTCTCCAACTACTCACTTATTAGGTATAGTGGACAAAAGTAATGGTTGGGTATCCGGAGAACAACAGGCAGATATGGAATTTGTAGTAGCAGGTCATTTACCATGGGTAAAACAAGTAGTTGGGTAAAGGGGCCAACAAAAAATTGCATTTCTATCAGGGGCAATCGGATGGGCCTGCCAGGGGTGGTTGTAAAAATTGTAAAGGCCTAATGTTCAGTAATTATCTGCTGTTTTTTGGTAGGTACTAATGTCGGGAAAACCTCGTCTTCCCACGAAGGATCGGTATATTTAGCTCCTGTTCGACATATTGAAAATAGTAATAAAGCTTGTGTTCAATTTGTAAAGGGTAATTTTCATTGGGATCATAGTTGATGGGTGAGCTAAAGAATCGGGAAGTCCCTGATCGATAGTTCCATTCATTAACATATTGACGGTTCCAGTTTTTGTAATAGGCGATGCCATGATCTGCCGCGGGCGAAGGTTGAAGCAGGTACCAGGTTTCAAAGCCCTGGTCGAAAACAATCAATTCATATTCAGTACTGTCATCAGGTGTAATTTCAGGAGCCGATGCCCTGTGCAAGGGGCGTTGTGAACTACACGCTGCTATCATCAAAGCAAAGATGAAAGGCAGCAAATATGTTTTGATTTTTGTTGACATACCGTTCATATTTAATGTTATACTGAAAATATTATCAAGAAACATGCCATTCTTACCAGTCAAACGATACAGGATTAGAAAACAATTTAACACTTTGCCAGATTGTTTGAGCTTATTGAAATTAACAAATTGGCTTTGAAATTTACATGAATGAGCCTACTCCTAAAAGCTTTTTTCTGCTACAAAGTCTCATCTCGAGTTCTTGAGACACTAAGTGTATGTATTAAATATTCGTAACTATTTAGGTATCCTAACTTATTCATTAATTGATAATTATAAAAGCACAAATATTCCAAAGTAGTTATACGCGATTTTATAAAATATTTAATATCAGAGTTTTAAACAATAAAAACTTTGTCACCAATATTGTGCAATTATGTGCTATGTAATTGTATGTTAATATATTAAAGTACCTAAATAGTTATCATTTTAGTTTATTTTTAAATTAATAACGTGAGTTCGATATAAGTGAATACATTCATAAATCAGATTTTAATCATAGGCTGTGACACTAACCTCCTATTTTTCAACATGGCCGCCAAACCGCCAAGACCGCCACTTGTCATTTTAATAATAATTTCACTCCTTCGCAAGATAAAAACGAAAAGTGGCGGTCTTGGCGGTTTGGCGGTCTTGGCGGTCATGTTGAAA
>Ga0123338_10000708_pt1 | contig 33648 bp, 29 predicted proteins | sample grotaG_FD_89793 | JGI IMG/M metagenome (GOLD analysis project Ga0123338, IMG submission 89793) | Glacier valley bacterial and archeal communities from Borup Fiord, Nunavut, Canada, to study Microbial Dark Matter (Phase II) -... | ecosystem: Environmental > Aquatic > Freshwater > Ice > Glacier ...
GATAGCGATCGGTGCCGTCGCGAGGGGTGCCGGCGCGATCGTCACGAGCTCGAGTGCTTCTCCCGCGGCGCTTGCGATCCTCGCAGCAGCGGCGCTGCCGATCGTGACTGACGTGCCGGGACTATTCGGCTGGGCTCGCCCTGGTGACTTGCTTGCTCTCGACGCGACGGCTGGCACGGTGCTGGTGCAACCGGCACCGTCCGATCTCGACAAGCTTCGCCGCGCCCGCGACGAAGGTGTTGGCGTCGCCGACGACGCGAGTGGTTAGCTACCTCCCGCGACCGCGGAAATAAAAGCCACCGCCGCCGAGGAGGAATACGACAAGAACGATGATGATGAGCGTGGTCATGCCGATAACAACAGCATCTGTCATGCCATCGCCGGCGGTCCTGACGGTCCTCGAGCGCAACATCGTGGTTCGATGCCGCGCGGGATTGTCGCCCACCCGCTCGCCAGGGTGAGCGAGCCATCACGGAACGAGCTGAAACGCTCGGCTACTCCTGGACGTCGTAGTAATCCTGATCGTCATCGAGCATCAAGATGCGGTCATCCGAATCCTGGCGGACGTCGACGACCTTCTTCACGAGCTTCTTGAGCTCCGCAACTGCTCGCGCGATCACGCGATTTCCACCGAACACGAGCTCGATCAACTTCGGGAAGGCTTCGCGCTGCGCGATCAGATCGCGCACGCCGGTCTCCGGATCGGTGAGCGCGAAATCGAGCCGCTCGAGCGAGCGCGACATCGGCTGCTGACCGAGGCCCGCGAGGATCTGGTCGACGAGGTGGGGCGTACGGATCGCGAGCTTCTTGATCCCGAGGTCCGCGCGCGCGAACAACGGCGCGAGCGCCGGCCACTGATCGCGGGTGGCTTCGAGGCGGAGATGCAGATCTTTGATCGTGGGCCGGATCCGCGTGAGCGTCTCGAGCGCCTCGTTGCTCGGCCCGTCGTGCAACTTCAGTACGAGCCGACGCAACGGTGCTTTTGCGATCACATCGATCCGCTCGAGGCGCGCCGTCGTCACGATCTTCAGCGAACACAGCGTCTCGGGGCGCAGCGCCGCGAGCGCACCTTCGATCGCGTCCTGGCGGACATCCCGGATCGTGACGTCTGCGAGAAATCGGCCGGATGAATGCGCGACCACCTCGCGCACCAGCTTGCCGAGATCGACGCTCTCGCCCTCGAGGTTCAGATCGATCGCGTGGATGAACCCGCAGTGCCATCGCAGCGGCGATTCGGTGCCGAGACCCTCGTACTTCTCGAGCGGACCGAGCAGCTGCGCCTTGTGACGCGCGAGGTGGCGCTTGGTCGCCTCGGCGATCTTGCGATCGTCATCGTCGGCGAGCTGGAGCGCGATCAGCTCCCCGCGAGGATGGTTCTGCGCTTGATACCAATCGCCGTACACCGCGTACGCGTCGCGGTCGTACGGATTGGCGACGATCGCCTTCTCGAGGTCGGGCTCGATCGGTTCGGCCTTGGCGGTGACTGCCTTCTTCGATGCGGCGGCGGCGAGCGCCCAGCCTTCGGCTTGCTTCGCCGCGATCAACTTTCCGTACTGGACGGCCGCGTGATCCGGCGAGACGAACTTGCGCACGTTCTCCTTGCCGCCAGCGGTGAGCAACAAGCGCGCGCCATCTTGCTCGATCTGCCACTCGTCCACGTCGAGCGTGAACCGCGGCACTAACGCGACCTCGTGGAGCTGGTGTCACCTTGGTTGTCCGTCACGATGTGACTCTTGCCCGAACTCTGACAATTTTGTCTGAAAGTACGAGCGCTTTCACACCACGGCCGAGTGTTGTCCGCAATTTGCGCGGGCACGCGTGTTGCTCGATTCAGCACCAGATGAAGTACCTGGTGGTCCTCTTGCTCGTGGCTGGCTGCGGCCTCAATGACGATATTGCCGGGAAAGTCACGATCGATCAGGGGGTCTACGGGCTGCTCAGCTCCGGCGGTGTGGGTGCGGCGAACCAACAAGTTTCGGTGTACGCCGCGACTTCGAGCGGTGCGTACGCCACGATCACGAGCGACGGTCAGGGCGTCTATCAGATCAAGCTGCCGGTCGGCGACTACACGATCTGCACGAGTGGGTGCATCACGATCTCGACGTCCGATTCGACCGTCCGCTACGACTGGACCGATGGTCCCGGCGGCGGCACGTGGAACAAGAACTGAGCACATCGCGTATGCTCCGCACGTGGCGCTCGACCTGATAGCGGAGCTGGAGATCGTGATCGGTGCGATGGAGAGCGCTGCCGTTCCCTATGCCGTCTGTGGTGGTCTCGCACTCGGCATTCTCGGGTATCCGCGAGCCACGATGGATATCGATCTGCTGATCGCACCCGCGGATGTCGCCTCGGCGAGTGCCGCGGTCACGCAGGCGGGCTTCGACATTCCGGCGCGTCAGATGATCTTCGGACTGAGCACCGGCCGGCGCCGCGAGGTGCTCCGGCTATCGAAGCTAGATCCAGATGGTTCGCTGCTCACGGTCGACCTTCTCCTTGCCGGCGAAGAGCTGATCGGTGTGTTCCAAACGCGAATGACCGTGCCCTGGCGCGGACGAATGATCGCGGTCGTCACGAGGGAGGGTCTTGCTACAATGAAGCGAATCGCGGGCCGGCCGCGTGATCTCGCTGACCTCGCAACGCTCGAAGGTACTGATGAAGACGAAGCTTGAGCCTGATATGTCCGAGCAAGCCGTTACGCGGCGGCTCGAGGAGATCCGCGCACTCTACAAGTTGATGATGTCGTTCCGAGCGTGTCGCGAAGCACTGCCGACGGACCAGCGCCTTGGCTGCGCTACTCGACCGCGCCTTGGCTAAACCAGCGCCGGCGATTGCGATCGTAATAGACCCACAAGCAATCGCCGCGGCGCAGCTCGGCGAAGTGATACTCGCGGTGCTGCTCGTGCGCCCACCAGCCGCCAGAGACCACGTACGGCCCGAGGATGCGCACCACCGCCCCGTGCTCGAGCCCTGAGAGTAACCAACCATCATCGCGCACCTGGCGCGCTTGCGGCGGCAGTAACTGCGGCCTGGTGTGCATGCGCCGCACGAGCGGCCGCACGAGCTTCGGTTGCGGCGACGCGGGCACCACGACCGAGAGGGGCTCCCAGCCAAACGTGGCCTCGGGCAAGTGACCTTCGCGCAGCACCGCGCGCACCACGGCTTCATCCCCGAGCTCGGCGCGCACACTCGCGATCGCTTCGTTCGCGAGCCGCAGATCGCGACGCGGGCGCTGCACGAACATCGCGAGCTGCTCGCGCGTCGCGGCGACATCGTCGGCCCAGACCCGCGCCGCATTGATCGGCGCGGCGGGTGGCGTGCCCGTGATCCGGAGGTGGACGAGCCGCAACAACGCGCGGCCATCGAGTGTGGGCTGTGCAGGCTTGATGCATTCGGCGCGCAGCTCGGTCTCTCCGACGGCAAAGCGCAACACGAGCTCGACATGGAGCGCGGTGACCGCACGACCGCGCGCGGCGAGCCGATCGAGCAAGCGATCGATCGCGGGGCGCAGCACGAACACGAGCTGTTCGGAATCCTCGACATCGTCGTCGAGAAGGATCCGTTCATCGGGCGCTTCCGGTGGCGCGAGCGGCACGATCGGATCCCAGCGCTCGCCGGCTGCGAGCTGATACATGCGATGCGCCTCCTTGCCGAACCGCTCGAGGATGCCACCGCCCGGCAGCCGCACCATCTCGCCGAGCTTGGTGACGCCGAGGCGCGCGAGTGAATCGCGTAGCTTCGGATCGAGATCGAGGCGCGCGAGTGGCACGGCCGCAGCGGCCGCGCGTTCATCGGCATCGTTGCGCAGGATCGTGATGCCGGTGCGTGTGGCGCGTGCGATCGCGTACGTCGCGAATCGCGAGAAGCCGACCACGACCGCGCCGGTGTAACCGAGCGACGTGACCGTGCGCTGGATCGCGAGACCCCAGGCGGATCCAGCCGCGGCATGCGTGGCCAGCCGATCGGTGGAGATCGGACGTGCGGCGATCGCCCGACCGCGCCTGAAAGGTTCGAAGGCGATCCGCTCGAGCCCGTCACCATCCAACCAGAACGTCCCGGGCTCGTCGCTCGGTTCGACGCGCGGCGAGAGTGAGTGCAGCGCTTCGCGCAGCTCCGTGAGCGCAGCTGCGATCCGTGCGGGTGGAATCACGCGTGCGCGCAGCCCGCGAAGTAAGCCGAGCGCGTGCGCGTAGCGCTGCCCCGGTAACACCGCCGCGGCGCGCGCGATCTCGCACGCCCACAACACGGTGCCTTGCGGGCGATCCTCGTCGATCACCACGACCGGATGCGTGCGCAGCTCCGGCTCGTCTCGCCATGCCAGCTGGAGCGGCAACGCCGGGAGATCGAGGCACGCGATCGCTGGCACTGTACGAGTGTTCAGCTATTCATTTAGCCGTGTCAACTTAATGAGTTAATCCGGAGAGATCCCCTACCGTTCGCGCATGAAGGACAAGGTCATCGTCATCACTGGGGCCTCCGTCGGCATCGGCGCGACGCTCGCCCGCGAGGTCACCAAACGCGGTGCGAAGGGCGTCGTGATCGCGGCGCGACGTGAAGCGGAGCTCGCGGCCCTCGCGAAGGAGCTCGGTCCCAACGCCCTGCCCGTGGTCTGCGATGTCACCAAGCGCGCCGACATCGATCAGCTGCGCGATCGCGCGCTCGAGCGCTTCGGTCAGATCGACGTGCTGGTCAATAACGCGGGTCGCGGCATCACGCGCATGGTCTCCGAGCTGACGGACGAAGACATCGACAGCATGGTCTCGATCAACATCAAGTCGGTGGTCTACGGCATCCAGGCCGTGCTGCCACACATGAAGGAGCGCAAGCGCGGCCAGATCATCACGATCTCCTCGGGTCTCGCGCGGTTCCCGCTCGCCGCGCCGCGCAGTATCTACGCGGCGTCGAAGGCCGCGGTGAACTTGTTGATGGGCACCCTACGCATGGAGCTGCGTGCCGCGTATCCCGACATTTACTGCACGACCGTGATGCCGGGCGTCGTCGCGACCGATTTCGGGAACAACGCGCTCTACGGCGGCTACGACAGCCGGCAGCTGCCCGGCGCTCAGCCCGTCGAAGAAGTCGGAATCGTGATCGCCGATGCGATCGACAAGCCGGTCGCCGAGACCTTCACGCGCCCGCAGATGTTCGACCTCCAGAAGGTCTACTACTCTTCAGCTGATGTGACCGAGATGGAAAGTGCGCCGCCGTTCTTCTCGTCGCCGCGTTAGATCACGCGGACCACGAAGGAGTCACCGCGGCTGTTTCTTCAGCGCCGTTGCTACGAGCTTGTTCGAAGCCCTTGCTCGATCATCGCGAGCATCGTCATAGCGCCCAATATTTTACCAGGTGGGCAAATCCGCTACAGGCCTGCGGGGGCTCGACGACGAACGGTGTGCTGCCAGCCCGGTCCACGGCGCTTATCTTTGAGCGCGCGAACGGTGATCGAGATGTCGTCTCGATCGCGCAGCCGCAGCGCTTCAGCCCGCAGAGAGACGAGAGATCCCAGCGATGCGGTCTCGGTAGTCTTATCGGTGATGCACACGATCGCGGCATCGTGGGTCTGCGCGAGCGTGACGAGCCGGCCTTGATTCGCGATGGCGAGCTCGACCGAGCCGCCCGACGGCGAGCACAGATCGAGCACGACCAAGCCGAACGCGCTCGATCGCAAGAGACGCTCGGCAACACGCGCTGCGGCGATCGCATCGCGCACGCGCACCACGACGAGCGCCGCGAGATCGACGCCCGACTCTGCGACATCCGGCGGATAGAACGTGCCCGCCGTTGGCGCGATCCACGCGACGGGCTCGCCTTGAGTCTGCGCTTCCGAGACGAGCTCGATCGCGGCGGTCAACGTGGCTGTCGCGCCCCGCGCCGAGAGCTCGACGAGCCGACCGCGCAACGTATTCAGCTCCCACGTCGCCGACGACGCTTGCTGGATCAAACGATCGGGCCCGCCGGCCATGCGATCGAGGTACCCGACCTTTGCCGCTGCCGCGGAGCCAACGGAGCCGCGAGCGGTGGCGAGGAAGCGTTCGAGATCGGAGCCCATGTACATCCGTTCAGTACCAGGCAGCTCTGACAACCGCACGGCGACGCCGATCCCTCACCCACTCCCGCAATCACTTCACGGGGATGGTGAGCGTGGCGCCGTCGACCGGGGAGACCGAGATCTTCAACGAGATCCTTTCGCCATGCACGCACGCATTGAGCACCGCCTTGTGGTGCAGCAAGATCTGCATCGTCTCGCTCAGCGCATCGCGCGGAGCCTCCGTCTCGCCGCCAGAACGATCAGGATCCACGCGCGCGACATCGCGCGAGGGTAGCATCGGGTTCATGACGTTCGAGGAAGCTCGCCGAGCGCTGTACCAAGCACCGCTCGCGGAGTTCGTTAAAGAACGAACGCGCCTCGCGAACGAGCTGCGTGCTGCCGGCGAGGTGAAGGCCGGGGCGAAGCTCCGCCAGCAACCGCGACCTTCGGTCTCGGCGTGGGTCACAAATCAGCTCTACTGGCACGCGCGCGATGTGTTCGACGCGATGCTCGCCGCCGCGACCACGCTGCGCAAAGGCGACCTCTCGGCGACCACCACGCATCGCGAAGCGACGACCTCGCTGCGCCAACGCGCGAGCGCGATGCTCACCGATGCAGGTCACAGCGCGACGCCCGCCGCGCTTCAAAAGGTCGCGACGAACCTCGCCGCGATCAGTGCGCGCGGTGACTTCTTTCCGGACGAGCCGGGCGAGATGACCACCGACCGCGACGCGCCCGGCTTCGGTTAGCGCTTGCCACGCGGGACGCCGAACGTGGCGTCGACGGTCTCTTGCTTGCTCGCACGCACGAACGTGAGCTTCGTTGCCACACCGGGCTTCGCGGCTTGCAAGACGAACATGAGATCCTCGATGCCACGGATCTCGACCTCGCCGACCTTGATGATGCGATCGCCTCCCCTGAGGCCAGCCTTGGCAGCAGCACCTTCGGGCACGACATCGGAGAGCGTGACACCGGGGAGCTGGTTCGGATCTTCGGAGTACGAAGGCACGGTGCCGAGCGATGCACCGACGTGGCGAACATCGCCGAACGTGTGCTCCGGCGGAGCCTTGACGTAGGTCAGTGCACCCGCGCGATTCGCGACGCGTGCTGCGAGGTCCGCCGCGACCATCGAGACGCGCGAGCCGCCCGCAGCATTGATCTTGTCGGCATCGTCGGTCGCGGTGTGATAGTCGAGGTGGCTGCCGGTGAACATGAACACGACCGGAATGCCCGCGACGTAGAACGACATGTGATCGGACGGGCCGTAGCCGGAACCGCCGATCGTGCAATCGACCTTCGCCGCGGCACACGCGGGCTCGGCGAGCTCTCTCCACTCCTTGGCCGAATCGCCGCCATTGATGCTGAGACGATTCGCGCGCATGCGCCCGACCATGTCCATGTTGATCATCGCGATGATGCTCTTTGGATCCTTGAGATGCTTCACGTAGAAGTCCGAACCGAGGTCGCCTTCTTCTTCACCGGAGAAGGCGATCACGTAGATATCGCGCTGGAGCTCGCCCTTCTTCGCGGCGAGCAGCTTCGCGGCTTGCAGCAGCGCCGCGACGCCCGACGCGTTGTCGTCGGCGCCGTTGTGGACCGCGTGGACCTTGGGATCGAGCGCGTTCGAGCCGCCCCCCATGCCGAGGTGATCGAGGTGTGCGCCCAGCACGATCACGCCCGGTTGTTTGTTCGCGGCGCCGGCGTGGATGACGCCGATCACGTTCGAGGTTGGTGACTTCACGGCTTGGAGCTCGACCGCGATCGCGGCCTTGTGCGAGCCCTTCGCGAGCTGCGCCGCGACACTGCGCTTGACGACGATGATCGGGATGCCCGCATCGCTAGCCGCACCATTGACCTCGCCCACGCCACCCGGCACGAGCTCAGGGAGCGCGGCTTCGTCTTGCTTGAGATCGCCATCGTCGACGACGATCACGGCGAGCGCGCCCTTTTGCTTCGCGTTGAAGGCCTTCCTGCGCAGATCGCCGAGGCTGGCCGCGACGAGCGGATCGGCCTTCGGGTCGAGCTTCGTATCGAGCTTCGTATCGACGGCTGGCGCGAACCGATGGACGAGGACGATCTTGCCTTTCACATCCTTACCCTTGTAGTCGTCGCGCTTGGACTCGGGGTCGACAATGCCCCAGCCACCGTTGACGAGCGTGCCGGTGATCGGCCTCTGACCGGAGAACGGCATCGGTGCAAACTCGGTCGCCGCGATCGCGGTGCCGTCGATCGCGAGCGAGGTCTTCGCGCCGCGCTTGATCTCGGTCGTGACCTCGAACTGCTGGCGCCATGTACCGTCGTTGCCGGGCTCGACGCCGGCGGCTGTCAGTCGTTGCTCGACATAGGCGGTCGCATCGGCGAGGCCCTTCGTGCCGATGCCACGGCCTTCGCGCGCATCGTCAGCGAGCCATTTCACGAGCGCACCGTAGTCGTCGGCGAGTGCGGTCTCGGGCTGATACGTGGTGGTGCCCGGCGGGTTGTCGTCCCACGGCGTGACGAACACGTTCGTGTCGTGCTCGCCGGCAGGACTACCGGTGACGCGATAGACATCACCAGCGTTGGTCTTGATCACGTCGCGGCGATTCGACGACATCGAGAGTGTCTTGCCATCGGGCGAGAACACCGGGAAGCCATCGAAGCCCGCCGCCGTCGAGATCCGCTCGAGGTGCGTGCCATCGGTATCGATCGCGAACAGATCGAACTCGGGGCCGCGCGGCTGCAGATAGTTCGAAGCGAACATCACGCGCTTGCCGCTCGGATAAAAATACGGCGCGAACGAAGCGCCGGGCAAGTAGGTGACCTGGTGAGCCTCGGTGCCGTCGGAGTTCGCGACCCAGATGTCCATCTTGGTCGGTTGCACGAGGTTCTGCTTGAGCAGCTCCTTGTACTTCTCGAGCTCCGCGCCTTGCGGCCGCGACGAGCGCCACACGATCTTCGAACAGTCCTGCGAGAAGAACGCGCCGCCGTCGTAGCCCGGGAGGTTCGTGAGCTGGCGCAAATTGCCGCCATCAGCATCCATCCGCCACAGTTCGAGATCGCCGCTCCGCATCGAGGTGAAGATGATCGACCCGTCGACGCCGCACACGGTCGCCTCGGCGTCGTAGCCCGGCGTGTTCGTGAGCTTGCGACGATTTGTACCGTCGGCGTTCGCCTTGTAGATGTCGTACTCGAAGAGACCCCAGTTGTAGCCCTTCGACATGTCGGGCGGCGTCGGGCATTCCGCGGACGACTCTTCGGTCGAAGCCCAGATGACCTCTTGGTCACCCTTCAAGAAGTACGAGCAGGTCGTGCGGCCCTTGCCCGTCGAGATCAGCTTCGCTTGCCCGCCGTTCGCCGGCATCATCTCGATCTGGTCGCACTTGTACGGCTTGTGATTGGTCTGGAAGATCAAGCGATCGCCGCCGAACGACCAGTACGCCTCGGCGTTGTCGCCGCCGAATGTGATCTGCTTGAGGTTCTTGAAATGGCGCTCTTCAAGCGTCGCCATGTTCTTTGCTTCGGCATTCGGTTTCGCGACCGCAGTGGTCGCCGTTTTCGCGGGCTCCGTCGGACAGCAGCTCGCGCACACCCAGATCAGCAACAGACGTCGCATGGTCGCGAGCGTAGCCGATCGGCCTAGCTGTGATACCAAGATGCTCATGCATTCCGTCGAAGACGCCGCTTCAACCGTTGCCTCGCGGATGACGAAGCTCGCGACCGAAAATGTGCCGCTCCGCGATGCGCACGGGCGCTTCGCCGCGGTCGATGTGATCGCGCCACGCTCGGTGCCGAGCTTCGACAACTCCGCGATGGATGGCTATGCAGTGCGCTGGGCAGACCTCCCCGGCACGTTCCAGGTCGTCGCGACTGTCGGTGCGGGGCAGCTCATGACGACACCGGTGCCGCCGCGCGCCGTCGTTCGCATCCTCACGGGAGCACCGATGCCGGCCGAGCTCGACACCGTCGTGATCCAGGAGCATGCCGAAATCGAAGGCGATCACGTGAAGCTCCCCGAGGAGAAGCAGGGCGAGAACACCCGCAAGGTCGGCGAAGACATCGCGCGAGGCGAGGTCGCGGTTACCGCCGGCTCGCGCCTCGGTCCGGGCGAGCTCGGCTTGCTCGCGGCGCTCGGCGTCTCCGTGGTGCCGTGCGTGCGTGCACCGCGCGTCGCGATCATCGCGACCGGTGACGAGCTGGTCGATGTCTCGACGCCGCTCGGGCCGAGCCAGATCGTCGATTCCTCGGCGCACATGCTCCCCGCCTTGATCCGAGAGCTCGGCGGCATTCCGACCTATGTCGGCATCGCGAAGGATGATCCGCTCACGATGGCCGCGTTGATCGCGAGCGCGCTCGATCACGATTGCGTGATCACCACCGGCGGTGTCTCGGTCGGTGATCGCGACCACGTGCGCGCCGCGCTCGCCTCGGCAGGCGTCGAGCTCGAGCTGTGGAAGGTCGCGATGAAGCCCGGCAAGCCATTCTCGTTCGGCATGAACGGCCGCGTGCCGCTGTTCGGCTTGCCCGGCAATCCGGTCTCCGCGTTCGTCGCGTTCGAGCTGTTCGTGCGCCCCGCCCTGCTCACGATGCAGGGCGCGACCAAGACCCAGCGCCCGCGCGCGCCGGTCAGTCTGGTTCGCGGCTATCGCAAGAGCGTCGGTCGCACGCACTACATTCGCGCGCGCGTCGAGCGCCATGGCGAGCACCTCGTCGCGCATCCGCATCCGAAGCAGGGCTCGGCAATCTTGAGCTCGCTGGTCGGTACCAACGCGCTCGTCGAGCTGCCCGCCGAGGCGAGCGAGATTTCTCCGAACAGCCACATGCAAGCGATCCTTCTGGAGGCGATATGAAGCTCACTGCAGATGAAGCCGGCCGCGCGGATAAAGTCCTCGCGAAACACTATCCCGCTGCGGGTCGCAAACAGCTCGGCGAGCTGTTCGACGCCGGGGAGGTGAAGCTGCGCGGCAAGAAGGCCAAGAAGGGCGACATGTGCGCGGTCGGTGACGAGCTCGAGCTCACGCTCGAACCGGTCTCCAAGGAGGCCCTGCGTCCGCTCCCCGACCCGAGCATCGCGCTCGAGATCCTCGTCGAGCGGTCCGACTTCGTCGTGATCAACAAGCCTTCGGGCGTACCGACCCAACCGCTCAAGGCCGGCGAGCTCGGCACGGTCGCGAATGCGCTCGCCGCGAAGTTTCCCGAGTGCGCCACGATCGGCGCGGATCCGCGCGATGGCGGGCTCGTGCATCGCCTCGATATCGGCACGTCGGGCTTGCTCGTCGCGGCCCGCACCGCCGAGGCGTATCGCACGCTGCGAGATGCGTTCGGCAAGGGCGGCATCTCGAAGGAGTACCTCGCGATCACCGACGGTGCACCGGTATCACGCGAGATGGATGCGCCGCTCGCGCAGCGCGGCACGCACGTCGCGATCGACCATACCGATGGGCTCGCGGCGCACACGATGTTCCAGCCGCAAAAGGCGAACGGCGAGTACGCGCTGATCCGCTGCATCGCGACGACCGGCCGGATGCATCAAGTCCGCGCCCACCTCGCGTTCGCGAACGCGCCGCTGACCGGTGACACGCTCTACAAGGGCAAGCCGCTCGAAGGCCATCCCGGGTTCTTCTTGCACGCGCACAAGATGCAGTTGCCGCTCGGTGATGGCACCACGCTCGAGCTCGTCGCACCGCTGCCCGCACGGTTCACCGCCGCGCTCGCCGCCTGCGGCATGACGTAGTCTCCGGCAACGCCGGCCGGACCTTTTTCGCTTCGGCCTCTCGTTCCTGCGCTTCGGGACCGTCCGGACGGCCCATGTGTCCGCCGCGCGAGCCCTACCTAGTACTCGTCGGCGCCAATGTCGTAGCCGTTGCCGTTCGGCCGCGCGTCGCCGTCGTAGTCGATCGTCACGGTCGAATTTGGGTCGCCGTTGTCCTGCGCCGGTGACGTGCTCTGGATGTGCAGGTCTTGGGCACCGTTGACGAACAGCGGATCGCCGACCACGTTGCCGGTGCCGAACAGCGGTGCATCGTCGGTGAACAGCGAGTAATTCGCCCGGGCCTGACCGGCGAGCTCGTTCGGCGTCGCACCGTCGGTGTTGAATGCAAAGATCGAGCTCGTCACTATCAGCAGCGGCGCGCTGTTCACGCCGGCCGTATTGAACGCGGCGGTGTTGAACTTGTAGATCATCATGTTCGTCGGGTTGCCGGTCACGGTGAGCGCATCGCCCGTGCAGCCGGTAAAGTACGAGTTCTCGATATCGAACTTGACCGCGTTGAGTTTCACGCACGAGCCGAAGATCGAGCTCATCACCGAGCGCTTCAGCGTGAGCTGACCGCTGGTCATCGCTAGAGCCGCCTCGGTCCCGCCCATGTTGGTGTGAATATAAAGGTTCTCGATGTTCAGGGTCGCAGCGAGCGACACGATGCTCCCGACCGAGCTGCCCGCGACCTCGACATTGAAGAGCGTGACGTTTGTCATCGGACCGCTGGTGTACATGGTCTCGGTCTGGCCGCCGTTCAGCGAGACGCCCTCGACCAGCGCGGTCCCGCCATCGATCTCGACCACGTGATCGTGGCCGAGCTGTTTGAACGTGATCGACGCCGTCGTTCCGGGATTGCCCTCGCCCGAGAGCACGAACGATTGGCTGGTCTGAAACGCGTCGTCGTAGTTGCCGTCGTAGATCCGGATGAACGCGTGCGTGCTGTTGACGAGCTGCAGCGCGCGCGACACGTTCGCGCACGGAGCATCGTGCGTGCATGGATTGGCGTCGTTGCCCGACGTCCTGACGTACAGCGTCTCCGCATCGAGCTTGCACTCGCCGGTGAATTCTTCGCAGATGTGGCTGCCGCACTCGCTGTCGCTCCGGCATCCACGACACACCGTGTTGGCGCCGCAGATCGGCGTGATGCCCGAGCACATCGCGGTGCCGCAAAGGGTCGCGGCGGCACCGTCCGGCAGAGAAGTCACGCCGCCGTCGGAGGGCGCGCCCGAACCGAGCTGGTTCACGCACGACGGTGGCGTTTGCGAGGTGTCGCAGACCTGGCTACCAGGACATTGTAGATCCGCGGTGCAAGGCACATCGGTCGCGAAGCTATCCGGGTGATAACAACCCCCGAGAGCAAGCAGGATGCACCAGCGACACACGCGAACGAGGATATCACGCAGGGCGTGCGAGTTCGCAGGCTTCAAGAAGGCACAGCATGCGACCGATCCGCAGCTGATCGTTGCGGTCGCTCTGGACCTCGACGAGGTCGCCGACCGTGCGTTTGCCGTCGAGGATATCGAACAGCTCGACTAGCCCTTTGACCTCAAAACGTTCCGGACCGACCCTGCGCGTCCGCGAGGCGCGCAAGCGCAGGCTGCCGTGCTTGGCCACCCACGTGTCGGTAACTTCGTCGGACAGCCCCATCGCTCCTGCGCCGAGGATCTCGAACGCGTTGAAATCGAGAGGGAACGCTTCGCGCGGGTTCTCGCGGCCGGCGTACCAGGCGAAGCCGCCCTTGTTCCACGTGCACACGTCGATGATCTTGGTGCGGACCTGACGCGTGAGGTGGCGGAATACTTCGAGCGGCTTCAGCAAGCCGAGGCCAACGAGCGTGTCGCCGAGCTTGCCGCCGTAGTGGGGCATCATCGCGAGCGCCATCGCGAGCTCGCCATCGGAGAGCACGCCCTTCGTGACGAGGTAGTTGCCGAACAGCTCGCTCGCGACGTTCGAGGAGACGTACTCCGGCTGACCATCGCGAACGTAGATCTCTTTTTTGATGCCACCGACCGCGACGAGCAGGAGGCCCGTCGCGCGCGCGGTCATCAATCGAAACAGCACGCACAGCGGTGACGTGTTCGCGAAATCGCCCACGTCGTCCGGCTCCTCGGCGATATCGCTGAGTGCGGGTGGCGTCGGCGGCTTCTTGCGCGCGAGCTCTTCGGGCGACGGCAGATCGAGGTCGCGCGAGCGCTGAGGCGGCTCTTCGGTGAGGTCGTCGAACGCGCGCATCTGCGAATCTTCGTCGCGCTCGATGGGCAGCCGCGACAGCTTCTCGCCCGGCACCATCGCGGCCTCGACCGCGGCGCTGATCGTATCGGCGATCGAAACCTGGATCACACCCGAGAGATCCGAGGCCCGCGAGATCGGACGGGGCGCGGCACTTTGCGGCGGCGGCGAGCTCCCGATCGAACGCTTCACGACCTCTGCGCGCGACGACACCATCGTCACCCGCTCGCTAATGTTCGGGATGTTCGCGATCTTTTGCTTCGCGGGCGGGATCTGGATCACCTGTGGCGGCCGACCCGGCACGGTCTCGGCGCGCGACGACGACCGGCTCTGGGTCGGCGGATTGAGCGCGGCGAGCTCCGGCGGCGTCATCGAAGGCGGCATGATCGGAGGCCCAGAGTGGGAAGCTGGCGGCGGAGACGAGCCCACCGTGGAGCGCAGCGGCTGCTTGCCCTCTTCTTCGTACGAAACCGAGATCATTGGCATCGAGAGCTCTTCGCCGGGCTCGATCACGATCTGCGGCGCACCGTCGCTGTCGCCGGAGCTCGGTGGGCGCGGTCCCGGTAGCCCCAGATCATCACCGACCGACGTGATCGGTTCGGCGGTCGCGTCGGTCCGGCTGCCATTCTGGCGACGTGCGAGCACCGCTGGCGACAGCTCGGCGACGACATCGGCGATTGCCTTGTTCGTCATCCGATGGCGGTTCTCGAACAACCACTCCGAGAGCGCATCGCGGAACGCCGCGGCGCTCGCATAGCGCTCGTCGAGCGGCTTCTTGAGCGCCTTGCGAACGATGCCTTGCAAGCCGTGCTCGATGTCGGCGCCGTACTTGTCGAACCTCGCGAGCCGCGCATCGCGCACCATCAGCAGCACGTCGAGCTCGTTGGCCGCGGCAAACAAGCGCCGACCTGTAAGCAGCTCTGCGAGCACGACACCGACGGAGAACACGTCGCTCCGGCCGTCGAGCGGGAGCTCGATCACCTGCTCGGGCGACATGTAGCCGTACTTGCCCTTGAGCGTGCCGGTCTTGCTCTTGTGCGCGCGATCTGGATCGGTCGCGCGCGCGATGCCGAAATCGACGAGCTTCATGTCGCCGCGCGACGACAAGAGGATGTTCGACGGCGAGATATCGCGATGCACGACACCGAGCGTGCCGCCGTGCTCGTCGCTCGCGTTGTGAGCGTAGTCGAGGGCATCGAGCACCTCGTGGGCGATCCACGCCGCGAGGTGGGGCTCGACGCGACGCCGGCGCTGCGCGAACTCGCGAAGCAGCGCGAGAACGTCGATGCCATCGACGAGCTCCATCGAGATGAACAGATCGTTCTCGACACGCCCGAGCTCGAACGTCTGCGCGATCTTGGGATGGACGAGGCGAGCGGTGAGCTTCGCTTCGTCGATGAACATGTTCTTGTAGGTGTCGTCGCCGCCGAGGTGAGGCAACAAACGCTTGATCACGACGCGTTTCTGAAAGCCGTGCTCGCCCGGCGCTGTTGCGATGAACAGCTCGGCCATCCCGCCCATGGCGAGACGCTCCACGAGCGTGTAGCGCCCGAAACTGACGGGGAACTCCGCCACTAGAACCTCAGCGTATCACGACGACGCAGATGGTCATCTTTCACCACGTCGCATCAATAAGTGGCCCGCGCGGTCCAGCGCGTGTGCCACGGCACTGTCCAGATGTTCGAAGGTCTGGATCGTGAGGCCGGCTTCGCGGGTGAGCCGGATTGCAAGCTCCGAAACATTCCGACGAGCCCCTGCCAGCAGCACCTGTAACGCCGAGCCCTCCGCCTGCGCGAGAAACCCCCGATAGCCGCGTTCGAAGTTGCGTTCCCCGATACCTGCCAGACCACTGCAGTCGATAATCAAGCAGGGCGCTCCCGTCCCGACCGCCAGCATCCAGGCTCGCGCCAGCACGTTATCGAGCACCGAAGCGGTCGGGGCACCGACGAGGAGCACCGCCGGGACCTTGGGGAGAATCTCTACGATCGGTGTACCGGCCTCGAGCTGCTCGGCGGTCTGCTCGCGTAATGATTGCAGGCCCGCGGTCGCGAAGCCGTCGAGAGCGACGACCGTGAGCCACTCGAACACGCGGGTCAGCGCGGAGGCGTCATTCGGCGCGATTCCCGCGACCACCTCGCGGAGCTCGAGCAACAAGGCCGCGATATCGAACCCCGTAGCGCCTTCACTCGCGAACTGAGCGCCCAGAAACGCGGCACTCCGCTCGAGCTCGCGCGTCGCATCCGAGCCGGGCACCAAGGCCTCGCCGCCTCCGTAGGCGGCCTCGGTCAGGGTTTCGATCAGGTTTGCGACCTGCGCAATGTAGGTCTCGGCCTTCTCGGAGCGCCGAAACCGCAACGGCGAGCGCTCGAATCGAACGATCCATGCCGCGAGGATCTCGCTGGCACGCGCTCGCAGCTCGGTGGCGAGCTGACCCGTCTTCTCCTCGACCACGGAGCACCGTAGCAAGGCGCTCGGTGCGGCGCCATGTTACGATCCGAGTGGCGTGAAGCTGCTGTCGGTGGCCAGGACGGATGTGGGTCGGAAGCGACAAGGCAATGAAGATGCCTTCTTCCGTGACGATGCGCGTGGTTTTTATGTCGTCGCCGACGGCGTCGGTGGCCACAACAAAGGTGAGATCGCGAGTCGGGAAGCGGTCGAAGCGCTGACCTCGTGGGTCTATGGCGCGGCCCGCGACCTCGACCGCCTCGTCGAGCGCGTCATGTCCGGTGACTCCGAGAGTGTGTGGGAGATCCGCCGTCTACTCGAGAGTGGCGTGAAGAACGCCTGCTACATGGTCTATGGCATGGCCGAGCTCGACCCCGAAAAGAAGGGCATGTCGACCACGCTGTCGGCGCTGCTCATCCGCGCGAACCTCGCGTTCGCCGCGCACGTCGGTGATTCGCGCGTCTATCGCGTTCGTAAGAACACGGTCCGCCAGCTCACCGAAGACCACACGCTGATCAACTACAAGGTCAAACACGGGATGATGACCAAGGCCGAGGCCGAGAAGGCTTCGGGCAAGAACGTCATCACGCGCGCCGTCGGTCACAAGGATTATGTCCAGGTCGACACCGCCGATATCGATACGGCGACAGGCGATCGGTTCCTCCTGTGCAGCGATGGGCTGCATGGCTACTTCAACGACGACAACGAAGTCGCCGAGCTGTGTGGCGATGGCGAGCTCGAAGAGTGTGCCGAGGCTGCGATCGCGCTCGCGAATCAACGCGGTGGCAAGGACAACATCACCGCTGTCGTTGCCGAAGTACTCGCCTAATAATAGGTGAAGCCGAGGCAGAGGCCGCTGTTGAACATCACGCCGCGTGTTGACACCGCAGCGAGTTGACCGAACGTCTCGAGCCCGAGCACCAGGTAGTGCCAGCGCACCAGATCGACGCCGATCCCAGCGAGCCCGCCGAGTCCGCCTTGCACGGTACTCGACATCGTATCGCCGGCGTCGATCGTATACCCGACGAGACCGCCCGCGCCACGCAGCCACATCGAGCCGCTGACGTAGTGCAGACCACCCACCATCACTCCGAAAAAATCGTTGTGCAGGACCGTGCTATCGCCGATGCGCTGGTGCTGCAACAAACCGCCCGTGATCTCGAATGTGAGGATCGTCGACGAGGTCGCGACATGGCCGAGCCGGAACGAGACCGCCGGACCGCGACCCGCTCCATCACCCATCGTCACGCCGGCGCCGACCGCGCCCGAGACCGTGAGGCCAGCGCGCGGTGCATTCGACTCGAGGTTCGCTTCGCCGCCCGCTTCCTCGGCGCGATCACGCGGATCGGCGTGCGCGGTGCCTGCGAGCAGGACCACGAGTGCGAGAGTCTTCACCACCTCCCACAAGATTACACGCCGTGGCATCCTTTAGGTGGGATGAGCTTGGTTGGCGCGCTGCTCGGCAGCTACCGGATCACCGACGAGCTCTCGAGCGGCGGCATGGGCACGATCTATCGTGCGCAGCACGAGCTGCTCGGGCGGGTCGCGGTGGTGAAGGTGCTGCGCGCGGAGCTCACCGAGGACAACGAGCTCGCCGATCGGTTCTTTACCGAGGCGCGCGCCGCCTCGGCGGTGCGGCACGCGAGCATCACCGAGATCTTCGACTTCGGCTATACGCCCGCAGGCGAGGCGTACCTCGTGATGGAGTTTCTAGAGGGTGAAACTCTCCACGCTCGGCTCAAACGCGCGAAGCCGGCGGGCGTGCCCCAGCAAGAGGCCGCGTACATCGCACGCTCGCTCGCGTTGGCACTCGTCGCGGCACACGCCAAAGGCATCGTGCATCGCGACCTCAAGCCAGCGAACATTTTTTTGGTTCCCGAGCTCGAACAATCATTCGGGATGCGCGTGAAGATCCTCGATTTTGGAATCGCAAAGCTCGTCGATCCGAGCGGTGCACCGCGGGGGCGCAAGCACACGATGACCGGCACGTTGATCGGTACCCCGCGCTACATGGCGCCCGAGCAAGCGCGCTCGGCGAGCACGATCGATCAGCGCGCGGATCAGTACTCGCTCGGCTGTATCCTGTACGAGATGCTCGTCGGTGAAGCGCCGTTTCCGAAGGGCGGCAGCGGCGAGGTGATCGCGATGCACTTGTTCGGCGAGGTCGAGCCACCGTCACAGCGCGTGCCAGGTCTCGACCTCGCGCTCGAGGTGATCGTGATGCGGCTGCTCCAGAAAGAGCCCGGCGATCGCTATGCGAATGCCGCGGAGCTCGCCCACGCACTCGCGGTGCCAGCGGGCGCGGTGCCTGTCGCGCCGGTGCCTGTGGCGCCGGCGGATGCGTGGCGGACGCCCCTGCCGCTCACCCCCGGACCGCCGAGCACGCACCTCGTCGCACCCTTGGCGTTCGCGGACGATCGCACGGTGCGCGACCGCAAGCTCGGGCTCCCGTTCATCGCGGCGCTCGGTGCGCTCGCGATCGCCGGCGCGATCGCCGGCGCGATCGCGTTCGCGGTCACGCGCAACGCCCGCCCCTCGACGCCACCGGCGACCCCTGCGGCGCCCGCTCCCGTCAAAATGCTCACTGCCGCGCCTCTTCCAGCGCCACCGCGCTCGGAGGTGCGGGTACACGATGCCGGGGTCATCATCGTCGCCCCACCTGGCCATCACACCGTGACCTCGCACACGTCGCCGAAAGTTCCACAGAACCGGCCGCCGTGTGATCATGTGGGACCACACACCGCGTCGTGTGCACCGATCGAAACCACGCCGTGATCAAGCAGCTCGCACTCCTCCTCTTGCTCTCCGCGACCGCGACCGCACAAGACGCGCCGCTCGCGCAGCTCCAAGACGATCAACAGCTGACCGAAACGATCTCCGCGATCACGCAAGACCCGGCGATCAAGGTCGACGACGAGAAGGCGGTCGCGACCGCACGCGCATTGATGACCGAAGGCGTGCACCGGCTGTCGATGCAGGCGTACGACCAGGCGCTCGCAAACTTTCTCGAGGCGTACAACCGGTTCCCGAGTCCGAAGATCCTGTTGAACATCGCGTCGACGCTGCACGATATGGGTCGCAAGGCGGACTCCGCCAACACCTACCAGCGCTACCTCGCGGATCCAGCGACGGGACCCGAGCGCCTCGGAGAGGTCAAAGAGCTCCTGATCAAGCTCGATAGCGAGCTCACGATCCTCACCGTTCACGTCACGCCGCACGGCTCCGACGTCTCGATCGATGCCGGCCCATTCGTGCCTGTCGGCAGCTCGCTGCAGTTGCGGGTTCGCCCGGGCACCCACACGGTGCGGCTGCGCCACGGCACGGCGATCGCCGAGAGCGATCTGAACAGCTTCGAAGGCGAGGCCCGCGACATCCAGCTCGCCGTCGCCGAACCCGTCGCGGCGCCACCGCCCGCCGTGCGGCCGCCGGATCAAGTGCAGGGCTGGCTCGTCGCGGGCCGGACCTACGGTACGAGTGACGGCAACAGCCGCCAGCGCCGCGTCCACGACGTCGCGACAAACCAGGACGTCAAACCGTACGTCTCGAATGGCGAGCTCGATTATGCGCCGCCCCCCGATTTCTCCGACCCACCCGAGCAACTCACCTCAGGCGTGCTCGCGATCGCTCGGATCGATGGCAACCACGGCAAGGGCTTCGCGGGTGGGCTCGGCATCGAGTACGCACCGTCCGACACGTTCGAGATCGAGGTTGCAGGTTTGAAGTCGGAGGTCTACGGCCTCTACCTCGGTGGGCGTTACATCTTCTCGACGAGCCTCTTGCGTCCGTACCTCGGCGCCGGCATTCCGCTGTTCTTCTTCACCGACGACGACAACAGGAATCAGATCAGCATCGGCGGCCGGCTCGCCGCCGGGCTCGAACTCCGGATCAACGGCCACCTCAGCGTCAATGCCGACCTCGGCGTCGAGCACTTCTTCAACGTCAACGGCATCATCTATAACTCGCAGACGTTCGAGGCGACCACGTTCGCGCCTACGATCGGCGTCATCGGTCGGCTGTAGTGCGAGCGCTCGTGGTGGTGGTGGTGCTGACCGCGGGCACAGCGCACGCCGGCAACGTCGTCGCGAATCCGCCGGTCACGTTCATCAGCTCGGCGAGCGGCACGGCGAGCGCGAATGCCTCGCTGCAGAACACGAGTGCGGGCGGCTTCAATGTCCAGCTCGTGCGCGATGCCTCGTGCGATCCAAAGGTCGATTTTTCGGTCGCTGGAGGCAACCCGTTCTCGCTGCCTGCGAGCTCGTCGAAGACGATCACGCTGAGCTGCACCGCCACGAAGATCGGCATCGAGCGCTGCCTCGTCCACGCCATCGATCCGAACACGCTCGCGCCGCTCGCGGATCTCCAAGCGGTGTGCGAGCGCACGAGCTCGACGACGCTGACGCCCGCGATGACCACGCTCGATTTCGGCACCGTCGTCGTCGGCGAGAGCTCGTCGCTACCGCTCGCGACTACCAACAACGGTGCCACGCCAATCACGAAGTTGTTCTTCCAGACCGATTCGCTCGACGACAACTTCGAGATCGCTTTGCCGTGCAATCCCGATGCGCCGGCGTGTGACGGCACGATAGCGGCGCTCGCGGGCGGCGTCGCCAAGCAAGCGATCATCAAGTGCGCACCGCACTCGGCAGGCATCCACACCGCCCATCTCGAGATCGCGAGCGATCAGGGCCAACACACGGCGACAAAGATCACGCTGACCTGTTCGGGAGCGGCCTCCGCGATTCCCGTGCTGGGGGTCGAGCCACCTGTCGTCGTGATCGCGATGCCAGCCGAGGTGCTGGGCGGCGCCGTTCATACGAAGGCATACATCTCGAACCTCGGCACCGGCACGTTGAGCATCACCGACCTTCGTCCGGTCGATGGCGATCCAGGCGCGGCGATTGATTGGGCCTTCTCGCTCGGCGGCACCTGCACGAGCGTGCCGTGCAGCATCTCGGCCGGCCAGCAAGTCGCGATCGATCTCGCCTTCGATCCGAGCCTGATCGCTCAGCGACACGCGTCGTTATTGATCTCTTTTTACGACACGATCGATCGCACGCGCTCGATCCCGCTCAGCGGTGTCGGCGCTGGGGCGACGTTCCAACCGTTCGCTTCGACAGCGCTACTCGAGCTCGGCAGCGTGCCGCTCGGCAAATCGATGAGCGCGACGCTGCAGTTCTTCAATACCGGCAATCGCAGCACCGATGCCGCGGTCGCGGTGTCACCGGTGGGCCCGTTCTCGCTGATGCCGTCACCCACGCTCGCGGTCGCACCGACCGCGCTCGCCCAGCTCACCGCGACGTGCACCCCGACGAGCCCCGGCATGGCTTCGACGACCATCACCGCAGCAACGACCGACACGTTGACCGCGACCTCGCTCGCGATCGCGACGACCTGCCTGGCGACGACGACACCGCTGTACACCACGCCGAGCTCGCTCTCATTCGGCGAGGTCCGGATCGACGGCGCGCCGGTGACCCAGACCGTGATGCTGCAATCGAACAGCACGCCGCAGACGGTCGCGGGTGCACCCCATCTCGAGAGTGCGAACGCGAACCTCACCGTCGGCACGCCGACGATGACGACGACGCCAGCCTCGATCGACGTCACGGTCACGCCGCAGAGCGAGGGCGAGCTCAAGACCCACGTCGTGATCGAGGATTCGGCCGGCGATTCGTTGCTCGTCCCGATCTCGGGCCGCATCGTCACTGCTTCATATAACGTGCCGACGGTGCTCGATGTCGGCACGTTCTGCGTCGGCCAACCGACCGCATCGTCGAACGTAGCGTTGACCTCCAGCGGCACGGCCACGATCGGGGTGACTGCACCGACCGTGCCGGCGACCTCCGGCTTCGACATCGGCTTCACCTCGCCAACCCTGTACCCCGCGATCCTGCCGCCCGCACGTGCCGCCACGATCTCGGTCACACCGCAGCGCCAGAACGCTGCGACAACGCTGATGACCACCGTGACGTGGCAGACCGATGTCGCGACGAAGCAAACCGCGCAGACCTCGATCATCGCGCGCTTCATCAATACCGGTGGCGCGATCGCACCTCCTGTCCTCGATTTCGGCAATGAACCCGTTCACCTCTACATCAACAACGGTCAGCGCGTGATCATCCAGAACTGTAACGGCTCGCAGCTCGAGCTCGATCCCCCGACGATCAAGGCGCCGTTCTCGATCGACAGCCCGAACTTTCCGACTACGCTCGAGCCGAACGAGACCGCGATGTTCTCGGTCGGGTTCCATCCGACGCGGGTTGGCGATTACTCCGACACGCTCGCGATCAGCTCGCCGCAGCTCCACGGCGCGCCGCTCCAGGTGATCATCGTCGGCAACGGCGTGACCGAGACCCAGCCGGGCACCGACGCCGGCAACGGCTCGGCGAACCCGGGCTCGACCACGTTCTACGCGTGCAGCTGCAACTCGAACAAACCCGGCGGCGCGGTCCCGATCATCTTGGCCGTCGGGCTTATTTTCCGCCGCCGTGGCGGATCTTTTTGAGCTCGGCGAAGAACAGCTCGATCTCTTCCATCTTCGTATAGAAGTGCGGCGCGATCCGGATCCCGACGCCGGGGCGGTGATCGCAGAAAAATCTGCGCCGGTTGAGCTCGCGGCAGACATCGGCGGAACCGACGAAATCGAACACGACCGAGCCACCGCGCTGTGCATCGGGGCGCGGCGAGTTGAGCTTCATGCCGAGCTCGTCGACCCACTCGATGATCTTCTGGGTCATCACGAGGCTCTTGTCGCGGATCTTGCGACCACCGATCTCGCCGACGATCTGCTGACCCGCGCGCGATTGGTACAGCGCTGCCACGGCTGGCGTGCCGCCCATGTAGCGCCACACGGTGTCCGCGTACGACTGCTCGGGCATCGTGAACGCAAACGGAGATTCGTTGCCGAACCAACCTGTAGCGCGCGGTGCGAACTGCTCGATCAACTCCTTCTTCACGTACAGCCACGCCGCGCCGGCGCCACCGCACAGATACTTCACCGAGCCGCCGCACGCGAACGAAACGCCGAGGTCGATGACGTCGATCGGTAGCGTGCCGATCGATTGATAGCAATCGAGAATCACGTGCGCGCCGACCGATCTGGCCTTCGCGATGATCTTCTTTGCATCCTGGATGTACGCCGAGGAAAACACGACGTGCTGCAGCGGCACCACGAGTGTGTGCTCGTCGATCGCGTCGCAGATCGCCTGAGTGTCGATCGTGATCCCGACATCCCCAGGGCCGGGAGTAAATCCCGGCCCTTCCACTCTCGGGGCGGGAGGCACCAGGACGCACTTCGCGCCGCGCCGCTCCTCGGCCTGCCAGACGTACGACACGGTCGGGAACATCAGCGACTCGTAGACGATCTTGTTCCGCTGCGGCGTGTACTCGAAGCACGAGGCGAGCACTGCCATGATCGTCGAGACATTCTGATTCATGACCACCGTGCCGGCCGGGGCGCCGATGATCTTGCCGATCCGCTCCGCCGCGCGATCGACCTCGGGCAGCCACTCGCTCCAGGCCGTGATCGACTTGGTGCGCCAGATCTCGAAGAACTGGCCGAGGTCTTCCTTCGCTTGGTCCGGCACGCACCCGAGTGAGTGCGAGATAAGGTGCACGCAGTCCTCGAGCGCGGAGAACTTCGAGCGGTACTCGAGCAGGCTATCGGCGACAGGGTCGGCCATGCGCCTGGCTTATCATGTTAGAGAGCGACGATGCGTATCGCGTTGATGCTCGCTCTCATCCTGGCTGCTTGTACGAATAACCCTTCGAAGCTCGACATCGATCCGGCGGGCGCCACGCCGGCCGGCGGGCTCGGGTCGGGCTCGTCCGCACTTGACGAGGTGTTCGGCGAGATGCGCGATTACACGATGCAGATGGTCCCTGTCTTCCTCGCATGGGATGGCAACTGCGACACGCAGGTCGATCGGCTGCTCACGCTCGAGCCGCTCGTGAAGAAGATCCGCATGAACATCGAGAACGTCGACGAGCAGGCGCTCCGCGCGCGGCTGATGCCGCACAAGGACGAGGTTCAAAAAGGCATCGAGGCCGAGCTCGCGAAGACCGGCAAGACGATGAAGGATCTCGAGGACAACGAGATCCAGATCAAGACCAAGTGCGCTGCCGAGCCCAAGTTCCGCGACGCGATGGATCGCATCGGCGTGTTCAAGAAGAAGATGCCGCCGAGCCACCAGGGCTTTGTACCGCCGGCGAACCCGAGCCCCACTCCGGCGGTACCGACGCCGGCGGTACCGGCGAAGTAGCGTCGATCACGCCACCGTCATCTGGCACCGGCGGCACCGGCGGCACCGGCGGCAGCGGCGTGTGCGTGTGCAAGCGAACCATCCCGTCCGACATCGTCTCGTCGTCGTCGGGAAGTTGGTGCGCGCTGGTGTCCGCGAAGTGGGTGACCAGCCAGGCGAGGCCACCGAGGCCGACCGCCGCGATGCCCGTGATAATTCCGCACGTGCCTTGCGAAGCGCCCTGGATCTCGCAGGACAAGAGGCCGATCGAGCCCGCGCCCACGCCGACGGTGAGCGCCGGGTGATTCGTGCACGCCAGCTGCGCGGCCAGCGCCACGCCGAGGACGACCTTCTTCATCCGTGGTACCCGGGCTCGTTCCCCGCGGCTTCTTGCGCCTTGGTCCAGTCGCCGAAGATGTCGTCACGGACATCCCACAGCGCCGGGAAGAACCGGGTCTTCATGCCGTGCGCGAGCAGGTCGGAGTGCTTGCCCTTGAGCGACGGCGTACCGGTGCCGATGATCCGGTACACGAGCATCAAATGACGACCGCGCCAGGTCTGGAGCAGCTGGTCGTAATCGGTGAGGCCTTCGGCGAGCTGGAAGATCGCGTGATGATCGTGCGGATGCTCGTAGAGGTCGCGCAGCGTGACGCCTTCGCGCTCGAGGAAGCTCGCGAACGCCGGCCACACCACATCTTGGGGTAGCTTCAACATCATGCGGAAGCCCGGCGACTCTTGTCCCGAACCGCGGCCGAGCCCGGTGCGGATCGTCATGTAGTCGGTCGGCGCCATCGTATCGAGGAGGTCGATCGACTGGAGCAGCACGCGCTGGATCATCGAGACGCGCTTGAGCGCGGTCACCGCGCGCGCGACCTCATCCGCAGAAAGCATCGTCGCCATGTTGCTCAGCTCGTGCTCGATGAGCTTCATGTAGAGCTCGTGCGCTTGGTGCACGATCTGAAACTGCATCTCGTCGTGACACGTGAGCGTCTCGGGAGCCTTTTGAAGGCCCAGCAGCTCTTCGGTCCGGATGTACTTTTCGTAGTCCGTCAGCGCCATGCGAGCAGCGATGTACCACAGCTCGATCGCGCGTTTTCAAGTATTAGTAATTACAGGGAGAAAATAAGATTTATTAGCACTCACGATCCGGGGTTGCCAACGTTCCCCCGGGTTGTTACTGGTACCGCCATGAAGATTCGTCCTCTCCACGACCGCATCCTCGTCAAGCGTCTAGACGAAGAGACCAAGACCTCGGGTGGCCTGTTCATCCCGGACTCCGCCAAGGAGAAGCCGATCCAGGCCAAGATCGTCGCTGTCGGCGCCGGCAAGCGCGACAAGGACGGCAAGGTCATCGCGCTCGACGTGAAGGCCGGCGACAAGGTGCTGTTCTCGAAGTACAGCGGCACCGAAGTGAAGATCGACGGCGAAGAGCACCTCATCATGCGCGAGGAAGACCTCCTCGCCGTTCTCGACTGATCTCAGCGTTTCGCGAAAAGGACACATATCAACATGGCCGCTAAAGAAATCATTTTTTCGTCGAGCGCTCGCAGCGAAATCGCTAAGGGTCTCAACCTCCTCGCCAACGCCGTCAAGGTGACTCTCGGACCCCGAGGCCGTAACGTCGTCATCGAGAAGAGCTGGGGCTCGCCCACGGTGACCAAGGACGGCGTCACCGTCGCCAAGGAAGTCGAGATCGAGAACAAGTTCCAAAACATGGGCGCGCAGATGGTCAAGGAAGTCGCGTCGAAGACCTCCGACGTGGCTGGCGACGGCACCACCACCGCGACCGTGCTCGCACAGGCGATCTACAACGAGGGCGCGAAGCTCGTCGCCGCTGGCATCAACCCGATGGACTTGAAGCGCGGCATCGACGCGTCGGTCGTCGCGGTGATCGAGCACATCAAGTCGCTCTCGACCCCGACCAAGGGCAAGGCTGACATCGCGCAGGTCGGCACGATCAGCGCGAACGGCGACACCGAAATCGGCGAGATGATCGCCGAAGCGATGAACAAGGTCGGCAAGGAAGGTGTCATCACCGTCGAAGAAGCGAAGACGATGACCTCCGAGCTCGACGTCGTCGAGGGCATGCAATTCGATCGTGGTTATCTGTCGGCGTACTTCGTCACGGATGCCGAGCGTATGGAGTGCGTGATGAACGACCCGTACATCCTCATCCACGAGAAGAAGATCTCGAACATGAAGGATCTCCTCCCGTTGCTCGAGCAGGTTGCCAAGTCCGGCAAGCCGCTCGTGATCATCGCGGAAGATGTCGATGGCGACGCTCTCGCGACGCTCGTCGTCAACAAGCTTCGCGGCATGCTGAACGTCTGCGCCGTCAAGGCGCCGGGCTTCGGCGATCGTCGCAAGGCGATGCTGCAGGACATCGCGGCCCTCACGGGTGGCGAAGCGGTGACCGAGGATCTCGGCATCCGGCTCGAGAACCTCGAGCTCAAGCACCTCGGCACGGCGCGCAAGATCCAGATCAGCAAGGACAACACGACGATCGTCGAAGGCGCCGGTAAGAAGGAAGTCATCGAAGCGCGCGTCAAGACGATCCGGCGCGAAGTCGAAGACACCACGTCGGACTACGATCGCGAGAAGCTCCAAGAGCGCCTCGCGAAGCTCGTCGGCGGCGTCGCGGTCATCCGCGTCGGCGCGGCGACCGAAGTCGAGATGAAGGAGAAGAAGGCTCGCGTCGAAGACGCGATGTACGCGACGCGCGCGGCTGTCGAAGAGGGCATCGTCCCCGGCGGCGGCGTCGCACTCATTCGCGGCATCAAGGCGCTCGACAAGCTAACGTTCGAGGATGACCGCCGCTACGGCGTCAACATCGTCCGCCGCGCGCTCGAAGAGCCGCTTCGCCAGATCGCCGGCAATGCTGGCGTCGACGGTTCGATCGTCGCGGCGAAGGTCAAAGAAGGCAAGGACGGCTTCGGCTTCAACGCAGCGAAGCTCGAGTACGAAGACCTCGTCAAGGCTGGCGTGATCGACCCGACCAAGGTCGTTCGCACGGCGCTCCAGAACGCGGCGTCGGTGTCGGGACTCATGCTCACCACCGAGACGCTGATCGCCGAGAAGCCCAAGAAGGAAGCGGGCGGTGGCGGTGGCCACGAAGGTCACGGCCACGACTTCGACTAACCACTAGCTCTCGCGACGCGAACGGGTCGGCCTCACCGCCGGCCCGTTTGCGTTTTCGGCTACGCTTCGCTGTGATGAAGCGATTCGAGCTCTCCGAGGGTGGTTCCAGCAAATTCTGGCAGATCGAGGCCACCGCCAAGGAGATCCGGATCCGCTTCGGCAAGCTCGGGTCGAATGGTCAGCTCAAGCTCCAGACGTTTGGCTCGCCCGCGGAAGCCGTCGCGAGCATGGCGAAGCAGATCGCCGAGAAGATCAAGAAGGGCTACGCCGAGGCGGGTACCGCAACGCCTGCGAAAGCGCCACTCGCGAGGCCCGCACCGAAACCAGCGGGCGTGAAGCCAAGCGCGCTCAAGATCACCGAGCTGAACGCGCCCAAGGGTTCGGCCCATCAGCTGGTGCTCGTCGACGACGACGCGGGTCACGTCGTATTCGCGACCGGCGAGACGTCGATGATCTCCTCGGACGGCAAGCACTTTCATCGCCGGTCGAACCCGGGCCGCTCGTTCGGCGTCTTCGCCTTCGGCGACACCATCGTCGCGATGGGCAATGGGTTCTGGGTCACCAAGGACATCGGCCAGACCTGGAAACAGCCGAAGCCGCCGTACGGCGGCTACATGTACACCGAGCTCTGCGATTCGAAGGGCATCTACTGGCTCGGCTGCGATTTCGGCGTGGTGATGACGTCCAGCCATCCCGCCAAGGGTTGGGTCGCGGCCAAGTTCAAGCTCCCGGGCAAGGTGATGGACTTCGCCGAGATCGACGGCAAGCTGTTTATCGTCGGCCAAGGCTGCGGCGTGTGGGATGGCAAGAAGCTCACGGCGCTCAAGGGTACGTCGAAGAAAGAAGTCATCACCCGGATCGTCGAAGGGCCCCGTGGCGGCATCGCGCTCATCGGCGATGGCGGCACGTCACACTTCTCGAACGACCGCGGCAAATCGTTTACCAAGACGAAGTCCGGAACCACGGACGACCTCGAAGACTGTGCCTATGTGGCGGGCGCGCTGTTCGCCGTCGGTGGCCATAACCATGGTGCATCGGTCGTGCGGCGATCCGACGACGAAGGCAAGACGTGGAAGCCGGTCGCCATGAAGGGGTCGCGCAAGCTGTGGTCGATCACGAGCTGGGGTGACGGCGCCTTTTTGGCGGGCGATGGCGGCCTGTTCTCACTCGCTGCGCCGAACGATCCGTACTGGAAGGGCACGACGGATCGCTTCGCGCCCGAGGTGGATCCTCAGTTCACGCCGGTCGCGGGCCGGACCGATGCGCAGCGCGAAACCGCGTACGCGAAGCTGCTGAAGGCCGCCGCGGCCGATCACGCGCGGATCGCCGCGAAGAATCGGTCGACGAAACAGCCCGACGAAAATCCGAAGCTCGGAGCCGCCGTCGATGAAGGCGCCGAGGGCGCGGAAGCGATCTACGCCGACTGGTTGCAAGATTCCGGCGATCCGCGCGGCGAGCTCGCGCAGATCCAGCTGCAGCTCGCGAAAGATCCGAAGAATAAAGCGCTGAAGAAAACTGAGAAGGCACTCCTCCGGCAACACGGCGACACGTGGCTCGGCAAGCTCGCAGACACGCGAGGTCGGCTCGAGCTCGCGTGGCACGCTGGCTTCATCACGAAGGCGCGCATCGCCGACCGCTCCGACGAAGATGGCGACGCTGATGAGGAGGAAGCGCCCAAGCCGCCTCACGTCGAAAAAGTGCTCGAGTGGCTGCTCGCTTCGCCGAGCGCGAGGTTCTTGCGCGACCTGACGATCGGCATCGTCGAGCTCGACGACGAGAACAATTACACCAACGTCGCCAAGATCATCGGCAAGCACTACCTCCCCGCGCTGCGCTCGCTCTACCTGGGTGACTTTCACGGCGAAGAGACCGAGCTCAACTGGAGCGATCTCGGGAACCTCGAACCGATCTGGGGTGCCGTGCCGAACCTCGAGACGCTGCGCTTGAAATCGGGCTCGCTGAAGGTGGGATCGATCGTGCTTCCGCACCTCAAGCACTTCGAGCTCGTGACCGGCGGGATGAATGCGAAGACCGCGACCGCGATCGCGAACGCTTCCTGGCCGAGCCTCGAGAAGCTCTCGACCCAGATCGGTCCGGGCGACGGCGGGAGCTCGGTGAAGACGAGCCACCTCCAACCGATCCTCGACGGTGATGGGTTGCCACGACTCACGCATCTCGGGATCACGAACTTCAACGAGACCCACAAGCTGATCGACCCGCTCGCGAGCTCGAAGATCCTGCCGCAGCTCGCCGAGCTCGACCTCCAGATGGGCACGCTCGGCGACGAATCGATCGCTCGGCTGTTCGCGGTCCAGCGCGCGTTTGCTCACGTGAAGCTCAACGTCGATGACAACTACATCGGCAATCAAGGCAAGCGCCTGCTGCAGAGCGCCAAGCTCGACTTCGAGTTCGGCACGCAACGCGAGGATGAGGGTGGTCCAGAAGACCGGTACGGCTCCGCGTACGAATGAGGATAAACCGTGCGAAGTGCATCTAACTGGCGCGATCCGGCGAAGGATCCTGCGAGGCCTCGCCGATGAAGAACCGTACGACGCGACGACACGTGTCGGAAGTCTGTATAGACTCGTGCCGCAGTTCCGGCTGTTGTGCCGTCGTTCACGGGCACGCAAGTTGCTATAAAGGTTCCCCGCTTTGCGCACGTACTTAGTTGCCGCCACCTTGCTCGTTTCGGCGGATGCGCTCGCGCAACCGGTCGAAGTAACGCCCGTTCCCGCGACGGATCAGCCCGCGCCGGCCGTGGCCCCGACCGCTGCGCCCACTCCGCCGAGTGGCGAGCTGCTCGAGGTTGCGGGTCGCGTGATCGACAAGTTCGGGCAACCGATTCGTAACGCGAAGGTCGGGATGGAGGGTTTCGACGCGCAGGTCAAGACCGACCGCGGCGGTCGCTTCGTGCTCGAGGCGCGCGTCGGTGCGACGCTGATCATCGAGAAGGACGGACTCGAGGTCGGGCTCGCTCTGGTCAATGGCCCGGTGCTCGACGATACGGTGCTGCTCGATCTCGATACGGTCGGCGAGCAGATCGAGGTTCAGGGCGAGGCACCGATCGCTGCGCCCGGCGCGGCGATTGTCGATCGCAAGGAGCTCCAGCGCATTCCAGGCACCGGTGGCGACATCGTCAAGGCGCTGACGATCATGCCGGGCGTCGTGAATTTGCAGATTCCGCTCGGCTACTCCGGTGTCGTGATTCGCGGCAGCTCGCCGCAGGACTCCAAGATTCTCGTCGACGATTTCGAGATCCCGGTGTTGTTCCACAACATCGGGTTTCGCGCCGTGTTGCCGGCTGAATCGATCGCGTCGCTCGAGTACATCCCGGGCGGCTTCGATGTCAGCTTCGGTCGGGCAAGCTCTGGCATCGTCGAGCTGACCACGCGTGCTGGCGACGAGAAGGCTTCGGAGCAAGCCGAGATCTCGGTGATCGATGGTGGGCTGCTCGTGCAAGGCAGCATCGGCAAGAAGACCCGATACATGTTCGGGTTCCGTCGCTCGCTGATCGATCTCATCCTTCCGCAGATCATTCCGGCCTCGTTGGATCTCTCGCTCACGACCGTGCCGAGCTACTACGACGAGCAGTTCCGCATCGATCACGTCCTCAACGATCGCTGGAAGCTCACGCTCTCGAGCGTCGGCACGATCGATACGTTCGAACTCTACGCGACGAAGGACACCGAAGCGAAGAGCAAGCGCTTCTTCAACCGCACCGCGTTCGCGCGCGTCACCGGCGCGGCGAAGTATCACGAGGGTCCGTGGAGTGCGAACCTCGCACTCTCGGGCCTGGTGTCGCAGTTCGTGTTCGAGTTCGGCGAGTACCAGAAGATCCACATCACGCAACCGACGATCACACCGCGCGCGGAGCTCATCCACACCGACAAGGAGGCACTCGGCCTCAAGAATGTCGAGTGGCGGCTCGGCGGCGATTCGCAGATCGGGCGCTCGTACATCGACCTCGCGCTTCCGCGGGAGCGTCGCGAAGGCGATACGCAGCAGGCGCGCGATCCGCGCGACATCACCAGGACCTTCAGCGGCAAGATCTGGCTGCCCGACTTCGCGCAGTGGGCCTCGATCGCGGCGAACCTCGATCCGAAGATTCGCTTCACCGGTGGCATGCGGCTCGACGAGATCGGGCGCACCGGCGAGGTCGCCATCCAGCCGCGCGGCAAGCTCGAGGTCAAGCTCACGCCGACGCTCACCGCGCGGCTCTCGGAGGGCGCGTATCGCCGCCCGCCGGAGTTCCAGAGCGAGGTCCTGACCTCGAACCTCAACTCCGAGCGTTCGACCCAGAGCATCATCGGACTCGGCTACGAGCCCCGCGAAGGCACGCGCGTGCAGGGCTCGCTCTACTACACCGATCGCTCGAACCTCATCACCACGAACGCCGACGGCTCGATCGGCAACAATGGTCGCGGCAAGACCTACGGTGCGGAGATGCTCGCCACGTATCGCAGCGGGCCGTGGTTCGGCTGGCTCTCGTACTCGTACTCGCACTCGACGCGTGTCGATCAACCGGGCGAGGCCGAGCGGTTGTTCTCGTACGATCAGCCCCACAGCCTCAATGCCGCCGCGTCGTGGCAGAAGGGCCGCTGGCAGCTCGGCGGCCGGTTCCAGGTGTACTCGGGACTGCCGTACACGCCGGCCAAGAGCGCGGTGTTCGACAACGATCGCAACCTTTACATCCCGATCTACGACGCGACAAACTCTGCGCGCGCCCCGATCCATCACCAGCTCGATCTGCGGGTCGATTACTCCTGGCACAGCGGCCCGGTCGCGATGACCGCATTCCTCGATGTCCAGAACGTCTATCTCAACGAGAGCGTCGTGACGTACTTCTACAGCTACGATTACTCGCAGAAGGCCGCGTTCAAATCGCTCCCGATCATTCCCTCGATCGGATTGCGAGGTGTGCTGTGAAGCTCGCATTGCTTGCCGTGTTACTCGCCGCGTGCACGGGTGACGTCGATCCGAAGTGGCAGCTCGATCACGATCGGATCGTCGCGGTCCGCGCGACGCCGCCGCACATTCCCTCGGGCGCGACCTCGCAGCTCGATCTCTTGCTGGCGATGAAGGGTGCCGGCACGAGCTCGGCAGTCCCCGATCGAGCGATCGTGGTCTCGCCGATGTTGCTCGCCGACGCGCTGACGGGCAACACGGTGACCGCGCCGAGCCAAGATCGCCTGGCGGAGGTACGCACCGAGCTCGGCCTCGCCGCGACGGATCCGGTGCCGCTCCAGCTCGGCATTGCCTCGGGCACGCTCACCGCGGTGAAGACCGTGTACCTCGGCGACTCGGCGGACAACCCGGCGCTCGTGAATGTCACGTTCGATGGCACGCAACCCGCCGATGGCGACATACTGACCGTGCCTGCGGGTACCGATGTCCACATGTCCGTCGACGCGAGCGACGCCACGATGATCATCAACTGGTTGAGCTCGTGCGGCACGATGCACGACTTCGATCTGCACAATGCGTACATCCACGTGCAACCCGGTGATCCACAGAGCGGCGAGCTCGTGCTCACCGTGCGCGACCTGGTCGGCGGCGTGAGCTGGGAAATCTGGCCGATCGCCGCGACGCCGACGCCGACGCCGTAGCGTACGCTCGGCACCTGCGGAGGGTGCTCTTATACATCGTGGCGACCGCGCACATCGCTGCAGCTGACGATGTCGCGGAACTCGCGGAACCCGCGGAACCCGAAACCGAGCGCTGGGACATGTTCGCCCGCTCGCCGGGCTCGCCGAACGATCCGATCACGACGTATCTCGATCGCTACCTCGCGGTCCGCACGCGCGAAGGCTTCGCGATCGAAGGTGGCGAGGCAC
>Ga0123338_10000710_pt1 | contig 33636 bp, 22 predicted proteins | sample grotaG_FD_89793 | JGI IMG/M metagenome (GOLD analysis project Ga0123338, IMG submission 89793) | Glacier valley bacterial and archeal communities from Borup Fiord, Nunavut, Canada, to study Microbial Dark Matter (Phase II) -... | ecosystem: Environmental > Aquatic > Freshwater > Ice > Glacier ...
AATCCGTGAAAACTATCATTCAATCTCAACAGGTTAATGCAGAATTCGCGGTAGATAAAACGGCACAGAATTTAAGCCAAATTTTTTCATCAATGGGAAATGAATATATGAAGGAACGTGCAGCTGATGTAAAAGATGTATCAAAGAAGGTGATATCTTTTCTAAGCGGAGACGACGTTGATGAAATTAAAGTAGTGGAACCCTCTATCATTATTTCAGATGATTTGATGCCGAGTGAGACAATCCAACTTGATAGAGATATGGTTCTCGGGTTCATAACGCAAAAAGGCTCAATGAACTCTCATACAGCAATTCTTGCACGTACCATGGATATTCCGGCAATTGTAGGGGCCCAGATTGAATTAAATCAAGCATACGATGGGAAGTTAATAGCAATCGATGGTTTTGAAGGAAAAGTTTATCTGGAACCTGATCAAGAAACACTAGCCCTACTTCGAAAGAAGCAGCAACAGGAACTAGAGAGAAAAACCTTGTTGAAACAATTAAAAGGGAAAGAAAGCATTACGCTGGACGGACAAAAGATAGAACTATATGCGAATATTGGAAATCCAAATGACATTGTAAATGTAATCAATAATGATGCTGAGGGAATTGGATTATTTCGAAGTGAATTTATTTTTCTTGAGAAGGATCATTATCCATCTGAAAATGATCAATTTATCGCATATAAGACAGTAGCCGAGAAAATGGCAGGTAAAAAGGTTGTTATCCGTACACTTGATATCGGAGCTGATAAACAAATAGAATATTTTAATTTAGAAAAAGAAGAAAATCCTGCTATGGGCTATCGTGCTATTCGTATTTGTCTGGATCGTAGAGATTTGTTTAAGACGCAACTACGGGCTATTTATCGGGCTACTGCTTATGGGAAAATTGCTATTATGTTTCCTATGATTATTTCATTAGAGGAAGTTCGTGAGATTAAAGAATTTGTAAAGTTGGTAAAGGCAGAGTTAACGCAAGAAGGAGTTCCCTATGATGACGTGGAGCTAGGAATTATGATTGAGACTCCTGCTGCAGTTATGATTAGTGATATTCTTGCAAAGGAAGTAGACTTCTTTAGTATTGGAACGAATGATCTGACACAATACACGCTAGCAATTGACCGTCAGAATCGAAAGTTAGATAAAATATATAATCCACACCACCTGGCCGTGCTTCGTATGATAAAGATGGTTGCACAGAATGCTCATGATAATGGCATATGGATAGGAATTTGTGGGGAGTTGGCAGCAGATCTATCTATGACAGAAACTTTTATTGCTATGGGGATCGATGAATTATCAGTATCACCTGGAAAGGTTCTTGAACTAAGGAAAAAAGTAAGAGGGATTAACAAAAGTCTCTTGCAATGATAGCTTATTTCCGATATGATAAGGAATAGAATTATAACTATTATTAGTACTTAATACAAAATTTGTGTTTAATAATAGTTTAAATTATCGTGGAGGAGGATGTAAAACAGATGGTGATACAGGACGAGTATATTAGCTTTACCATTGGAAAACAAAAACATATAGCTTTAATCGCTCATGATAGTAAAAAACAAGAGATTGTTGAGTGGGTGGAGGAAAATAAGAATATCTTAAAGAACCATTTTCTCAGCGGAACCGGTACTACAGCAAGAATTATTGCAGATAAAACGGAATTACCGGTTAAGGCTTATAACAGTGGACCACTTGGTGGAGATCTACAGATCGGTTCCAGAATTGTCGAAGGTAGTATTGATTTTGTAGTATTCTTTTGGGATCCATTAGAATCACAACCACATGATCCGGATGTGAAGGCATTACTTAGAATTGCTGCAGTATATGATATTCCAATAGCCAATAACAGGGCTACAGCTGATTTTATGATAACTTCAAAATTTATGAATGATGAGTATGAAAGAAAAGTAATAAATTATAACAAGGTAATGCAAATAAGATTGAATGAATTTAAATAGAATAATATGTTTTGAATAAAAAACAACCAAAAAATCTGTCCTAAACGTAGAAGATAAATCACGTTTGGACAGATTTTTTATTTATATACATTTGATATCCTTTTTGGAAGTCACATGGATCTGCATATATTTATTTTAAAGGATGCATTGACTACGTTAATTGCAATTCGGTTAAACTGTCAATATAATACTTTGCACCATCAGAGATTGGAATATCCTTGTTATAAGCCACTACTAATGTACGGGACGGAATTTCCTGCGTAATATTGATAACAGCCAAATCCTCAAGTTCCTTAACACAGAAGTCAGGAATAAAGGCAATACCAAGGCCAATCTTTGCTAAGTCAATCAAAAGATCATTACTGCTTAATTCAATCGCTGGGACGAGATCAAGAGAATTCTCTAAAAATAGATTGTGTAAGAACATGCTTGTGGTGGAACGCTTTTCAAGCATCAGTATTGGAAATTTCTGTAGTTCTCGTAACGATATTTTATGATTATTAAGTGGAAAGGCCTCTTTATTTGCTATAAAAATATCATGGAATACTTTGACCGGTGTAATTTGCATCATGTTATTCAGTGCTAGGTTCGGGGAATTAGTTACAATTACATCCACCTCATTACGCTCTAAAAGCTTACCACACTGGAGAGAAGTGCCATTGGTCACTTTGATATGAATATTTGGATACTGTTTATGGAAATTATTTAAATAAGGTACAAGATAATAACGGCATATCGTATCACTTGCACCAATCCTTAATTGAATACCGTTTTTCGGATCCGTACATAACTGGTTTTCTCCACGAGTGATTAGATTGATCGCAGGCTCAATATGTTTTAATAAAAGCTCACCCTCTTTTGTCAGGGCAACCCGTTTTGTACTTCTAATAAATAAAGTTTGATTAAGGCGCCTCTCCAATGTCTTTATGGATTGGCTGACCGCTGACTGAGATATAAAAAGAGCGTCGGCAGCCTCCGAAAAGCTTAAGCTTTTTGCAACTTGATAAAAAACTTTATATAATTCGTAATTAATATCCATGATACTGCACCAAGCCTTTCAAGGAATGTGACATTTATTTGATATTATACTACATGTATTAAGTATAATTCATGAAAAGGTAAATATAGAATTGTGTTGTGCCAAATTCATTATCAATTCAACTTGTTTATTAGCCAGTCTAATATAAAGATTTACATATATTAATTATTATTATAAGACTTGCTATGCTATAATGCAAGTAATTGAAGCACAAATTAAAGTATTGGTATCAATCTACAGGCTGGAGATAACTCTTCTGAATGATAAGGAGTAAAAATATGAGTAGTTTAAAAAGAATATATGTGGAAAAGAAAGCACCTTACGCAGTAAGGGCGAAGGAACTGAAGACTGAACTTAGAAGCTACTTGGATATGAGGAGCTTAGAGTCAGTGCGGGTCCTAATTCGCTATGACATAGAAAATGTTAGTGAGGACACTTATAATAAATCACTTGGCACTGTATTTTCAGAGCCCCCGGTGGATATTTTATATGAGGAAAAAGTGAAAACGGAAAGTTTAGATAAAGTGTTTTCCGTTGAATTTTTACCAGGCCAGTTTGATCAGAGAGCAGATTCCGCTGAGCAATGTGTGAAACTGCTTAATGAGAAGGAAGAACCGGTCATTCATTCTGCAACAACCTATATTCTTTCCGGTATAACCTCTGACGAAGATTTTGAACGAATTAAGGCTTATTGTATTAATCCGGTAGATTCAAGAGAAACCGATGAAGTGAAACCAAAGACATTGGTGACGGTATTTGATGAACCGGAGGATGTTACAATTTTAGCTGGTTTTAGGGATAAAAACGAAGAAGAATTACAGGAACTGTATGCTTCATTCAGCCTTGCGATGACCTTTCATGATTTTATACACATTCAGAACTATTATAAGAAGGAAGAAAAACGCGACCCTTCCATGACGGAAATAAGAGTACTGGATACTTACTGGTCCGACCATTGCCGCCACACGACCTTCTTAACCGAGCTTAAGGAGATTGATTTTGAAGAGGGGTATTACACAGAACCAATTAAAGCAGCGTACCAAAGCTATATTATGGAGAGAGAAAAACTATACCTTGGCAGGGACGATAAATATATATCCCTGATGGATATTGCATTGCTTGCCATGAAAAAGCTAAGGGTTGATGGGAAGTTAGAGGATATGGAAGTATCCGATGAAATAAATGCCTGCTCCATCATCGTACCGGTTGAAATTGACGGAAAAGTTGAGGAGTGGTTGGTGTTCTTTAAAAACGAAACCCACAATCATCCTACCGAGATTGAGCCTTTTGGTGGGGCAGCTACCTGTCTTGGTGGGGCTATCCGTGATCCACTTTCCGGCAGGGGATATGTTTATCAGGCAATGAGAGTAACCGGTGCTGCTGACCCTACCGTACGAGTTAAGGATACCTTAAAGGGTAAATTAGCACAAAGAAAGATATGTACCGGTGCTGCTTCCGGCTATAGCTCCTATGGAAATCAGATCGGTCTTGCAACCGGACTGGTAGATGAAATATATCATCCAAATTATGTGGCTAAGAGGTTGGAAATTGGAGCGGTTATGGGCGCTGCTCCGAGGAAAAATGTAATCCGTGAGAACTCTGATGCTGGAGATATCATTATTTTAATGGGAGGAAGAACGGGTCGTGACGGCTGTGGCGGTGCGACAGGCTCCTCTAAAATACACACTACAGAATCGATTGAGACCTGCGGTGCAGAGGTTCAAAAGGGAAATGCCCCGACGGAGAGGAAGCTGCAGAGATTATTTCGCAGGGAAGAAGTAAGCAAATTAATAAAGAAATGTAATGATTTCGGAGCTGGCGGCGTATCCGTAGCAATCGGTGAACTAGCAGACGGACTTCGAATTGATATGGATAGAGTTCCAAAGAAATACGCAGGACTTGACGGAACGGAACTTGCAATTTCCGAATCTCAGGAGAGAATGGCAGTTGTAGTTGACCCGGCTGATGTTAAGCAAATGTTAGCTTATGCAGAAGAAGAGAACCTCGAAGCCGTAGTAGTTGCAAAGGTCACAAAGTCCCCAAGGCTTGTGATGAGCTGGAGAGGCAAGGAAATTGTAAATATTTCGAGAGCATTTCTTGACACGAATGGTGCTCATCAAGAAGCGACTGCATTCATAACGACACCATCAAAAGAAAAGAATTATTTGAAAATTGGAGCATTTAATAGTCTAGCTGAAAATACTGACCTAAAAACAAAATGGTTAAAAGTATTGGCAGATTTAAACGTCTGTTCCAAAAAGGGTCTGGTAGAGATGTTTGGCAGCTCTATCGGTGCTGCAACCGTAACCATGCCTTATGGCGGAAAATATCAGTTATCACCGATTCAGGCGATGATAGCAAAGCTTCCGGTATTAACCGGAAAATGCGATACCGTAACAATGATGAGCTACGGCTTTGATCCATATTTGTCGAGTTGGTCACCGTTTCATGGTTCTGTATACGCAGTAATTTCTTCTGTTGCAAAGATTGTGGCAGCAGGTGGTGACCATACAAAGATTAGATTTACCTTCCAGGAATTCTTCCGTCGCCTCGGAAGTGATCCGAAGCGTTGGGGCGAGCCATTCGTTGCACTTCTAGGGGCATTTGATGCACAGGTTAAGCTGGGGCTTCCCTCCATTGGCGGCAAGGATAGTATGTCAGGAACCTTCAATGATATTGATGTACCACCAACCTTAGTATCCTTTGCAGTCGACATTGCAAAGACCGGTGATATCGTGTCAACAGAATTGAAGAAACCTGGTAATGTACTTATAAAATTTGATATTGTTAAGGATGCTTTTGATCTTCCGGATTACAACCAAGTTGGAAAGTTATATTCAAAAATTAATACTCTGATGAAAGATGGGAAGATTGCGACTGCATTTGCGGTAGGTTTTGGTGGAGTAGCAGAAGCGGTCTGCAAGATGGCTTTTGGTAATAAACTAGGTGTGAAGCTTAATAATAAGCTTACCGAAAAGGAATTATTTCTTCCCGGTTATGGAGCAATTCTTGTTGAGATGACGGAGCAAGACGCAGCTGCACTTAAGGAGTATGGCTTCTTGCCAGTGGAAGATACTTCATTAGAAACGAGTGGCTTTAAATCGGCAGAATTTAAGGTAATCGGTACCGTAACCTGTGAGGAAGTATTCCAATATAGCGATGTTAAGATCACCATGGAGGAGGCATTAGACTCTTGGACAGAAACTTTGGAGAAGGTTTATCCTACCCGTTGTGAGGTTGCTGATAGGAAACTCGAAACAAAGCTGTATGATGCTAAGAAAATCTATGTTGCAAAGAATAAAATTGCAAAACCGCAGGTATTTATTCCGATATTTCCAGGCACCAATTGTGAGTATGATTCATGGAAGGCATTTGAGAACGCCGGCGCGCATGTCAAAACGATGGTATTTAAGAATTTGACAGCTGATCATATTAGAGAGTCTGTGGGGGCCTTTGCAGAGGGAATTAAGGGGGCACAGATTCTGATGTTCCCCGGTGGATTTTCCGCCGGGGACGAGCCGGATGGATCCGGTAAGTTCATCGCTACTGCATTTCGCAATGAGAGAATTAAGGAAGCTGTAAACGAGCTTCTTAAAGAGAGGGATGGTCTAGTACTTGGTATCTGTAACGGCTTCCAGGCACTGATTAAGCTGGGGTTGGTGCCTTATGGCGAGATTACACCACAAAGGGAAGATTCCCCTACCTTAATAACCAATAATATAGGACGTCATGTTTCAAAATCAGTTTATACCAAGGTAGTAACCAACAAATCACCCTGGTTAATGAAGGCAGAATTAGGCGGAATTTATTCGATACCTACCTCTCACGGCGAGGGACGCTTTGTTGCAAGTGAAGAATGGATTCAGAAACTAATGGAGAATGGGCAGGTTGCGACGCAGTATGTTGATATCTATGGAAATTCTACCATGGATGGGGATTATAATCCTAACGGTTCCTACTATGCAATCGAGGGTATCACGAGCCCGGATGGAAGAGTACTCGGCAAGATGACCCATTCCGAGCGTAGAGGAGATAGTGTTGCTATTAATATAACAGGTAACCAGAATCAATTTATCTTTGAATCAGGGGTATCCTACTTTAAATAGGAATAGGTTACCAATTTATCTTATAGGAGTATGTAATTATAGTATAATAATTGAAATGTTATTTAATTATTGGACTTAATCTGTTTATTTTGTTTTATGTATTTTAATATGCTTTCATCTTAATATTGGGGATTGAGAAAAGGTGTTCTAAAAGCAAGCTTTTAGAACACCTTTCTCTAATTCGTGACAAGTAAAGTCGTTTGCAAAATCAACTTATTAATGGTAAGAAAATCCATTATTTAATTCACTTTTAGATCAGACATTCATCTTATTTAAATTATACGGATAAATCCATTAATATTTCATCATAAAAAATTTCGTTTATATTGAAGTAATCTTTATGTAATCCTATTTTTTTAAACCCATACTTCTCATACAATTTAATTGCATTGCTGTTATTTGCTCTCACACCAAGACTAATATTTCTTATTACAGGATGATCTTTTGCAAATCGAATCAGTTCTTCCATTACAACACTTCCAATTCCATTCCCCCAATAATCTTTCAGTACTGAAATAGCCAATTCGCTGTTATGGCCTATTCTTTTTCTATTAGAACGGCTAATCTGTGCCACACTGACAATCGTATCGTCAAATACTCCCAATATCATAAAAGTATTCTCATCTTGCTGTATTTTTTTAAGATATTCGACTTCCTGTTCCACGGTAAGATGAAATTCATCCTTACCAAACAGAAGATTATCGCTTTCGCCACCTACTGTATTAAGATAATTAATCATCTTTACAGCATCTTCTGGCGATGGTTTTCTTAAAATCAACGGTTGACCATTTTTTAATATTAACTCTCTTAAAATCGATGACGCTGAGTCCATAACCCACACCATTCCTTTCTGTAGGCAAGTGTATATATGAAAAATGTTTATTTCCAAGCTAGTTTTTCACATCAATTATTTATTGGTAAGTTTAAAAAGTTATATGATACAATAGCATTAATTGGATAATTATGCCTATAACAAATAACTATAGCTATTCCATGCTAAATTGTCAAGTTGATAAGAATAAATTGACATGTGTATTTGACTTTTAATATTTTTCAAATAAATATGATAGAACACACTTTAATATTCGTATGTATAAATGTAATAAGAAAATGCTTTTCAGAAATATTATGAGATTTTTCATGACAAGTGAGAATATCAAGCCTGTTGTAACGAATAGGCTAACAATTCAGCTTGTATTACAGCTAGATGGATGGTGGTGAGAATGGTGGAAGATGAGAAAATAATTAAGTTTTTAATTGACAGAAATGAAGAGGGACTTAAATTGTTGGATGAATTCTATAAAAGCTTTCTTACATTAATTACAGTATTGAAGGTAAAGGCGATATCAACTTGGGCTATTCCTTAAGGGTGGATATTAGGGATGAGCAAGGTGATATAAACCTTGGCTTAATTGATCAAACAACAAGACAAAATGAAACTTATTATGCGCCAGGATATAAACAAAAAATTGAATGGGAAAATAACAAAAAAACCGGAGAAGTTCTGAATATGACAATTTGTGGAGAGTGTTATGCATATAAACTGGATGAAAAAAGTAGTGTAATATATATTATACCGATATTGGTGCAGGATTCGAAGGATATCGAATATCTGGAAGAAATTGAAGTCCATATTAATTGAAAATCATACCGATTCAAAACAGTTCCAATCGAAAATAGCATTTATTCAAGATAGTACTTATTAAAGATTGTTCATATTGATGATAGTTCCTATAGAAAACAGTTCCTATAAAAATTAGTCTTATAGAAAATAGTTTCTATAAAAATTAGCTCTCTTAGAAAAAATTAATATAGAATAATGGTAACATACAAAAAAATTATAGGCTTTATCATTTTTTGATAAGGCCTATATACATGTACATTTTTAGCTGGGGAGGAAAGATGTATCATAACATACCGATTAAGACACGAACAACCTTCGGGGTCTTACAGTGTAAATTAACTTACCTGACAATCCTTCGGTTCCTTATCATCCCGAAAACCTTTAAATACCGGTTGGCGTAAGGTACCCTTTTCATTTGGCATATATTGAACGACACAAACCAGCAGCAGTTTCAGCCAAACAGCGTTATCATTGCCGGGAGGTGTGGTTAAAAAAGGAGAGCTACTCATCGTTTCCTGCTTTTTTAAGTCTCCATATTTTACTCCGAAGGTTACATGCCCCTGATATATTAGCTCCTCGCCGTTATACTGACCGAGGATGATGCTGGTAATCCCTTTTTCTTTTATGATATAACCGCATACTACAAAATCCTGATCTGCAAGAAATTTGAACTTGATCCAGTCCCTGGTACGTTTATCTAAATAGTATTTGCTGTTGTTTTTCTTGGCTACCACACCCTCTAAGCCTTGGTGTTTTGCAACCGCAAATAATTCAATTCCTTTCTCTGGGATAAATCTGCTGATTGCGAGCTTGGGATGCTCAATTACAACATCAGCAAGAAATTTTTTCCTCTCTAGGAGAGGCAAATCAGTAAGCTGTGTATCCTTCCGGTATAAAATATCATAAGCTACAAAGGAAGCGGGAAACTTCTCGGAAGATAGCTGGATTTTAAATTGATTGGTGGTCAAGGCCCTTTTTTGAAGTTCGAAAAAGTCAGGGACACCATTTTTAAGAATGACCAATTCTCCATCTAGGATGCAACGTTCTTTTGCCTGATGATGAATATTGGCTAATTCCGGCACCTTAAATAGCAGTCTGTCATTTCGTTTATTTCGCAGTTCAGTATCTTCGCCAAGATAGGCAATGCAGCGTATCCCATCGAGCTTTAGCTCATAAATCCAGTCTGGATCGTTAAAGGGCTCGGTCATTTCAGAAATCAGCATGGGCTTGATGTTTTTCTCTTCAAATAAATCCATTATGCAGTACCACTCAGCCTTTGATCCTGCGACATAGCAAGTGTGCGTTGCAATGCCTCCATAAGATCGATGACATTGTTAGAAACGCCAGTATCAACGGCAACGATATCTTCCCCATGGATTTTCTGAAGAATTGCATCCCGAAGTCTTACCTGATACTCATCCTTGTAGGAAGCAGCATCAAAAGGACCGGTCATGGAATCAATCAAGGTTTTAGCCATGGAGACTTCTGCATCATTTAGTTCCACCTGGGGGAGCTGCTTTGGAACCACCATAATTTCATCTTGATAGAAAAGTGTTTTCGCAATAATACCTTCCTCAGTTGGATATAAAACAATCATATTTTCCTTCGTTCCGATTACAGTCTTAGCCAAGGCTACCTTTTGTTCCTTTAACATGGCATTGCGAAGCAGATCGAAGGCTTTTTCCGCCCCTGTTTCGGGTATGGCATAATAATTTCTCTCATAATAGATCTGATCAATTTCCGCAAGCTTAACAAATTGGATAATGTGAATGGTCTTATCCTTCTTGGTCTTGATCCTTTCCAATTCTTCTTCAGTCATGATGACGTATTTATCGTTTTCGTACTCATAACCCTTAATGATGTCATCGGTTTTTACTTCCTTATTACAGCTTGGGCAGTATTTTTTATATTTAACTCTTTCCTTCGTATCCTTACATAATTGATTGAATTTTACATCATTTTCCCTTGTTGTGGTATACAATCCGATTGGTATATAAAGTAGCCCCAGAGAAATAGCACCTTTGTGAGAAACACCCATACGATCACCTCTACTGTTTTCTATTAATATATATTTTAATTAGTATGAGGATGAAAGTTGGGAAACATACTCAGTATTAAAATAACTTTAATATTTTCCGAATTTATTAATGCTTAAGCCTTTAATTTATCAAACTTATTCACTATGGAATTATCCACCCAAAGTAACATCTTGTTTACTAAACCATTCTAATGCTTGCTCTAATTGTTTCGGGTGAAAGTCAGGCCACATTTCTTCTACAACATAGAAATCTGAGTAGACGGCTTGGATAGGTAAAAGGCCGGACAGTCTTCGCATATTACCCCAACGAATAATTAAGTCAATTCTCGAGATATCACAGGAGTGTAATTGACTGATAACAGATTGATTTGTTACTTTTGCAGGTTGAAGATTAGATAAATCCCATTCCCACCCATAATTTACAAGAAAATTTACCTTCATGCCACCCCCATTAATATCTGTTCTTTTGGTATAGGGTAAAAGTTCTTCTGGAAAACACTGTGAGTCTGTATTGCCAACAACTAATAGCGATGTACCATCAGAAGAGATTAATTTTACTGCATCAACGCATGCTTTTTTAAAAGCATGCTGCTGAGCCGTCGGTCTTTTACAGTTATCTACCGTAAATCCGTAATAAGTAATCTCTTTAATACCGTAAGCCTTAGCCTGCCTTAAAAGTTCAAGCCCCGGTTTTAATCCATAATCATATCCTTCCTCTGCGCCAAGCCCCTTGCCTTTTGCCCATCTTCGATTACCATCTGGTATAATTCCAATATGATTCGGTATTTTCAATTTCATCACATCCCTTCTAGTAAAAAATACTGCCCATTTAAATCACAATTATTCGACTTCCAGGCAACATAGCCTTCTATTTCATAAAATGTAATATATAGAATCAGATTGTTTAAGCATCTGAAACAGATGTTTTAATTAGATTATAAAACCCCCAATCTACCGACAGATAAATTATCGATAGGTTGGGGTTTGAGTAAGCTTATTCTAATAAATCGTAATATGTGAACTTGCGTATTTGATACATAATTCTGTAATTGCCATGCCCATAGCGAAGAAGGAAAGGATAATAATTAGAGCGAAAGCGGTTTTATCATAGATCATTTTACTTTCTTCCTTCTGGTTGAAATTTGCAATTAATATTTCCGAACCTAGAAAGATAAAAACGATAGGCCATAGTTTAAAGATAATATCATAGGATAAGTCTGCAAAGAAAATTCTCAGGAGAAAAAGTATACCAAAGACAATCAGCATACCGCCTAAGGTAAAGGTACCGACTCTGCGTGTCTTCATAATGGGTTACCCCCCTTATCCTCAAATATATCTACTTTGCCTTCCATATCCAGTTCTTTCTTTTTTCCCCGAATTAAATAAGCACCAAGGAGGATTATAGCAAAGCCAATAAATAATTGAGGGAAGTAATGGCCAAAGGAAGATAATATGCTGCGAATGTATCCCGGTAACAAATAATCAAGAATATCTAACATATTATTCCAGAGTATTGAAATACCAATGATAATTAACACAATTGCAAAAAAGTTACGATATTTATTTTGGAACACTTTGAATTTATCTCTGCCTATTTCAGGGAATAATATATATTCATCCTCCATTGCATTAAACTCGAGATCAGGCATGGAACGCAAATTATGCGTGTCAAAGAAACTGTAGAACCATGTGATTGGCAATACAAGCAACAAAAGTCCCATTTCTAACCAAGCCCCTAAGAAAATAAATAAGAAGAAGACTGACATTAAGCTCATACCCCGCTTCATGAAACCCATATACATTTGCCCGGCTCCGGGCAATAGTGAAAAAATAAATGTTAAAAAACTATTTTTCTTTCTGATCATAATCAATAACCTCCGTTTTCATAATGGTGTTGGAGAAATCCAATATATTACTACTAAAAGTATCCATTTTATTTCTAATTGTCGCGGTAAGGGAAAAGGCGTCTTCATCGCTCGCGGATGTTTCCTTTGGAATATCCATTTGATGATCCTGAGCAGTTGTAAGATTGCTGCTGAAGTTCATTGCGAGTAGAAGAACAGCCAATGCACCAATGGTAGCAGTACCGACTTTTAGGCCGTACCATAGTAACTGCATTCGTTTTGAGGATTCAATTACTTTCTTGACAATTTGCATTTCCGGCCGTTTTATTGCTTTTAATATATTTTTCTTCATATCAGGAGGAGCAGATAACGTTTCGTTAATCATACTGTTCGCAAATTGTTCAGTGCAAAAATCACAAGTACTGATATGTTCCAGGAATTTCACTTTTTCCTGAGGGTTCATTAAATCATGTTGGAATTTTAATAAATCGTCCTGAGAACTATGATTGTTTTCCATCATTAATCGGCCTCCTTTTTATATTTTTTCTGAAGCATAGTTTTTGCACGGTATATTTGAGTTTGAACCGTTTTTATGTTTTTGCCTGTATTTGCTGCAATATCTGCGGCAGGCAATTCGTGGTAAAAATAATCCATTGCTATTTCGCGGTAGGGCTGTTTTAAAAGGTTGCAGCGGCTAAACAATTGCTTTTTTACTTCAGCTTCCAGAACATTTTCTTCAGGGGAAGGTTCTTTGCCCTTTTGAGTGAGAAAATACTCGTCTTCAGTTGGAATACTCTGACGGTCTGCCCTTTTTATATAATCCAAGCATTTATTGGTTGCAATACGGCAAAGCCAAGCTTTCGCATATTGTCTATCGAAGGTGGATAAATGCTTATAGGCGGAAAGGAAGGTTTCTTGGGCTAAATCCTGTGCATCAAAGTAATCTTTTGTTATTTTGAAGCAGATAGAGTAGATTAAATTTTGATACGTATCAATTAGGTATTCATAATACTGTTCAGTACTGATTTTATCCGCCCCCTTTACCCTTCCTAAGTTATAACGAGACTAATGTTTTATTGTCTTCAATTATTTAAATATATTTTTGAAAATAAATTCCTCTAAAGCATACACTATTTCATCGGAACTAGTCCAGCAAAACAATCAAACGAAGAATAAGTATGATTATCCCTTGATGGCAAAGCTAGGTTTCGTGAAATGGCGAACTAAGCTTAAAGTTATCAATAGAAATAACAGTACTGTAAAAATTATTTTGATACATTTGAATCCCTTTTTCATATAGCTCCTCCTCTTATAGGTTAATAACATATTAAGTTCGCTTACTATAACGATACTATGATTTGATTGTCTTCAACTTTTATAAATTGCAATTTTTATATAAATAGTGTCTATTGTACTAAAAGGATAGATATGGTAGTTTATAGATAAGAAATTTTTAATGCAGGAAAGGTTTGGTACAGATTATGAGTAGGTTACTGATTATTAGCAACTGGAAGTCTTGTGATTAGCAGTTATATACAATATAATGGTATTGATATAATATTACTAAATTTAAGGAGATAAATGATGGAAACGATAGAGTATATCATAAAAACAATTGAAACCTTAGTAAATATACCAAGTCCCTCCGGATTTACAAAAGAGGTTATGGACTTTGTCAAATCCGAGGCAGAAGGCTTTGGCTATTCTTGTGAAAGCAGCCAAAGAGGCGGATTAATAATATCAGTAGAGGGCAGCAACAGTGAGACACTAGGCTTATCTGCACATGTGGATACCTTAGGAGCTATGGTGCGTTCGATTGATGCAGAAGGAACATTAAAATTCACCTTAGTAGGCGGTTACACCATGCATAGCATTGAAGGGTGCTATTGTAAGATTCATACTAGGGATGGTCGAACCTATACTGGTACAATTTTAATAAAAAGCTCCTCCATCCATAGCTATGATGATGCTAAAACAATGGAACGTACCGATAGAAACATGCTGATTCGGATTGATGAGATTGTAAAAAGCAAGGAAGACGTGTTAGAACTAGGCATTAACAGCGGTGATTATATCAGTTTTGATGCAAAATTTGAACATACAGATAAGGGGTTTATCAAATCAAGGCATTTGGATGATAAAGCTTCGGTTGCGGTTTTGTTGGGATTATTAAAGGATATGTCGGAAGGGAATATGATTCCAAGGAAGAAGCTGAAATTACTAATCAGTAATTATGAAGAGGTTGGTTATGGAGCAAGCTGGCTGCCGGAGGATATGAAAGAATTTATCGCCGTAGATATGGGTGCGATCGGTGATGACCTAAATGGAAACGAATATGCAGTATCGATATGTGCAAAGGATTCCTCCGGTCCCTATGATTATGAGTTGACTAATCAACTGATTGCATTTGCGAAGGATAATCAGATAGATTATGTAATTGATATATTCCCTCACTATGGCTCCGATGTGTCGGCAGCGCTACGTGGTGGGAATGATATCCGTGGTGCACTAATCGGTCAAGGAATCCATGCATCCCATGGGATGGAGAGAACTCATGAGAGTGGGCTTTTAAATACATTGAAGCTGTTAAAGGCATATGTAGCAATTAATTAACCAGATAATGAAAGAAAAATAGTGATTCTTTAAACGACTATGTATATAAAAAATGACTAGATTTTTTTGAAATCCAGTCATTTTTTTATAACTAGTAAATTGGTTTACCATTCAACTTATTACAGGTAGTTCAATTATTAGTTGGTAAATTCTTGCGACCAATAAATTGTACCATTGCTTGACTGATATACTCCAATACCAATTATATTAAAATTACTATTTAAAATGTTTGCTCTATGACCGGGAGAGTTCATCCAACCGGTAACAACTTCCTGGGGAGTGTCCTGTCCATATGCAATATTTTCTCCGCATGCTCTGTAGGAAACATTATATTCCTTAAATACAGTTGAGAAGGAAGAACCATTCGGTCTTGTATGGGAGAAGGATTGAACGGTTTCTTTCGCACGAGTATTTGCAGCTGCAGTTATTGCAGAGTTAGTAGTATAAGCGGATAATCCGGCCTTCGCACGTTCTACGTTTACTAATTGAAGTACTTGACTCGCGTAGCTGTTGATACCCGAATTATTTGTAGGGGTAGGAGCTTTGGTAGGAGTAGCAGTAGGAGCTTTGGTAGGTGCAGCGGTAGAAGCTTTGGTAGGTGTAGCAGTAGGAGCTTTGGTAGGTGTAGCAGTAGGAGCTTTGGTAGGTGTAGCAGTAGGAGCTATAGTAGGTGCAGGAGTATTACTGCCGCTATTTGATGTTTGTCCATTTTGAATAAGGGCTAGAACATCTTTTAAGCCTGCAATATTTTGTATACTACTACTATTAATATTATAGCCGTTCTTTTGCAATTTACTTATAACATCATTAGCTGATTTACAGTTTGATAAATCAACATTTTTATAAACGATTACTTGAGAGTTCTTTGTGTAATTACTATTCAAATTCTGCGTATTTGTTACAACTTTGTTTACATTGGCATTTTTGATTTGAGGCGCGGTATAGGCTACTGTTTTTGCTTGAACACTACGTTTGGGTGTGCTGACTAAATCAGTCCTTACGGGCTCGGTGCTTTGGTTGGGAGATTCTATCGTATTTTCGTTTGCGTCTTCTTTATTTGTCTGGCTAGGTGTTACTGCAATTTTCTCTTTATCCGTATTTTTTTCCGTATCGGTATTTTTGGAAGCATCATCGGTTATAGTGGTTTCAATGTCAGTAGGAAGACTTTGATCTTCTGTACTTGCAATATTTTGTTCTACGCTAGTAGTATCTTGCTTTGTGTTTAATTCACTATTTAAATTCAATGAATTTTGGTTTGCGCTAAAAACACCCAATAGTGACAACGCTAGTGTACATAGTGATGTTACAATATATTTTCTCATTGTTTGTACCTCCTTAATGGTAACTATCTGCTGCTCCATTAGATTAACACAGACGGTAAGGGCGTTCAATAGTTAGATATTGGGTGTACTACCTATGTCTACATATATATTTCCTAAATATTCAAGATATTATTACGGATTCTTCATTAATAGTTTCCAATATCAACTAGTATTTAATTTTTTAATCTTATACAAACCTAGGATAAATCAGTATTTATTGCGATTTTATAACTTTTATTGTTTAACGTTACCAGCGGTAAAACTATGCGCTTCTACGATCGGATAGCCCGTAAAATTTGTTACTTATAATTTAATAAAATGTTACATAAAAATTAAATTTATATGCGGAAAGTAGCAGCTATAATTCAGAAAGTTGCAAAACAGTTGTTGCTAAAATAATTTAGATGTATAATAATTCTACAGATTAATAACATATTTCTGAGATTGACTACGCGAAGGACAGCTTAGAATTGTGGAAGCTTATCTTAGAAGGGTTGTTGAGGGGGGGGATAGGCTGGTGGCATCAGCCTAAACGAAATTCAAGAAATTGTTAGATTAATATTTGAGGAGGAGTCATAATCATGACAAGTAAAATGAAAGTAAAAAATGCAAGACGATTCTATTATGCTTTCGTTGCATGTATCATTCTTATGATATGCATCATTTCTATGACGTTTAACTCACCTCCGCGAGAGCTTGAGCTCAAGCGTTCCTCTCATTGCGTGAAAGTTAAGTATGTTAATGCTGATAATGTACCTGATGCAGTAATATACTATTCTTTTGCGACGATACCTACACAGGAACAACTGATTAATGAAAGCACTACAATCTTTCGAGGGACAGTCAGGGATATTAAAAATATCGAAATTTCACATGGCGGTGACTCAAAAGATTATAAAGCCATAGCAACGATACAAGTCATAGAGACCTACAAAGGAGACACCATTCCCGGTGAATTAGTGCAAATGTTAGTGCCCTGTCCAATTAATGGCACTTGGGTGAAGAATTCATTTGCCGAAGCGCTATCCGTTATGCAAGTCAAAACGGAAGGAATATTTATGCCGATAAAATATGACGATACCTCTATATTTAACTATAGTGATGGAGTTATATTATGTTTTGAGGAAATCTGTGAATATGGTTTACAAAATGGAGCCCTCGATGTATTTGTTGAAACAGAACAGGGAAGAATTGTATATTTTGAGAGAGCTTTTGATATCTATCGTGTACCCATAACACTTGATGCTATAGGGGATCATATTTCAGTAATTTTGGATAAAGCAGAAAAAAGTGTAAAAACAGAATAGACGAATTAATCAACTAAATAAAATCAAAAAACACTATGAGGAGACAATAATTCTCATAGTTTTTTTGATGTGATAATCCATGAGATTTTAAAGATTCTCGTAATATAGGTAAACTTGAAAAATACTATGTTGTAATATTTCAGAAAGATGCGTATAATTAAAATGTAAATAAATGTAAACAATTATCAAAGCTAGTTCATAAACACTTATTCCATCAAGAAAAAAATTAACAAGGAGGGTCAAAAATGAGCACAAAAATTGTCAAATGTGACTGCGGTACACAGGATGAAAAGCAGAAATACGACGAAATTGCAAACATCATTGATCTTTACAAGGACAAAGAAGGCGGCCTGATTCAAATTCTTCATCTGGCACAGGAAATCTATGGACATTTACCCCTTGAATTGCAGAAATTTATTGCAAGCTCCTTGAACAAACCTTTATCAGAAGTATCCGGAGTCATTACATTTTACTCGTTTTTTTCAACGAAACCAAGGGGACAGCATACCATTCGAGTATGCCTTGGTACAGCCTGCTATGTAAGAGGTGGAAAAAAACTAGTGGAAAGGTTGCAGGATATTTTGAATATTCAAATTGGAGATACAACACAAGACGGGAAATTTACCTTTGAAATTGCCCGTTGCATTGGCGCGTGCGGGCTTGCTCCCGCTATGATGATTGATAATGTTGTGTATAAACAGGTAAACATTAATAAATTGGAGTCTATTATTTCAAAATATTAAGTACAGTATGGAAATTATAATGAAAAGGGAAAACTGTACATTCAGAAATAATAATTCGATTAATCTATGACAAGTGCAATTCTCAAACCTATTCGTAACGAATAGGTTGTTAGCTGATTTTGTTATTATGCCCTTGCTTGTTGGGCAGATGGGAGCCAATATGAATATTAAAATTATAAATAGTATTGCTGACCTTGAGCAAATAAAAAGTAAATATAATGAAAAGCTGACAAAATATAAACATCAAATTCTGGTATGTAGCGGCGGCGGCTGCATTTCATCGAATTGTGGAGATGTGAAGAATACCATCCAAGAGGAAATCAAACAGAACGAACTACAAAAGGAAGTGATTGTTTATGAAACCGGCTGTATGGGAACCTGTGCGGTAGGCCCTGTGATTTTAATCTTACCGGAACGTATCTTTTATACACAGTTAACTCCCGAAATTGCACGCAACATTATAAAAAGCCATATCATGGAGGGAAAAATTTTAACAGAGTACACCTTCTATGATACTTCCTTACATAAACATATTCCCCAAATCGATGATATTGATTTCTTTAAGGAGCAGGTGAAGATTGCCCTAAGAAATTGTGGTGCAATGGAATATGATAGTATTGATGCATATGTAGCTCGGGATGGATATTTTGCGGCTGCTAAAGCACTTACAGAAAAAAGCAGCCTGGAAATTATTGAAGAGATTAAGAAATCAGGATTAAAAGGACGTGGTGGTGCAGGATTTCCTACCGGACTTAAATGGGAAGCTGGATATAACGCAAAGAGTGACCGTAAATATATCGTTTGTAATGCTGACGAGGGCGATCCCGGAGCATTTATGGACAGAAGCATTATTGAGGGTGATCCTCACAGCCTGATTGAGGGAATGATAATTGGCGGCTATGCCATCGGTGCCAATATGGGCTATGTTTACGTAAGGGCAGAATACCCTATCGCTGTGGAGCGCTTGACAGCTGCCATTGAAGAAGCTCGTAACATGGGTTTGTTAGGCAACAAATTATTTGGAAGTGATTTTAGTTTTGATCTTGAAATTCGAATTGGAGCAGGTGCATTTGTTTGCGGAGAGGAGACTGCACTTATGTCCTCAATTGAAGGACGCAGAGGCGAGCCAAAGCAGAAGCCGCCCTTCCCTTTCCAAAAAGGGTTATTTGATAAACCGACAATTATTAATAACGTTGAAACCTTTGTCGCTGTTCCCGCCATTCTTCTTAATGGAGGTGAGTGGTATTCCGGTTTTGGCACATTGACAAGTAAAGGAACAAAGGTGTTTGCCCTTGCCGGTGATGTTATGAATACAGGAATTATCGAAGTTCCGATTGGTATGCCTCTCGGTAACATACTGTTTAAAATCGGGGGAGGCATGAGGGACAATAAAAAATTTAAGTCCGCCCAAATCGGTGGACCCTCCGGTGGATGTGTCACTCAAGATAACCTGAATATTTCCACGGATTATGAATCCTTAACAAAGCTTGGTGCCATCATGGGCTCCGGTGGATTGATTGCAATGAATGAGGATACTTGTATGGTAGATACCGCGCGTTTTTTTATGGATTTTATTAAAGATGAATCCTGCGGAAAATGTGTTGCCTGTAGAGTGGGAACAAAACGTATGCTGGAAATCCTCGAACGCATTACCCGTGGTGAAGGCCAGGAGGGGGATATTGAACTAATCGAGGAGCTTGGTGAAACCATAAGGGAAACTGCAATGTGCGGACTGGGACAGACAGCACCAAACCCGGTTTTAAGCACTATTAAATATTTCCGTGATGAATATGAAGAGCATATCAAAAATAAGCATTGCCGTGCCGGTGTTTGCTCTGAGCTGTTTATCTCGCCATGTGAGAATACCTGCCCTGCTAATGTTAATGTTCCGGGATATCTTGCTTTGGTAGCTGCCGGGCGATTTATTGATGCCTACAATCTTATTAAACAAGAAAATCCCTTTCCCGCTGTATGCGGACGTATTTGTACCCGCCCTTGTGAACTCAAATGCCGCCGTGGTACAACCGATGAAGCGATTGCGATTGCTGATTTAAAGAGATTTGTTGCTGATTATGCCCATAAAAATGAAAAACCTTTTATAAACGACGTTGTATTTCCGAAGAACGGAAAAAGCGTAGCAATTATAGGCGCGGGAGCTTCCGGGCTTACCTGCGGTTACTACCTTGTGCGGATCGGCTATACTGTTGATGTCTTTGAAACGCAGCCGGTTGCAGGGGGAGTGCTGGCCTTTGGAATTCCCGAATACAGGCTTCCTAAGCAAATATTAGCTCATGAAATAGACTTAATTGCTCAGGCAGGGGTAACGATTCATCTAAGTGAAGAAATCGGTAAAGATAATGACTTTAAAGAACTAAAATTAAAATATGATTCTATCTATATTGCAACCGGAGCTCAGTTCCCTCAGAAGGTCAATATACCGGGAGAAGACCTTCCGGGCGTTCTGCATGGGATAAACTTTCTAAAGGACGTTAATCTTGGAAGGAAAGTGAAGCTTGGGAAAACAGTTGCAGTCATTGGCGGAGGTAATACAGCTATCGATTCTGCTCGTACTGCCCTACGGCTTGGCGCTAAAAAAGTAATTGTACTATATCGAAGAACAATGGATGCAATGCCAGCCTACGAAAATGAAATTCAGGAGGCAATTGCTGAAGGCGTCGAAATTATGGAACTTGTCGCACCACTTGAATTTATCGAGGGCAAAGGTAAGGCTGTCGTAAAAATTGAATGTATAAAAATGAAACTCGGAGAATTTGATAAAACAGGAAGAAGAAAGTCCGTTCCGATTGAAGGATCCAATTTCTTTCTTGACGTCGACACGGTAATTCCGGCAGTCAGCCAATATTCAGATCTGCCTTTTATCAGTAAGGATGAAATCGGAGTAACCTCCTGGGGTACCTTTATTGTTGATGACGATACCTTAATGACAACAATGGAGGGTGTTTTTGCAGGCGGAGATGTTGCAAGAGGGCCAGATACAGTAATCCGCGCCATTGCAGATGGCAAAATGGCAGCGATTTCAATCGATCAATATCTGGGTGGCAAAGGAAAACTGAATAAAGGTAATCCGATTAAAATTCCGGACCTATTTGACGAAGATGAAATTGTCGCACATAAACGCTTCCCGGTGGAGATGCTTACTGCAGATAAACGCAAGGATTCCTTTGACGAGGTTGTTTTGGGATACCATAAATTAAACGCCATGGCAGAGGCAATGCGTTGCCTTCATTGTGATAGGAGGTAGGAGAATGATAAATTTAATAATTAATGGGAAACAAATCTCAGCTATAGAAGGTACTACCATTATGGAAGCTGCAAAGGCTAATAATATAAGCATCCCAAACCTATGTTATCTTGAAAATGTCCACAAGTTTGGCTCCTGTAGAATTTGTGTCGTAGAAGTAAAGGGTGCCAAGACCTTGCAGGCCTCCTGTATGACCACAGTTTATGAGGGTATGGAGGTCAACACCAATTCGGAAAAAGTACGTAAAGCACGTAAGGTGTTGTATGAACTTTTGCTATCGGATCATTATAAGGATTGCCTAAGCTGCAAACGGAATCAAAGCTGTGAATTGCAGGAACTGGGGAAGACTCTTGGAGTGGAAGAGTCGCGTTTTGAAGGGGAACATGCTGACCGTGGCATCGATACCTCCATATCAATTGTCCGTGATATGTCAAAATGTATTTTATGCCGGAGATGTGTTACTGTCTGCAACGAGATTCAAGGGTCGGGTGTATTGAATGCGCAAAACAGGGGCTTTGATACGGTAATAGGACCTGCTATGGATTTACCGCTTGGAGCTGTTAACTGTGTCTTCTGCGGCCAATGCACCATTGTATGTCCGGTTGGTGCGCTTAAGGAAACCGATGCAACCAAGAAGGTTTGGAGTGCAATTAATGATAAGAATAAGCGGGTAATGGTTCAGGTGGCACCGGCAATCAGAGTTGCACTCGGTGAAGAATTCGGCTACGAGCCCGGTACGATAGTTACCGGTAAGATAGCTGCTGCCCTTCATGCAATCGGCTTCGATGATGTGTTTGATACAAACTTTACAGCAGATCTTACAATTATGGAGGAGGGATGCGAGCTGCTAAACCGGTTAAAAAATGCCTTAACCGGTGACGGGGATGTACTCCCCATGATTACCAGCTGCAGTCCGGGTTGGATTAAGTTCCTTGAACATAGATACCCCAAAAAGCTTAAACATCTCTCCACTTGTAAGTCTCCTCATACAATGCTGGGAGCTCTTGCAAAATCCTATTATGCTGAAAAAATAAAAGTAAAACCCAAGGATATCTTTGTGGTTTCCGTCATGCCTTGTACAGCCAAAAAATTTGAAATTGCTCGCAGTGAAATGAAAAATAATGGAGTGCCCAATGTGGATGCTGTACTTACAACAAGGGAACTTGCTGCTATGATTAAGGAAGCTGGTATTAATTTCATGGCGCTTCCCGAGGAAGAGTTTGATAATCCTCTGGGCATGTCTACCGGAGCTGCCGATATATTCGGTTTGACCGGAGGTGTTATGGAGGCTGCTCTTCGTACAGTATACGAACTTGTAACGGGTCGGGAACTCCCCTTTGCAGGACTTCATATTACACCAATTGTCGGTCTGGAACAAATAAAGACTGCAGAAATTTTAATTGAAAACCCCGTGAAAGAATATCAGTTTTTGGATGGGGTAACGCTTAAGGTTGCTGTAACGAGTGGCACGAGGGGAGCTAATATACTGATGGAACAAGTGGCAAAAGGAGAATCCCCCTACCACTTTATCGAAGTCATGGGATGCCCCGGTGGGTGCATCATGGGCGGAGGTCAACCAAGATCTGCTGATTTAGAGGTTAGAATGAAAAGGTTGAGGGGACTTTACCTAGAGGATGAAGGGAAGCCCCTTCGTAAATCACACGAAAACCCGTATATTACAGCTATTTATAAGGAATTTCTTCAATATCCGGGAAGCCATATTTCTCATGATCTTTTACATACCCACTATGTGAGACGTGGTGAATATAATCAGTTTACCAGTGAAAAGTTTGTTGTAAACACAAAGAAACTTGTGAATAAGAATAAATTGCAAGTAAATTCAATGCAAGGCAGTGCACCTAGCGGGCAATCCACAAATCGTAAAATTCGGGAGGAACAGGATAATGTTGCGCTGTTTTCCTTGGAGACCGAAAATGTACGTCTCAAGAATGAATTGAAAGATGCGCAGGAAATGGTAGACATTTTAAAGGAAGTAGTCGCAGGTTATGCAAAAAACAAGCGCGAGGTGAAACATTGACTAAGAGTGTGAAACACCGACAAAATAAAAGGGAGAGTTTTGATGAAAGTAATTATTATATCCGGTACACCAAAAAGTGAAGGGTTGTGCTGCTCCTGCACAAATGCGGCACAAGCCGGTGCAATAAAAGCCGGTGCAGAATGTGAAGTAGTCAAATTGTGTGATTATAATCTTGCCCGGTGTGCAATGTGTGGGGATGGATGGGGCGAATGCCTGAAAGAACATATTTGCAGCTTTGGTGATGATGGTTTTTCCAAAATTCAAAAGAAATTGATGGAGGCGGATGCTATCATTTTGGATACGCCTGTTTATTGGGGAGATATGACCGAGGCGATGAAGGCATTCTTTGATCGTTTTCGTCGTTGCGAGGCAATAAGAGGTGAAAAGGGTGCGATTGCTGGTAAATCTGTACTGTTAATCGCTTCACCTGGAGGTAGCGGCAATGGAATGATTAGCTGTCTGGAACAAATGGAGCGATTGTGCCGCCATCTTAATGCAAAAATATATGATTTTATTGGGGTTAACAGGTGGAATAAGGATTATAAACTCATTGCCATCAGTGAAGCCGCTGCTTCCATGGTTCAATCTACATTTTCATAAATATAGTATAGAGCTAAAGCGACTATCACCTTTTCGTATAATATTCATAAAATAATATATGAAATATTATGTTGAAAGGAATCAAGAGCTTGAAATACGATAATTTCAGTCAAAATAACAAAGCCTGGGAACATCCCAGCTCTATAAAAGGTCAACAATTTAATCAAGGAGGATTTCCAATGCCTCCGGAGCCACCAAGGATGGAAGGGCAGCCGAGGACGGCGCCTCCAAACTTCACCCCACAGTTGCCAAGGATGGAAGGAAGACCTGGAGGTATGCCAGAAGGAAGACCTGGAGGTATGCCGGGAGGAAGAACAGATGGAAGAGATGATGGTCGACTTATGACACCACAGTTTGATTTTGGAACACAATACCAAGATCGTTTTGTACGTGAAAGGGATTTAAGAAGGTGCCTAAATCGCTTCACTTTTATATGGTTAAATAATGGTAATAGTTTTTGGTTTTATCCAACATCGATTGGAAGGCAACAGATTGAGGGATTCCGTTGGAGACGTGGAGCCTGGATGTTTGATAGAATTAATATTAGAAGAATCATTTTTTTCCGTTGCTTCTAATAACAGATATTGTTATAAGAGAGTGCTGCTTCGGCTTTTTGCTATGTTGCAGCGCTCTTTTTTGATGGGTTATGTGCCTTTGCAGGCAATCTTATTTTACCTTAATAATTAGTGTATTTAGTATGTTAATATTGACATATAATATATTTAATATATAATTAATTATAACACGAATTTAGATTTAAAGTCATTAACGCTATCATACAGAGGTTTGCGTTCTGAGAAGGAATGCAAGCACTCTACGCAGAACTTGGAGGCAAATTATGCTGGTAGAGAGACAAATAAATATGATGTTAGGTAAATTAACGAGATTTGAGTCTACATTGGATCAATTATTATTTGATAAAGTAGATGAAGTTCTAATGAGAGCCTTCCATACCGATGGGAGATACAGTACAGTACCAAAAGATACAAACTTTTCTCCTTGTAAAGAGAATGACTTCTGGGAAGGAGAAGGGACCTATTGCTGGTTTTGCGGACAATATACAGTTCCCGCAGAGTATGAAGGGAAAACCTTATTTATCTATCCTAAAATTGATGGATATGAGGGCATGTTATGGGTAGATGGTAAGCCTTACGGCAACTTTAGCAACAAGATTAGTGAATTAGGTCATGGGAATCATTATTGCGACATGTTAAAGCAGGATGTACTTAGAAATGAGAAAATAGAGATCGCATTAGAGTATTATACACATCATTATGTGATAGGAACGAAACCGTTCGAAATAAATCCAAACGATAACTTTAAAATCACCTATCATGAAGTAGCAATCTGTTTAAAAAATGATGTCATATGGGATGCATATTTTAACTTAAAAATTATTAACCAAATGGTAGAAGCATTAGATAAGGATAGCTTTCGACGTGCCAAATTGATTAACACATTAAAACAGGTACATGAAATCGTATATTATGATTACGAAAGTATTGATAAAGAAACGTTTGTGAAAGCATTACTAGAAGCAAACCTACTAATAAAGGACGTACTCAAAGAGAAAAACTCAGCTTCCGCTCCCTTCGCAGGACTAATAGGTCATTCCCATATGGATACTGCTTGGCTATGGGATAGAAAAGAAACAGTTAAAAAATGCGCCAGGACTTATTCGAATCAGATGAATTTAATGGAGCAGTACCCAAATTATAAATTTATTCAAAGCTCCGCCTATCACTCTGAAATGATGAAAGAAAATTATCCTGAATTGTTTCGTTCCATAAAGGAGCAGGTAGCAGCAGGCAGATACGAACCAAATGGAGGAGTATGGATTGAGTGTGATTGCAACATCCCTTCGGGTGAATCAATGATTCGTCAATTCCTGTGGGGACAAAGATTTACCAGAGAGAATTTTAACTATACTTCTGATTGCTTCTGGCTCCCTGATACCTTTGGCTACAGCGCTTCTCTTCCTCAGATTATGAAGGGCTGCGGAATTAAATATTTTCTTACCACGAAAATTGTTTGGGGTGATACAACAGATTTTCCTTATGATACTTTTTATTGGAAAGGGCTAGACGGGACTAAGGTGTTAGTACACTTCAATAGAGCTCATACGGGTCCGGATCCGAAACATATGATAGAATACATTGATAGCGATAACAAAAATTCTATTAAAGAAAAAACAGTATCAAACATGCGTCTGCTTTCCTATGGGGAAGGAGATGGCGGTGGCGGTCCTGTATTTGAAATGATTGAAATGGCTAATCGCCTGGAGGATGTAGAAGGACTTCCTAAATCAAGTCATATCACAGTAAGCGAATTCATGAACCACCTTGAGAATACAATAGTTGGGCCGTCTACTTATAACGGTGAATTATATTTAGAATTACATAGAGGTACCTTGACAAACCAACATAGTATTAAGAGAAATAATCGTCTTGCTGAGATAGAGCTTAGAAATTTAGAATATGTAACAGTGAGAGATGCTATAAAACACGGAAAGGTTGCATCAGACAGTAAAATTCATCCGTTGATGAACGATTTATTGGTAAATCAATTTCATGATATTTTACCCGGAACATGTATACCAAAGGCACATGATCAATCTATAATAGAGACGACCCACGTTATTGAACAATCGAAATCGCTGATGAAAGATATTTTAAACCCGGAAGTTAAGGAGCATGTCGTATCGGTAGAAAATACGTTATCCTTCGATAGAAATGATTTATTGTATCTTGATTACTCAGAAGGTTTTATCGTAGAAGGTGATTACAAACAACAGGTTATAACAGATCTGGGAGGAAATAAGAAACTTGTAGTTAGCGGAGTAAGCGTACCTGCATTTTCAAGTATTGTTCTAAAATTAGTACCGGGAATCACACCTGCAACCTCTGCTTTTGAGTGGAAAGATAATAAACTAGGTGAATTAGGTACACCTTATCTTTCAGTTGAATTTAATGAAAAAGGTTATATTAAGTCACTCATTGATAAAAGAGTAAATCGTGAATTAAAGGGAGAAGGATATGCGCTTAACACATTCCTTATTGCTGAGGATGTATCAAGTGATTGGGATAATTGGGATTTAGATGCAGACTGTGAATGCAAATTTAGAGACTCAGCTGAGCTGATTTCAAGAACGATTGTTGCTGATGGGGAAGTGGAAATCAGAATAAGAAGCGAATACAAACTTACCGCTAATTCCTCTTTAGTGCAAGATATGATATTCTATGCTGACAGCGCGGAAGTGAAATTTGATACTATCATGAATTGGCAGGATAATCACAGATTCCTAAAAACAGCTTTTGATACATCGATACACTCCGATTTTGCAAGACAAGAAATACAATTTGGATATATAAAGCGCTTCACAAACCGTAATACGGCAGTGGAAAAAGCTAAATTTGAAGTATCAAACCATAAATATACGGATTTGTCTGAAACAAGGTATGGGGTTGCTGTATTAAATGATTGCAAATATGGAATCTCTGTAAAAGAATCTCAGATAAGATTATCTTTACATAAAGGCGGTTGCAGACCGGATTATAGAGGTGATAAAGGATTACACGCTTGCTGCTATGCAATCTATCCTCATACAGAAGGTTTTAGCGCAAACAGTGTGATAAAGCCGGCATATATGTTTAATATTAAGCCGATTGCTATTACCGGAGTTTTCAAAGAGAATAGCCTGGTGAGAGTAAGCGCGGACAATATAATAATTGAAGCTGTTAAACCCTTAGAAGAAAATGAAAAGGCATATATTTTGAGGTTTTATGAAGCTGAGGGTACCTATACCAACACAAAGGTTAGTTTTGCCGAGATAGTAAAAGGATTGGCAATAACTACTATGCTGGAGGAAGTTACCCGCGAACTCCCGGTTCTGCAGGAGATTGAATTAAGCTTTAATGCTTTTGAAATTAAGACTATCAAAGTCAAATATTAACGGAGAGATTGGAGAATAAAGATGAGCATACCACGTAATGAATATCCCAGACCCCAATTTGAAAGAAAAGATTGGCTCAATTTAAATGGAGAATGGGAGTTTTCGTTCGACACTGATGTTTTTGATAAAAAAATTATAGTGCCTTATGCATATCAAACGAAACTATCAGGAATTGATATCCAGGATTTTCATGACGAAGTCTGGTATAAAAGAGCGTTTAACTTGCCTGAGAATATGACAAATAAGACGATTTTATTGCATTTTGGTGCAGTGGATTACGAATGTGATGTTTGGGTTAACACTGTCTTTATCACTCATCATACAGGAGGCCATATTGGATTTGATCTAGACATTACCCATGCTGTCCAATCCTCACATAATGAGATTAAATTAAAAGTGAAAGATAGCTCAATGGATTTAGAAATGCCCAGAGGAAAACAATATTGGGAAAAAGAATCGAAGAGTATTTTTTACACCAGAACAACCGGCATATGGCAGACGGTATGGATAGAAGCTGTGAATAATACGTATTTAACCAATGTATTGATAACTCCGGATTTGGATGATGAATCGGTAGAATTTCAATATGAAATAGTAGGACAAAAAGAAGTAAGCTTGCAGATAGAGATTACATTTCAAGAGTTTGTTGCAGCAAAGCTAAGGATTGAAACTACGCGAAACGAAGGAAAATGCAAAATTGCCATTGATCCTCAGACCTTGGGACAAAGTGATATCATGTCATCCTTTGCGTGGTCCCCTGAAAATCCAAACTTATTTGATGTAGTATATCAGATAATCGAGAAGGGAGTAGTTGTAGATACCGTTACTTCTTATTTTGGTATGCGTAAAATATCAATTGAAGATGGTATTATTATGTTAAACAACAAAAGGTATTATCAAAAATTAATCTTAGATCAAGGATATTGGAAGGATTCTCTGTTAACTGCCCCAACAGATAATGATTATATAAAGGATATTCAATTATGCAAAGATATGGGCTTTAATGGCGCCCGCAAGCATCAAAAGATTGAAGATCCCCGCTATTTATATCATGCAGATAAAATGGGATTTTTGGTATGGGGTGAGATCGCAGCAGCTTTTGTATATTCCAAAAAATATGTCAAACGGATTACCGATGAATGGATGGAAGAGATAATTAGGGATTACAATCATCCTTGTATTGTGGTATGGACACCCCTGAATGAATCCTGGGGAGTACTTAACATTCGTACGAATAGCTGCGAGCAGAACCACAGTGTTGCAATGGTTAGTTTGACGAAATCACTTGATGCAACTAGATTGGTAATTTCAAATGACGGATGGGAACAGACGAATACGGATATATTAACGATTCACGATTATGATTCCGATAATAAAATCCTGAATGATCGATACAGTACATTGGAGTCAATTCTGTCCTTTGCGCCTGCAGGAAGAACGCTTTATGTAAGAGGGCACGAATATAAGGGGCAACCTATTTTACTATCGGAATGCGGTGGAATATCTCGAAGAACGGAAGACGAAGGAGGATGGGGTTATACAAATGCGGATACAGATGAAAAATTTGCGAAATGCTATCATGATGTAATATCTACATTTTTGGAATCTCGTCTTGTACAGGGATTTTGCTATACCCAGTTAACAGATGTGGAACAGGAAGTAAATGGATTATTAACTTATGATAGGGTACCTAAAATTAACGTAGAAATAATTAAGCAGATTAATCAAGGAAAATGGACTAAATAAAACAACCGAGGGAAATCGTATCCGATCAATAAAAATCACTTTTCAATTAAAGAGGATTGATATATAATACAATAAAGTATATTAAATATTATAAACGAGGTGTGCAAATTGGCCAGAGACAATTTTTTATATATGAATATATATGATGACTTAAAGAAAAAGATCGAGGAACACATCTATGAGGAAGGTACTAAAATACCATCGGATGAAGAACTAAAGAATAAGTTCGGGGTTAGTATGATAACGGTGAAAAAAGCATTAAGTATGCTTAAGGATGAGGGTTTACTGCAAAGGATTCCTGGAGTTGGAACCTTTGTTAAAGAGCGTAATCCGGTCATTGATGAAGAAAATCAAGGCAGTACCAGCCCTACTACAAAAAAGATAGGACTTGTGTTGGAGCATGTTTCAAGCTCGTTTGGTCTTGATTTGCTTTATAAAATTGATCGTAAAGCAGAAGAGAATGGCTATAAAACCATAACACGATTTTCTTATTATAGCAGAGAAAAAGAGACGGAAGAAATTGATTTTCTTATGAAGTCTCAAATAGCAGGATTAATCGTTATGCCATGCCATGGAGTATATTATAATCCCAAAATACTGAAATTGATTTTAGAAGGTTTTCCGGTGGTGGTAATTGATAAAAAGTTAGAAGGGATTTCGGTTCCTTCTGTTAGAACGGATAATAAGCAGGCAATCAAAGCTTTAGTGAAGCACCTATGGGAACAAGGGTGCAGAACCTTAGGGTTTATATCATCAGAAATTGTTGGTACTTCATCCCTGCAAGAACGAAAGAGTGGATTTTATGAAGCTGCTAGTGAATTTTCTGTTGAAACTTTGCCGGAATGTACGTTAATCTTTGATGAAGACATTTATGAGCATCCACCAAAAGATCAAAATATAAAGAAGGCTGCAAAATATTTGAATGATTATAAAGGAAAAATAGACGGGATTATATGCGCAGAATATAGTTTGATGCCTGCTATTATGAGTGCCTCAAAAAACACGTCAGCCAATGTCGGTAAAGATATAAAGATTGGCTGCGTTGATGGCCCGGAAGGTCTGTCCATTACTCATATGAAACAGAATGAGGTTGAAATGGCTAATAAAATAGTGGGATTACTGCTATCTCAAATAACTGGGACAAGCACCGAAACTGATTTTATGGTACCTGCTATTCTAATGAATGATCAAAGCTGAAAAATCGAGATCAAATTGTTGGTGCAACATAAGAAAAGCTTTGATAAAAGAAATGTTTTCTTTTATCAGAGCTTTTTTATTAATGAAAAGTGATCTGGTTTACTAATTTTCTTATTAAGATAATAGCTTTTAATATTAATAAAAAGTATAATAAATATAATAAATGAAATAACACAAAAATATATACAAAAAGTGAATAAAATTGTATATATTGACGAATAAAGTTTATTGAGGTTAACTATTATGACTAAAAAAATATAGATATATAATAAAAATACAACATATTAAATAAGAGTATTTACAAATAATGATAGATATGATAATATAAGTATACGAGTTAAATATATTTAATATAGTGTTATTCTCGTTCGCTATATACATAAAGAATTAAATCAACGAGATGGGTAAATAAAAGATGGAGGATGAGTTATGAGAAAAGGGAAAAGCATTAAAAAAGCAATTGTACTATTATTGGTATTTGCAATGCTGTTTTCTAGTATTGCCGGCTGTTCCAAAAAAGATCCAAAAGGGGAAGAAGTAACCAGCGATCCGGGTAAGACGACAGGAGATACTCAGGTAAACCCCGGAGATACGGATGAAACTCCAGGAGAAGAGGTTGTAGGAGACGCTAAAGAAGCTCCGATGCTTGCTGAAAAGGTGAAAGCTGGAACTCTTCCGGCACTGGAAGAACGTTTACCAGTTGCAAGCGACGTTATGGTTGAGACGGACGTAATGTCACTTGGAGAATATGGCGGCAGCATCACAAACTTACAGAATGACGCAGGACATTGGGGATGGGGCCCCTTTACTGAACAAAGCATGTTCCGCTTTAAACAAGACGGTTCCGGTGAGGTCGAAGCAAACGTTGCTAAGGATTTTTATACGAATGAAGATTCAACCATATGGACCATTGAACTTCGTGAAGGCATGAAATGGTCGGATGGAGAAGCTTTTTCGGCTGATGATGTTATTTTCTATTATGATCATATGTCAACTCCTTCATTAAATCCAGATCGTACAGCGGTTGCAGTGGATGCTGCAGGTTATTTTCCGGCTTATACTTCAAAACCCTACAACTGTTATCAGGTTACTGTTGACGGTGTGAAATACTGGGCTAAGTTTGATAAGGTGGATGATTACAAGTTTACAGTTACCTTTGCAGCTCCAAAGCCCGATTTCCCTATTGCTGTAGCTGTGGATAACAAATGGATGTTTTTGCCAAAACATTTCTATATTAATTATGTTGCACGTAAAGATGGTGTAACAGATGATGCGTCCTTCCCTCTCATCACACAAGAAGAGGCAATTGCGAATGCAAACAGAGACTTTGGAAAAGTATGGGAAGATTATAGTACCTTAGGTAAAGATATTGGTTATTACAACTGGGATTATGCCATTGTTCCACAGGTTAGAAGCTTTATCGCAGTCAAGGATAATTGGAATATGGTCGGTGAAACCTACGAACTAGTCAGAAATCCTTATTTCTGGAAGACAGACAGCGAAGGACGTCAATTACCATACCTTGATAGCCTTAAATTTGTAATTGTAAATGATAATGACCAGAAAGTTTTAAAACAAACTGCTGGTGAGATTGATATATCTACCGTAGAGACTGCCGATTTCTCAACTGTTGCAACTGCAACACAGGCAACACATACTCCTGTGCAATGGATATCAACTGATTGGTCTAACGAAATATCATTGAATCTGTGCCAGACTGTTAAAGATTTAGACAAACGTGCTTTATTCCAGGATATTAGGTTCAGAGAAGCACTTTCTATCAGCGTTGATAGAAATCTTGTGAACGCTACGCTGTTTAACGGTCAATCTAAACCTGCACAGGCATCTGTTCCGGAAGGAGCAATCGGTTACGACCTTGAATGGCAAAGTAAGTGGACCGAGTACGATGTAGCGAAAGCAAACAGCTTATTGGATGAAATAACTGTGCCATGGGACGGCGCAGAAGGCACTTACCGTAAGATGAAAGGAACAGATAAGGATATTGAAATTATAATTAATATTAAAGATGCAGATATATCTGTTCAAGGGGATTGGATTGCGATGCTTCAATCTGCATACAAAGCTATTGGTATCAAAATATCTGATAAAGTAGATGCAGAACAAGCACAAACGCTTCTTACTAATGATGCTGATGCAGTTTTCTCAAAATTAAGTGTATCAACACCATCTATTCGTCCTGATGCAATCGTTCCGATGCGTAACTTTTCTTGTTGGTATG
>Ga0123338_10000711_pt1 | contig 33632 bp, 29 predicted proteins | sample grotaG_FD_89793 | JGI IMG/M metagenome (GOLD analysis project Ga0123338, IMG submission 89793) | Glacier valley bacterial and archeal communities from Borup Fiord, Nunavut, Canada, to study Microbial Dark Matter (Phase II) -... | ecosystem: Environmental > Aquatic > Freshwater > Ice > Glacier ...
ATTCGAATGTAAACTTATGGATAATTTATTCTAAAGTCAATAAGCAATTTGATGAAAATGGCAACATTCTTTTGTCCACTTATTCTACTTATGATGTGACCAATAATCAATTTGTCGGCTCTACAAAAGAAGAACATTTTTATGAAAATAACATAGAAACGATTTTAGTGCAATATATCTGGGATAAAGCTACTAATCAATGGCTAAATGTATCAAAAGATGAATCGAATTATGATTTAAGTGGGATTAACAAATATGGTACTATGTATAATTGGGATAGTAATATAAACGAATGGAAAGCATTATATAAAAATGAATCCATCTATACTTTAAAGGGACAAATAGCAAGCAGTACCAGTTTTGACTGGGATAACACCAACAACCAATGGATAGTTATAGAAAAAGATGAATATAGTTATGATGCCAACAATAATGTGGTAGAATGGATAAATAGCAAATGGAATACTTCTGTGAACCAATTGGTTAACGAATTTAAATCTGAACAAATTTATAATACAAGTGGGCAATTGACTGCTGACCTAACTTCTTTATGGGATCGAACAAACAAATCATGGTATTATACTGATAAGAAAGAATTTATTTTTGACAGCAATGGAAATAAAACATTGGAAACTTATTACAAACTTAACAGAAAAGATAGCCAGTTTATTTTAAAATTCAAAGGTAATTATTATTATTCTCTTCATACTCTTACCGATAATTTGGATATTTCAGAAAACCAAAAGGTAAAACTTTACCCCAACCCTGCCTCTGAAATGGTTACCCTTGAAATCAGTGACCGTTCAGTAACACATTGCGAGTTGTTCAATACAAATGGTCAGTTGCTTAAAACCTTGCCAGTTGAGCAGGGAGTGAACAACTATACTATCAGGGATTTGAAGGAAGGTTTGTATCTGGTTAAAATAAAATCGAAGGAGGGAACGATTGTTAAGAAAATAATTAAAAATTAAAGCTGAGAAATAGATAAAAGGAAATTGAATGAAATTATAGCTCCGCATTTTAATCTGTGGTTATAATATAAAACTTTGGGTAAAGCGCCTGAAAGAAAAAAGTTCTGTGATTATAGCAGGACTTTTTCTATTTTTGTCAATCAATAGGGGAAGAACTATGAAGGATTGGTATTTGAATGTGTTATTATTTGATCCGCTTGCTTTGATTTCAGGCAACGAAACTGATCCTGAAAAGATTCAAATGCAATGGATTATAGCCGTTCTTGTTATTATTCTGGGTTCACTGGTCGGTTGGGAGGTCAGGAAATTCTATCAGAAGAGAAGAAAATCAGGGGGCTTATTTCGGTTCCTGAGAAGGATAAAGCTGGACGTGACGCTGGAAAAGGACAAGCTCTATCGCCCCCATGTATTGACAATGACCATTCGTAACATTGGAAAGCATGAGGCAGACCTGAATGCCCCGATTATTGAATTTCGCAAAATATGGACCAGAAGGAAGTTCAAAGTCAACGGCATAAGAGGTCAACAAGTCTATCCACTTTTACTGTATCCCGGTATCACTCACGAACTGGAGATCGAAACGGTCACCTTTCATCAGTATGACCGAGAAATAAAAAGCTTTTATTGGGCGCGTATATTTGTGTCCGATATAGATGGTCACCATTGGAAATCGAACAAAGTAAAGCTTCGTAAAAGCCTTGTTACTTAGAAAGAACACAATTTATTTTATGAATTTCCAAAGATGAGTCCACTCCTAAAAGTCTTCCCGAGTAATCGGAATGGACTCAAAGATATTAATTAAAAAGTTGAATTTGAATGAGAGATTGGAAATTTAATGGCATTGATTTTTCGGGTTTTCCAACTTATGGGGGAGACGACTTGGGGGTATGGTACACGAAAGTTAAAACCACACTCCGTATCTGGGCACCTACTGCCCAACAGGTCGAACTGCGAATTTATGGACAATCTACTGGAGGAGAAGCCATTAGAATAGACCAATTTTTCAAGGATAAAGAAGGTACCTGGACCATTGCACTGGCAGGAGATTTTAAAGGATATTATTACACCATCAGAGTAAACGATGGTGATTGGTTGAATGAAACACCTGGTATTGATGCCAGAGCTATAGGTACCAATGGATTGCGTGGATTGATTTTTGATCCCGAAGCTACCAACCCGGAAGGATGGCTAGCCGATCAAAGGGTTGAATTGATCAACCCTGTAGATGCAATTATATATGAGTTACATGTACGCGACTTTTCTATTTCCGCAACCTCTGGAATGAAAAACAAAGGCAAATTCCTGGCATTTACTGAACATGGAACATTGTCACCCAAGGGATTAACAACAGGGATTGATCATCTAAAGGAACTGGGAATTACTCACGTGCATCTGCTTCCTGTGAATGATTTTACATCGGTCGACGAGAATGCACCAGACGCATCATATAACTGGGGATATGATCCACAAAATTTCAACGCTCCGGAGGGAAGTTATTCTACCAATCCGAAAGACACATCGCGCATTAAAGAATTAAAAATGTTGATTCAATCGCTTCATCATGAAGGCATTGGAGTTATTCTGGATGTGGTTTACAATCATACTTCTTTAACCACACGCTCGAATTTTAATCAAACGGTACCTGGTTATTATTATCGTCAAAAGGCTGACGGTAGTTTTTCAAATGCCAGTGGTTGCGGAAACGAACTGGCCACTGAACGCGCCATGGTTCGTAAATACTTACTCGATTCGTTGTATTACTGGGCCACTGACTATCATATAGATGGGTTTCGTTTCGACCTGATGGGAATTTTTGATATCGATGCCATGAACCTTATCAGGGCAAAAGTTGATACCATTTCACCTTCAATTTTATTATACGGTGAAGGCTGGACAGCAGACTCAAGTCCAGTGCCTGAAACATTACGTGCCATTAAAATCAATGTTCCCAAACTAGATCGTATTGCAGTATTCAATGACGATTTTCGGGATGCCATAAAAGGTAACAGCTTCGTTCCACGTAACAAGGGATTTGTCAGCGGGCAGACTGTTCAGGAAGAGACCATCAAATTTGGCATTGCCGCAGCTTGTTTTCATCCGCAGATTGTGTATAACTATGTGGAGCATTCGAAAAATCCATGGGCCAAAGAACCCTGGCAATGTGTAAATTACGCCTCATGTCATGACAATTACACCCTATACGACAAACTGATATTGAGTTGTCCCGAAGCCAGTGAAGAGCAACTTAACAGGATGGTAATGATGGCCGGAGCATTGGTAATGACCTCTCAGGGCATCCCATTTCTACATGCCGGAATGGAGATGGCACGTACCAAATTAGGGGACCACAACTCCTATAAATCGCCGGACCTGACCAATCAGATCGACTGGAACAAGAAATCTTCCTATCTGGATGTATATGAATACTATCAGGCCTTGATCAAACTGAGAAAGAACCATCCTGCATTCAGGATGACGAGTTCAAATCAGATAAGGGAACACTTGATATTTTCAGACAATTACATGCCTGGAGTTTCATCCTATGTATTGGTCAACCATGCCAACGACGATGAGTGGAGAACCATTATGATTGTATTTAACGGAAACACAAAAAGCATACAATTTCCGATCAAGGGGCATATCAACTGGAGGTTGGTAGCACACGACACGACCATTGATGAAGATAGTAAAGTATATCCACCAGGCGACGAATTGGAAGTATCAGGAATTTCGATGCTGATGGTAGTCGAGGATTAATATACAGCGAGCAATAAATCAAGATCCTTATAGGGGAGATTGAATTTTTCGGCCAATGATGAATTGGTCAAAATGCCATTGTAGATATAAACCCCTTTTCTAAATCCCTTAGAGTCCTTGATATAATTGTCGATACCGCCAATCTCGCCAATAGAAATTATTATTGGAATGAGGATATTGCTCAATGCAATGGAGGCGGTGCGGGCAACTATAGCAGGCAAATTGGGTACACAAAAATGAACTACCCCATGTTCAATATACGTAGGGTTATTAAGATCGGTGGCGTGTGTAGTTTCGAAACAACCTCCCTGGCTCACGTTTAAATCAATAATAACAGATCCTTGCTTCATCTTTTTTACCATATCTTCAGTTATATGGAATGGCAGAGGCTTCCCAACAGGCATGGCTCCAAGCACTGCATCGGCTGACTTGAGGGCTTTTCTGACTACCTTTGGATAAAACACTGAAGTAAAGATGCGCTGATTTAGTTTTTCTTCCAATTTGCGTAAAGAGCTGATATTATGATCGAACACTTTGACAACGACACCCAGCCCTAGAGCAACACGGGCAGCATACTCAGCTGCTGTTCCCGAACCCAGAATAACCAGCTCGGCAGGGGTGATTCCGGTTACACTACCCAATAAAACACCTTTTCCGCCATGGGAGTTGCTCAAATATTCATTGGCCAGAATAACAGAAGTACTGCCCGCAATCTGGCTCATCAGCTGAACAACAGGTTGGTTTCCATCTTCATCTTCAATGAATTCATAAGCAATGTTAATCATCCTTTTCTGCATCAACTTGCTAATAGAATGAGGACAGTGGGCATTCATCTGCAAATTGGAAATCAGTGCCTGGTGGCCCTTGAGCAGATCAATTTCCGCCTCATCAAAAGGAGAAACGCGTAAAACGATATCGCATTCAAATATTTCCTGACGGTTCTCCATAACAATTGCTCCGGCTGTAGTATATTCCTTGTCAGAATAACTGGCCGCCAAACCCGCCTCAGTTTCAATGAGTATTTCATGACCGTAAGATACCAGTAACTCAACGGCTTGAGGAGTCAGCGGCACACGAAACTCAACTTTGTCTCTGTCGCAAGGAATTCCAATCCTGATTTTTTTACCTTTTCTGCGTACCTCAAGCATTTCTTCCTTTGGCAGCATAAAGGTTGTGCCTGCTGGAGACTGTTCGGTCAATTTATCTTTCTTAGTCATGAAGGAATGGCGGAGTTAGAGTTTGGAAAACAAAGTTGGAAGACCGAAGCCGCAAGACGTGAGATTGGAATCCAAAATTCCAATCATGCAGTACGACGGCTGGAGATAGTAAACGAAAGTCTGAAGACCGGCGTTGACAGTATAAAGTAAGTAGCGAATTGCTCATATCTATTTAATATTATCTATAAATGATAACAATCTATTTATAAGATTTAATCTGTAAATATAATGAATTTCAAATTGCTATTCAGAAATATATTTTCTTCTTTTGGCCGCAAAAAAAAAACGTTACAATCTATGTCTGTAAAAGCATTAAATAACCCTCATTTATTTTTAGATAATCAATTGCAACCGCCTATCTCTCCACTCCTCTTCCCTTCACACTTTCACCGCTTCAAATATACGGCTTCCATTTTCTGATTCATTAATTTTAACCTCTACGATACCTTGAGGCAATAGAGACTGAATCATTTCAGGCCATTCAATAAAACAGTAATTTCCACTGTAAATATAATCCTCATAACCCAGATCATACGCTTCTTCCAGTTTTTTAATCCTATAGAAATCAAAATGATAGATCAAAGAGCCGGTATCTGTTGAATATTCGTTGATCAGGGCAAAGGTAGGACTCGTTATGTTGTCCTGTGAACCAAGCTCGCGACAGAGGGCTTTGATAAAGGTAGTCTTACCGGCTCCCATAGCTCCATAGAAGGCAAAAATGCGATCTTCAGGGAAATAGTTCAGCAATTGTTTTGCAGTATCCTTTAATTCGGACAGGTCGTTTATTTGAATATGAAACATGGGTTGAATTATAATTGTGCAAATTAATAAAACTTTAGCGATTATTTATAACACTGGCCAAAGTTAAAGGTTTGGTAGAAAAAATGTATTACTTTTGATTCTGGAAAAACCGAATAATATTTAAAATATGAAGCTGCCTCAAAATTTAAAGTACACCAAGGAACACGAGTGGATCAGTGTCGAAGGTGATCATGCTCTGGTTGGAATTACCGAATTCGCTCAGGGCGAGTTGGGTGACATTGTTTTTGTTGAAATCGAAACCGTAGGAGAATCGCTTGCACAAGGTGAAACTTTTGGAACTATAGAAGCCGTAAAAACTGTTTCTGATCTGTTTATGCCTGTCAGCGGCAAGGTGTTGGAAGTAAATTCAGCCCTTGAAGAAGCTCCTGAACGTGTAAACAAAGATGCTTATGGACAAGGCTGGCTGATTAAAATATCAGTTGACAAGGCAGATGAACTCAATGAGCTGTTAAGCGCCGATGAATATCAGAAAATGCTTGAAGTATAATGATTAAGGAAAGCCATGAAGATGAATCTTCATGGCTTTCTTTTTATATACTCCAAACTTTGGCAACGGTGATATAACCCTTATATGATATTGCTTTTGCCATCATGATTGAAAAACCATCCTTACTCGAAGCCTCGGAAGTAGAATTCGCTGCATGATCAAACTTTTCATTTCCTACAAATCCTACGTTTCCTACGGTCCTATTTGCAAAAACACTGCTTTTATAGTTAAATATCTACTCATTTCTACTACTTTCATTCCTTGCGAAGATTCTTATTGTCTATAAATAGATCAAAATGTTTTTGTATCCGGGCTTGTTATCAGGTACAGAATTAAAATGCGAAATTTCAAAATAGGACGTAGGAAACGTAGGATTTGTAGGAAATGGAACAATAGTGGCTTTTTTTATGAAGCATCTCTTGCTACTTCGCCGTGATAACTGATATCCAATCCCTCTTTTTCTTCACGTGCTGATGCTTTTACAGGAATTAGCCAATTGATACTTTTCAATAGAAATAAGGTAAATGAAAAACTGTATACTACTGCAAATAAGATGGCAGCAATCTGTTTAAGGAAAAACCAGATACTTCCTCCATAGAACAATCCATCGGAAGCATTGGGATTAATGGTAGTAGTTGCAAACAGTCCAACGCAGATGGTACCAATTACTCCACCCATTCCATGAACGCCCCATACATCAAGGGCATCGTCCCATTCTTTATTCTCTTTGTATTTCACAGCCAGATAACAACCACCACCAGCAATTATTCCAATCATAGCGGCCGACTGAATGGTGACATAACCAGCAGCGGGAGTAATGGTTGCAAGACCAGCTACGGCACCTGTCATCAACCCAACGAAGGTAGGTTTTTTCTTGGCAGTATTCCATTCTATCACCAGCCAGGTGATGGCGGCAAAGGAAGCAGCGATATCAGTATTCAGGAAGGCAGCCACAGTAATATCATTGACTGCCATTTCACTTCCTGCATTAAAACCATACCAGCCAAACCACAACAGAGCAGTTCCCACAGCAACAAGGGGAATGTTATTGGGTGCATGCTTTCTTTCTTTACGGGCGCCTACATAATATACAGATGCCAGAGCCGCAAATCCTGCAGTGGCATGAACGACGATCCCTCCTGCAAAATCAAGAACGCCCCATACAGCCAGCAGTCCCCCACCCCATACCATGTGAACAAAAGGATAATAGACAAATATCTGCCACAAGATTAAAAACCAGAAGTAGGCTTTAAATGAAATGCGGTTAATGAAAGCCCCTGTAATCAAGGCAGGAGTGATGATTGCAAACATCATCTGGTAAGCAATAAAGATATACTCAGGGAAATTTTTGGTAGGCGAAAATACAGTTTTGGGAGTAATGCCATGAAACATAGCCTTGTCGAGATTGCCGATGATCCCAAATAGATCGGTTCCATCCGTCATGTTTCCACTAAAGCAAAGTGAATATCCAAAGAAGAACCACAAGACAGTGGTCAGTCCGAGCGATACAAAACTCTGCATCATGATACTCAGGATGTGCTTTTTATTTCCTAAGCCTCCATAAAAGAAAGCCAATCCAGGGGTCATGAGCATCACCAGGCTTGTGGCAAGAATCATGAACGTAGTCAAACCAACATCAAACATACAAGGGGGTTTAAATTGAATGTGGCCCAAAAGTAGTTTTTTATTCAGAATACCCTACAAGAAATTGGGGGTATTTTTAAATATAATTCTATTATATTACATACGCCCCCAAATTATTATATAGGACAACATTAAATAGGGTATGCTGAAAAACTCATACAGTCAATTTGACCGTTGGGTATAGATATCAATATAAAAGAACTATTTAGTAATTTCTTACTCCAAGTACTCGGGGGAGTATATTTTTGCACCTCCCTATCCACTTTTCAAAATAAGCAACCGATCCTGGATTTCTACCTCTGTTCCTATGGACTGGGTGGATGTTTGAGTGCTATTTTCTGATACCTTTCTGATACTTTTCTGATACCTTTCTGTAATGTAAAGTTACAGAAAGGTATCAGAAAGGTATCAGAAAAGTATCAGTAAATTATCAGATGATAAGGAGTTATCACTGGCATAATTGCATTGGTACACCCCAGTTATTTATCATACTTTTACCCAATCTGAGTAGCTGATGAGGAATTAAAATCTCTGTATGGCTTTATTCTATTGGGCTTCATCCGATGTAAATAATTTTATGATGACAAATACTTATTTTAATAAAAAACAATCAGTTATATGAATGATTGTCATTAATTATATGTACATTTAACATCGAAAATTAAAATATTAAAACGTCACCATAAACCCATTTGAATGATTTATCAGACAAAGACGTTTACGGCGACATTGAAAAGCAAAATCAAATAAATAGTTATTGTTTCTGAATAAAAAACCATCAATCAAAATGACAACTAACCAATTTTCAAACAAGGGAAATGGCATGAAGTTCTAATGCCTTGAAAGTTTAAAGTCACCTGCTTTGACATTGTTGTTACTGTCAATATTTAATTCGCATTCATAACCCTTGTTAAATTCTTTGACATCGTCTTTGAAACGTTTCAATGAACAGAGTGTGCCAATGTAGATTATAATACCGTTGCGGATAACTCAAATATTTTCTTTTCTGAATATCCTTCCTTCTTGGTCAAAACAACTTGCGATAGTACCCACAATATCGCAATTTACGTAATTTAGGTATTCGTTATTTAAATAAATCATTTTTTTTGTCTTTTATTTTTAATAAAGCAAATGACCATTTCCTATATTAAATGCGCATTTCAGAAACACAATGGTTATGATACATATTTTAATAGGTAATTACTGTTATAAAATAGCATATAATTTGTTAATATTAGTTAATATTGCAAATAATATATGTGGTCTTCTAATATCTATGCCATAATCTATATTGAAAACTAAAATAACAGTTCACCTGATCAAACTATTTAAGAAGATTTATCTTATAGAATGAAGCATACAAAAAACCAAATCTTAACAAGGGAAGCAATGCTCCCATTAAACAAACTTAAAATATGAAAAAATTAGTTGTAATTTTTGTGTTGGGTTTTATGACCCTTTCATTTGGCACATTTGCGCAAATCAAAGTAGACAGTAATGGGAACGTAGGGATAAAGACTACTGGCACACTTACTAGGAATTTAACCGTAAATGGAGAAGTCCAGATTACATCAACCTCAACCCCAGATTGGGCAAGTGCCTTCATGACAACAGTTTCCAGTAAAGATGCAAGTGCTTACGATCTTCACAGCAATTACTACAATCAGGATGTATTTTATGTAGTTGGTGAGGGTTACCTATGGTGTAGACTAGGTTCTTATACCGGATCAGACATTAACATGAAGGAAGACATCAAAGACATTGCCTCGCCACTAAATCTGGTCACACAACTTCATGGCGTTACATATAAATACAAAGATGACAAAGAGGCTGATAAAACTAAGTTAAATAAACGGATGGGACTAATTGCACAGGAGGTTGAAAAAATTGTACCTGAAGTTGTGAAAGAAATGAAGGATGGCTCAAAAGCAATTGCTTATAATGACTTAATTGGTCTTTTGGTAGAAGGTATGAAAGAACAACAAACCCAAATTGAAGAATTAAAAAGTCAAATCACTTCAATTGAAGAAAATTGCTGTAAAACCATCATGAAGAGTGCGTCAATAGCCACCGAAATTACAAATAATATTAATATAACTGAAGGCAAGGCTCAACTGAATCAGAATGTTCCAAATCCTTTTAGCAAGGAAACTAAAATCGGTTTTTTCATTCCAGAAGGGTCTAATTCATCAGTCTTGTATATCTACAATATGCAGGGAACTCAATTACAACAATATAATATAAACAATAAAGGAGATCAGGAAGTTATTATTAACGGGAATAGCTTTGTTCCGGGAATGTACCTCTATTCCCTTATTGTGGACAGTAAGGAAATTGATACCAAACGAATGATTCTAACTAACTAGGTATAATAATATTAATTCGACTTTGGAGAACATTTTGAGTTATATTCTAATATCTAAATATACGAATTAACAAAGCATTGCAAAATAACTAAAACATCAAAAAATATGAACACAATTATAAAAATACTCCTTCCATTATTTATTATTCTAACAGCCTTTTCTTGTGTAGATAATAATGAAGTCAAAAAAGAAATCGAAAAAGAATCAGCTACACTCACTGTTTGTTATGATGAAACAAAAGCAGCAGACCCATGGTCTAATCGCTTAAATCTATATTGGCCTACTCTCAGTGATTCTAGTTTAATTTCTTATGCAAAAAACTATCTTCTTGTTGATAGCATCAATGTTTATGATATTTCAGTTAACCATGATGGCCAATTTCATGCATGTAATTCTTCATTTTGTACAACTGGTCGAAGAGTAAAGGTACTGATTGACAGAACTGACTTAATAAAAATCCAAAAAATCAGATTCTATGAATGTAAGTAAACTAATTTTACAGTTTTTCCTATTCTGTTTTATTACAATCAACGCTCAAGCTAAGAATCAAATAAATGATAAACCTTATTCTTTTAAACATATATTACCTATAAGGATAGTGCAACAGAAAGTTACACCAAAAATTGATTCTTTAAGAATTTTTTTAGAAGACAAAAACGATACAAAGAATGGCACTCCTCCTCGTTTTGGATTTCCTTTTCCAGTGAACTATAATCTTGAGAACTCAGGAACATGGACCATTATGCCTGACAGTTCAAAACTATGGGAGCTAACAATTGTATGTAAAAAAGCATTGTCAATAAACCTTTTGTATGATAAATTCTGGCTTCCAGATAGTTCGAAATTTTATATATACAATGAAAGAAAATCACAAATATTAGGTGCATTTACTAATAACAATAATAATAGTGGAACTAAAAAAAATCCTAAAGCATTTACTACAGGACTGGTTTTTGGCGATACTATTCATTTGGAATACCATGAACCTAAGCACGTTGCAAGCAAAGGTGTAATTTCAATATCTAGAATCGTTCATGGTTATCAGTACATAAATAATAATATTGAGGGTCTCAGTGGTGGATCCCCAAATTATTGCAATATAAATATCAATTGCCCTCAGGAAGAGGGCAGGAATTGGCAAATAGAGAAAAGGGGTGTTGCTTTAATTCTAATAGATGGTATTAGAGCAGCTAGTGGATGCTTGGTAACCAATTCGAATCAAGATGGAAGTCCATATCTATTAACTGCAAACCATATATTGATGAATGGTGATTTTCAAATTTGGGACTCGAAAAATGATACTGATTTAAGTTCATGGTCTTTTATGTGGAATTATGAAAGTCCAGATTGTGCAAATCAAGATGTTAATAATTATATAACGACATCAGGAGCTTTACTTGTGGCAAATGGTTTAAATACTGATTTTGCATTATTAAAGTTATCTCAGGTCCCTGTTAATAACGAAAATGTTTATTATTGTGGATGGGACTATTCTGACAAAACCCCTTATCGGTCAGTTTGTATTCATCATCCTTTAAGTGATATAAAAAAGATTACTTTTGATAATGATCCGCCTGAAATTACAGGCTATAATGACGAAACAGTATGTGTAAATCCAGGCCCATCAGGTACTACTCATTGGCGAATTTTAAGCTGGAATAAAGGTGTAACCCTTGGGGGATCATCAGGTTCTCCTCTCTTTAATCAAGATCATAGAATAATAGGTCAGTTGCATGGTGGTTGCGTTCAATGTGAGGATAGTTATTACTCAAATGAACATTTTGGACCAAATGAATCAGATTATTTTGGTAGATTTTCCAAATCTTGGAATGGTGGCTCATCCGATCCAAAGCGTCAGCTGAAAGATTGGTTAGATCCTTATTTATCAGTGGTAAATGCATTAGATGGGACCTTCTGTCATTCTACTCTTTTGGAAAATAAAACATACTCCAGTGATGAAACGGTAGCTGATTGCAGATTAGAGTTGCATAATGTTTTGATAACAAATAATGCTAAGATAGGTGTTATTACAAGATCATTAACAATTCCAAGTGACTTTGAAGTGATTTTAGGATCAGTATTTGAAGTAAATGTTGGCACAACTTCATCTCCCGGCATAGTTGTACCGGTCCTTTACACTACTGATCCAGTATCCGGACTTAACTGCAATTTTGTCACTTCCGGTGGAAATGTATGTTTTGATGGAGGTGCAACAATTACAGGTCGGGGGGTCTGCTGGTCCACTACACCAAATCCTACAATAGCTAACAGTAAAACAACTGACCCTGGGACGACCGGCTCTTGGAATTCTGGAAGTATGACAATAGTTCCCGGAATGTCTTATTTTGTAAGATCCTATGCTACCAACTCAGCTGGTACTGGTTATGGAGCTCAGGTCTCTTATGCACGAGCTATCTCTGCCCCTTCTATTTCAGCTACAATGCAAGCAAGTTCTATAACCTACAATTCTGCCACTTCTGGTGGAACCATATTTGAAGATCATTGCAGCCCAATTACAGAAAGGGGAATCTGCTGGGCAACCACATCTAATCCGACAACTGCCAACACTACTTATGTCTGTGGAACAACGGGTACTGGTAGTTTTACAGGCAATTTAACAGGACTGGCAGCAAATACCTATTACTATGTCCGCTGCTATGCTACCAACAGCGTTGGAACATCTTATGGAGATCAAACATCGTTTTACCCATCGGTAATATATACTCCTACACTTGATGCTACATCGACCGTATCAAGACTTGCATGCCATACTGCCACTTCCGGTGGAAGCATTAACTTGGATGGTGGAGCACCAATTACTGAAAAAGGGGTATGCTGGAGTACAACGCAAAATCCTACCACGTCCAATTCAAAAGTACTTAGTGGGTCTGGAACAGCTTCATTCTCTACAACACTAAGTCCAGTGTGGGCCGGAATAACTTACTACGTCCGTTCGTATGCCATCAATTTGGCTGGTACTGGTTATGGCGCACAGGTTAGTTATAAGGGGCCACTTACTGTTCCGTTATTGGCGGCTACAACAAATGCCAGCAGTATTACTTCTAGCTCTGCTATTTCGGGAGGAAATGTAACTTCAGACGGTTGTGGAAGTCTCAGTTTTAAGGGAATTTGTTGGTCGACCACCCAAAACCCAACAACGGCCAATTCAAAGGCTTCAGTATATCCTTCAACAGGCGCTTTTTCTGCCAACCTTACAGGATTATCCGCTTCAACCACGTATTATATTCGTTCATGTGCAACAAATACTGCAGGTACAAGTTACGGAACACAAACCAGTTTCGAAACTCTAACATCAGCAGCTTTAACCCAAACCAGTGTGAGTGGCGGTCCAACATATATAGCTGTTCAGTACAAGGTTACCTTGAGCTCACCGGCAGTAGGTATTAAATATTTTTCAGTAAACCATACAAATCAATCGAACACATACTACACCATTGAAAATATTACTGTGAATGATGGGGCAACTATTGGGACTTTAACAATTACGTATAATAGACAACCTTCTTTGTTTAATGCAGTATGTAACTTTAATGGAACCCAGGCTGGTTATACCAACATAACATCACAGCTTTCATATCCCATTTCTGCATTATAATCTAATTTCAATAAATATGAGAAATACAACTAAAAGTTTAACATTTTCAAATGGACAATCATTTAATAGAGAATACAGTAATGTGTAGGCGATCAAATAGTTATAGCACTCCTTGTTAATGCAGTAGTTTTAGATTACAAAACAGGTTCATGTAAAATGAACCTGTTTTATTAACAACAAAAACAACGGACTACCAATATCAGACATCCTGATCCGATTAACTCAAACTAATCGGATCAGTCGTTTTAATCTATGAAGTCTGTATATTAATGGGTTTCTTAATTCGAACACATATTAGTCTATGTCTTCTTTTGTAAAGTCATTGTCAAAAATAACTAAAACATCAAAGAATGAAATCAATTTTTAAAATAGCATTACCATTATTTATTATTCTAACAGCCTTTTCTTGTTTAGATAATAATGAAGTCAAAAAAGAAATCGAAAAAGAATCAGCCACACTCACTGTTTGTTATGATGAAACTAAATCAGCAGACCCATGGTTTAGTTTCTCAGATCCAAATTGGCTTAAACTCAAAGATTCTACATTAATTTCTAATGCAAAAAATTATCTTCTGGCTGATACCATCACGGTTCATGATATCACGGTAAATAATGATGGACAATTTGATCCATGTTTAGCCTCTATTTGTACAACTGGTCGAAGAGTAAAAGTACTGATTGACAGAACTGACTTAATAAAAATTCAGAAAATCAAATTCTATGAATGCAAATAAACTATTTACCCAATTTTGTCTTTTCTGTGGTACTAATGTTCAAACCACTTGCTATTACACTATGGGATCAGGAAGTCTGTATATTAATGGGTTTCTTAATTCGAACTCATATTAGTCTATGTCTTCTTTTGCAAAGTCATTGTCAAAAATAACTAAAACATCAAAGAATGAAATCAATTTTTAAAATAGCATTACCATTATTTATTATTCTAACAGCCTTTTCTTGTGTAGATAATAATGAAATCAAAAAAGAAATCGAAAAAGAATCAGCTAAAGTTACTGCCTGTTATGATGAAACGGCTTTAGCTGACCCGTGGTTTAAACCAAAAGTTAATGATTCAATATTAATTTCTAATATAACCAAATTCCTTGTAAATGATTCACTTACAGTATATAAAATCGCTATTAGTCTTGATGGACAGCGAGAAGCATGTAAAGCTGGATTTTGTAAAACGGGTCGCAGAATAAAAGCGCTCATTGACAGAACTGACTTAATAAAGATTCAAAAAATTGGATTCTATGAATTAAAGTAAATTATATATTGAATGTTGTATATTTACAATATAAATGGAAATCAATTGCAAAAGAACAATTTAAATGGTCAGGGAAAACAATCGCTAACCATTAACGTCAGCAGTTTTGAACCAGAAATATACCTCTATGCACTTGTTATTAATGGCAAGAAAGTGGATACCAAACGGATGATTTTAACAAAACAGGTAAATAATATTAATTCGACTAAGGGAGAACATTTTGATTTAAATTCTAATATCTAAAATACGAATGAACAAAGCATTGTCAAAAATAACCAAAACATCAAAGAATGAAATCAATTTTTAAAATAGCATTACCATTATTTGTTTTTCTAACAACCTTTTCTTGTGTAGATAATAATGAAGTCAAAAAAGAAATCGAAAAAGAATCAGCCACCCTCACTGTTTGTTATGATGAGACAAAATGTGCAGATCCATGGTCTGGCCCAAAAAATCAATTTTGGCCTGAACTCAAAGATTCTACGTTAATGTCTTATGCAAAAAATTACCTTCTTGCTGATACCATCACGATTTATAATATCACTGTAAATCATGATGGACAATTTGATCCATGTAAGGCATCTTTTTGTACTACTGGTCGAAAGGTAAAAGTACTGATTGACAGAACTGATTTAATAAAAATTCAGAAAATCAAATTCTATGAATGCAAGTAAACTATTTACTCAGTTTTGTCTTTTCTGTGGAACAAATGTTCAAACCATTTGATTTTTCAATATGAGATCAGGAAGTCTGTAAATTAATGATCAAAACAAATACTTGAGTTATGTTTTTTGAAAAAATCTTACTTTTTTAATTCAATCTAAGTAACTAGGCAATGACCTCTGAATCCAAATCTCATCTATCTTATATGTGTACTTTCTAAAGGTTTATCAGTCCAATTATAAGATAGATAAGATTGAGCTTCAGTGGTCATTGCCTAGTTACTTAGATTGAAATAAAAAAGTAAGATTTTTTCAAAATTGTCATCGACTTTGCTTTCCCCACAACAATATTATATGATCCTTTCAATCTTTGGATAAGTTACTTTTGATAAGTTACCCCATAAAAAAAACCTGCTCGTCTAGAGCAGGTTTTTGAATTATGAGAAACTTTGTTTGTTGTCTTATAACGTTTTGGCAACTTCTGTTAAGGTAAAGGCTTCGATAAAGTCACCTGCTTTAACATTGTTGTAATTGTCAATATTTAATCCGCATTCGTAACCCTTGTTGACTTCTTTGACATCGTCTTTGAAACGTTTCAAAGAACCAAGCGTACCGGTGTAGATTACAATACCGTCGCGGATTACACGAATCTTGTCTTTTCTGAAGATCCTTCCGTCTCTTACGATACAACCTGCGATGGTACCCACTTTGGTAATATCAAATGCTTCCATCACTTCAGCAGTACCGGTGATCTCTTCCTTAATTTCAGGAGAGAGCATACCTTCCATGGCTGCTTTTATTTCGTTGATGGCATCATAGATGATAGAGTACAGACGAATATCAATTTGTTCCTTTTCAGCAATCTTACGGGCACTAACCGATGGTCTAACCTGGAATCCAACGATGATTGCATTGGAGGCCGTTGCCAGCATGATATCCGATTCGGAAATGGCACCCACAGCTTTGTGGATCACATTGACCTGAATTTCCTGAGTTGATAGTTTGATCAATGAATCAGAAAGTGCTTCGATTGATCCATCCACGTCACCCTTCACAATAAGGTTTAATTCCTGGAAGTTGCCAATAGCGATACGTCGACCGATTTCATCAAGTGTAATATGTTTTGTTGTACGCAAGCCTTGTTCACGAGCCAACTGTTCACGTTTGTTGGCAATGTTGCGGGCATCACGCTCGTTTTCCATTCCGTTGAACTTATCACCAGCCTGAGGTGCTCCATCAAGTCCAAGAATCATTACTGGTTCAGCAGGCCCTGCAGTATCAACACGCTGATTACGCTCATTGAACATGGCCTTTACGTGACCAAAATACTGACCTGCTAAAATTACATCACCTACACGTAAGGTTCCGTTTTGCACCAGAATGGTACAAACATATCCCCTACCTTTGTCAAGTGACGATTCCAGTACAGTACCCGAGGCTCTCTTATTTGGATTGCCTTTTAATTCAAGCATTTCAGCTTCCAGCAATATCTTCTCCAGCAACAGGTCAACATTTAACCCTGTCTTGGCTGAGATTTCCTGACTTTGATATTTTCCACCCCAATCTTCAACCAGATAGTTCATTCCGGCCAATTGCTCTTTTATTTTTTCAGGATTTGCTCCGTTTTTATCAATCTTGTTGATGGCAAAAACGATCGGCACACTAGCAGCAGCAGCATGGTTAATGGCTTCAATAGACTGTGGCATGATGTTATCGTCAGCCGCTACAATAATAATGGCAATATCTGTTACCTGAGCACCCCTGGCGCGCATAGCCGTAAAGGCCTCATGTCCGGGAGTATCAAGGAATGTTATTTCTCGTCCGTTTTTCAGTTTCACATGGTAAGCCCCGATGTGCTGGGTAATTCCTCCTGCCTCACCTGCAATAACGTTGGTATTACGAATATGGTCAAGCAACGATGTTTTACCATGATCGACGTGTCCCATTACAGTAACTACCGGTGCTCTAGGAAGCAACATCTCCGGGGTGTCGGGTTCTTCCTCTATAGCCACCGCAATTTCAGCACTGACGAATTCAACTTTGAATCCAAATTCATCAGCCACGATAGCCATTGTTTCAGCATCCAAACGCTGATTGATGGATACGAATAATCCAAGGCTCATACAGGTGGAAATTACAGCAGTAACTGCAACATCCATCATAGTAGCCAATTCGTTCACCGATACATATTCAGTTACTTTCAGAATATTCTGATCGGCTTCGTCACGTTCAAGTTGAGCGGCAGCTTTGTCGCTGACCAACTGACGTTTATCTTTCCTGTATTTTGAACCCTTTGACTTGGTACCTTTAGTAGTAAGGCGGGCAAGTGTATCTTTAATTTGTTTTTGAACATCCTCTTCACTGACTTCTTTTTTCAGCAGTGGACGCTTCTTTAGTAATTTTGATTTATCATGAGATGAAGGAGCTACTCCGCCGATGTTCTTGGTAACAACAAGCTTCCGTCTTTCACCAACAACAGCAGGTTTTTCAGCCACAGCAACCCTTTGCTGGCCCCCGGGAAAATCTTTTGAAATCCGTTTTCTCTTCTTTTTATTTCGTGCAGCCTGTAGAGCGGCTTCCGACATTGGAGGTTTACGGTCACCCTGCAATTCGATCCTGCCGACAACAGTTGGTCCTGCAAGTCTTTCAGCCCTCGCTTTAATTACCGTTGGAGCAGTTCTTACCGGTTCATTGGTTGTTTCTGCAACAGCAGTTTCCCTTTCACCAGGTCTTGGAACATCCCGACGAACACGATCGCGGTCTTTGCGTTCTTCTTCCTTCTGTCTTTTGCTTTTTTTGGCTGGCCTTGTTTTCTGATTCAGCAAATCAAGGTCAATCCGACCAACCACTTTAACTTCCTCAACTTTTGGAACATTGGTTGTAATCATTTCAGCTTCGAAACGATTGGTTTCTGGTTCAGGCTGAATCTTTTCTGCTATAATCTCTTGTTTAATAATAACCGGATGCTTTTTTTCTTTAATTTTTACTTCCTCAACAGGTTCCGCAACTTTTACTTCCACGATATTCTTTGGAACTTCGGGAACTGGTTTTGGTTCAACCACAGGTTCTTGAGGTTTAACCACGGGAGCTTCCTGTGGAGTAACCACTGGAATTTCCTGTGGAATAACAACGGGAGCTTCTTTTGGAGCAACAACTGGCGCTTCCTTAGGAGCAACCACTGGCTCTTCTTTTGGAGTAACCACTGGAATTTCCTTTGGAATAACCGGTTCTTCCTTTTTCTTGTGGGCATTCAAATTATTGAGATCAATGGTGCCAAGAACTTTTAATGGTTCCATATCAGGCCTGTTGATGGTAAAAGGTTCATCTTTAGGCTCGGGCTTTACAGGTTTTGACTCGTAATGCTGAACAGGCTCGGGCTTTTTGGTTGTATTCCCCTTGATGATTACTTCATCATCGTCATAATCATCGTCATCAACACGACGACTTGTATCCTTTACATCATCGAGCGAAATAGATTCTTTTGCGCCCCTATGAATTTTAAGGTTGATTTTTTCTGACTCTTTTTTCAAACTTACGTCACCCTTATATTCTTTTTCAAGAAGATGGTAGGCATCGTCTGTAATTTTGTTGTTTGGATCTGTATCAATGGCAAATCCTTTCTTATGCAGAAATTCAACGATGGTAGAAATACCAACATTGAAATCACGCGCTACTTTACTTAGTCGTTTAATACTACCTATAACCATAAACCCAATCAGTTAAATAAACCTCAAAAACATTTTTAAGGAATTAACGATGATGCATTTCTACATTCAAAATCCAAAATGCCCTAATTTTCATGCAATAATAGGAATAAACTATCAAATTTATTCAAATTCATTCCTAAGAATTCTCAGAACCTCATCAATTGTCTCGTCTTCGAGGTCGGTTCTTTTGATCAGTTCTGCCCGGGTAAGGGTCAATACGTTCTTAGCTGTATCGCAACCAATTGCTTTTAATTGGTCAATTACCCAGCTTTCAATTTCGTCGGCAAACTCGTCCAGGTTTACATCTTCATCATCTGGTGCAACCTCACGGTAAACATCAATTTCATAACCTGTAAGCTGGCTCGCTAGCCTGATATTTAATCCACCTTTCCCAATGGCCATTGATACTTCGTCGGGTTTCAGATATACATCAGCCCTTTTGGTATCTTCATGCAACTTGATGGAGGATACTTTAGCCGGATTCAATGCCCGTTGAATGAACAACTGGGTATTGGCCGAATAATTAATCACATCAATATTTTCATTGCGCAATTCACGAACAATGCCATGAATACGCGATCCTTTCATTCCTACACAAGCGCCAACAGGGTCGATCCTTTCGTCATAAGATTCAACAGCTACCTTGGCCCTTTCGCCAGGTACCCTGACAATTTTCTTGATGGTAATCAAACCATCGAAGATTTCAGGAACCTCCAACTCGAACAATCTTTCCAGAAATACCGTTGAGGTACGTGAAAGAATGATCAGCGGATTGTTGTTGCGTAATTCAACTTTGAAAACCACTGCCCGTAGATTATCTCCTTTTCTGAAATAATCCGAAGGTATCTGTTCTGTTCTTGGAAGAATCAATTCGTTGCCTTCATCATCCAAAATCAGAATTTCTTTTTTCCATACCTGATAAACTTCACCGGTAACGATGTCACCGATTTTACTCTTGTATTTGGAAAAAATCTGGTCTTTTTCAAGTTCCATAATGCGACTGGCAAGATTTTGACGCAGATTTAAAATGGCCCTGCGGCCAAACTGTGCAAGTTTCACCTCATCGGTTACTTCTTCCCCAACTTCATAATCGGCATCAATTTTTTTGGCCTCTTTAAGAGTAATCTGCCTGTTGGGATCTTCAAAATCCTCATCAGCAACGATTGCCCTATTTCGCCATATCTCAAAGTCACCCTTATCGATGTTTATAATCACATCGAAGTTTTCATCCGAGCCATAAGTTTTTTGAAGAACATTTTTGAATACATCCTCCAATACGCTCATCATCGTGGCGCGGTCGATGCTTTTCAGTTCCTTAAATTCGGCAAAGGTGTCGATAAGATTAAGAGTCTCCATTAGGTCCCTATTTTTAATTTAAAATTTCAATAATTGTTTAGCTTCTTTTATTTCAGAATATTCCAAATGGTGAACCCTTGTTACAAGTTCCTTCTTTTTCGATCCTTCCGGCTTCTCTTTGGTTGTAATCTCCAGGTCAATTCCCAGTTCTCCAACTTCGATCAGCAGTCCATTCATTTTTTGCCCATTGGCCAGCAACACTTCAATTTCCTTACCCTGATTCTTTTTATACTGACGAATCAGCCTGAAAGGTTCACTTAACCCTGCAGAATATACCGATAATTCAAAATCTTCTGCTTCTCTGTCCAGTTTGCTTTCAACATACCTGCTAATGTCGACAATCTGGTTGATTGAAATACCCGTATCGCTATCAACCATAATATGGATCTCATTGCCCGCAGAAATCGTTACTTCAACCAGGAACTGGTCCTCCGTAAGCTTTTCATTTACTAGTCCTGCTATTTTAACTTTGTCGATCATATCTTTGTAATAAAATAGGGGACTTTCGATCCCCTACATTTTGGTTTCCCCAAATTGTCGGTGCAAAAATAGTAATTTTATTTATATTGTCAAAATCAATTCATTAAGGAAATGAAGTTTGGGCCTCCGAAAAGTCAATAAATAAAATTTGGCACTAAGAAATTAAACATCAAAACTACACAATGTATTGATTATATGATTTTTACACTTAGTGAATCTTTGTATCTTTGTGGCTTTGTGGCAAAATTAGAATTTCACAGTGGAATCAAGTTATCTATTATTTTTCTGAAATGAACAGTCATAAAATAGTTATATAGAACAAAAAAAACACTATTTTTGTACTCGTTGACCTAATAAACAGACAATTAAGGTTTTGAAAACAAATAAGAAAAAAATCATCAACGACCCTGTATTTGGATTTATCAACATTCGATCCGAACTTGTCTTTGATTTAATCGAACACCCTTATTTCCAGCGACTAAGAAGGATACGACAGTTAGGTCTGTCCTGCATGGTCTATCCTGGCGCCAACCATACCCGGTTCGAACATGCCCTTGGCACTGTTCACCTGATGCGGTCGGCCATCAGTATTTTGCGCCTGAAGGGTCAGCTGATTACTGATGAAGAGGCCGAAGCGGTTACTGTCGCCATTTTACTGCACGACATCGGCCACGGCCCTTTTTCGCATGTGCTTGAAAGTACATTGGTGCAGGGTGTTCCTCACGAACGGATCTCTTTACTGCTGATGGAAGAACTCAACCGTCAGTTTGATAATAAATTAACGCTGGCCATCCGCATATTTACTGATGAGTACCCCAAACATTTTCTTCATCAACTGGTTTCCAGTCAGCTGGATGTAGACCGGCTGGATTATCTGAGCCGCGACAGTTTCTTTTGCGGAGTATCAGAAGGAGTCATCAGCTCTGAACGGATTATTAAAATGCTTGATGTCAGAAATGATGAGCTGGTAGTTGAATATAAAGGCATTTATTCTGTAGAGAACTTCCTGATTTCAAGGCGTTTGATGTATTGGCAGGTGTATTTGCACAAGACCGTCTTGTCAGCTGAATACTTGTTGATTAATGTACTTGTACGTGCGCGGGAGATTGCAATGAAGGGGACCGAACTATTCGCCACCCCCGTTCTGAAAGCGTTCCTCACCCAGAAAGTTACTCTGGAAGATTTTATCCATAACCGAATGATTGCCGGCAAACCTGCATTGAGTCTTTTTGCCAGTTTAGATGATAACGACATCTTCGCATCCATAAAAGAATGGCAGGAAAACCCTGATCAGATCTTATCTTACCTTTCAAAATGCCTTATCAATCGACGATTATTTAAAATAAAGATCAGCAATAAACCAATCCCGGAACATAAGATTATCATGCTGAAAGAAAAAATTTGTCAATATTTTAATGTTTGCGATGACGAATTGCACTATTTTCTGATTATTGATACCATCTCAAACAGCGCTTATAACAAGGTTTCCAGCGATAAAATCAACGTACTGTTTAAGAATAATAAAATAAGCGATATAGCAGATGCATCGGATATAAAACTAGCGGTTTTTGCGGAAACTGTTAGGAAATATTTTATCTGTTATCCGAAAGAATTGGACATTAAGTAATTTAAATCTATTTTTGCCCCGCATTAAGAAAATATATATGGAATTCAAAGCTCAAAACATAGCTGATTTTCTGGGAGGTACAGTTGATGGCGACGCAAATGTTACTGTAACGGGCGTAGCTAAAATTGAGGAAGGAAAACCCGGAACATTGGCATTTCTCTCCAATCCGAAATATAATAAATACATTTACGAAACCGAAGCCTCCATTGTACTGGTCAATCAGGATTTTGAACTCGAAGGTGAAGTGCAAACCACTTTGATCAGAGTTCCAGATGCTTACAAAGCTTTTGCTTCGCTGCTTGAGCTTTATCAGCAAGCCAAAGGAGATAAGTCAGGTATTGAAAATCCTTCATTTATTGATCCCACCGCAACTTTGGGTAAAGATATTTATCTGGGTGCTTTTGCCTACATCGGCAAAAATGTAAAAATTGGAAATCACGTTAAAATATACCCTCAGGTATATATTGGCGACAATTCCACCATCGGTGACGACTCGATCTTGTTTGCAGGAGTAAAAATATATGAAGACACCAAAATCGGGTTGGCTTGTATTATCCACGCCGGAGCAGTGATTGGCTCTGATGGGTTCGGCTTTGCACCCAATGAGGATGGCACCTATCAAAAAATACCCCAGGTAGGCAATGTGGTCCTTGAAGATTTGGTTGAAATCGGTGCCAATTCTACCATCGATTGTGCCACGATGGGTTCAACAATTATCAGAAAAGGAACCAAGATTGACAACCTTGTTCAAATAGCACACAATGTCGAAATTGGTGAGAACACTGTAATGGCAGCCCTCACCGGTATCGCAGGTTCAACAAAAGTTGGAAGCAATTGTCGTTTTGGCGGTCAGGTGGGAATTGCAGGCCATCTCTCAATTGGCGATCATGTAAACTTAGGAGCGATGTCGGGTGTTTCAAACAACATTAAATCAAATATGACCGTTTTAGGGGCACCGGCCATGGAAATTGGACGTGCTGCAAGGGTTGTTGCTGTTTACCGAAACCTCCCTCAACTGCGTGAGCAGGTATTGGATTTGGCAAAACAGGTCACTCAAATTAAAAAACAGCTGGAAGAATAATTAAAAAACAGAATGACTATTAAACAAAAAACCTTAGCGAAAGAATTCACCATCAGCGGTAAAGGATTACATACCAGCTGCCAGGTGAGCATGACTTTCAAACCAGCCCCCATCAACCACGGCTTTAAATTTCAAAGGGTTGATCTGGAAAACAAACCAATCGTCAGCGCAAATGTCGAATTTGTTGTCGATACCGCCCGCGGAACAGTTATTGAATACCAGGGAGCCCGGATCAGTACCATTGAACATAGTCTGGCAGCATTGACCGGCATGGATCTTGACAACGTGTTGATTGAAATTGACAATGAAGAAGTTCCTATCCTGGACGGCAGCGCCCGCTTTTTTGTTGAAGCCATTGAAAAAGCCGGAGTCGTTGAACAGAACGCCCTGCGTGAATATTTTGTGGTAACCGAAAAGATTGTTTATAAAAACGAGCAAACAGGGTCTGAGCTTATTGTTCTACCTGACAATGATTATTCACTGAACGTATTGATTTCATTCAACTCTTCAGTACTGAACAATCAATTTGCTTCCTTAAACACCTTGGCTGATTTCAAAAATGAAATTGCCAACTGCCGCACGTTTGTCTTTTTACACGAACTTGAATTTTTACTCAAAAATAACCTTGTAAAAGGCGGTGACGTTGATAACGCCATTGTAATTATTGACCGTCCTGTTAGCCAGGATGAACTTGACAGGTTGGCCGACTTGTTCAAACACGAACGCGTTGAGGTAAAAGCGCAAGGAATATTAAATAATATTGAGCTCCAATACGATAATGAATGTGCACGTCATAAACTACTTGATGTAATTGGCGACCTTGCACTTGCCGGGAAAAGAATCAAGGGCCGAATCATTGCCACCAAACCGGGGCACAGTGCCAATACTTCTTTTGCTAAATTGATTGCAAAAGCCATCAGTAAAGAACATTGCAAAGAAAGAGCTCCCTATTACGATGCCAATTCACCGGTTGTAATGGATGTGAACAAGATCAAAACTTTACTTCCCCACCGTTATCCATTCCTCCTTGTCGACAAGGTAATTGATGTTACCGATACCTACCTTGTGGGAATCAAAAATGTGACAGCCAATGAACCTTTTTTCCAGGGACATTTCCCTGAAGAACCCGTTATGCCGGGCGTCCTGTTGGTCGAAGCTATGGCTCAGGCGGGTGGAATTTTTGTGCTTCGTAACCTGGTGGGAAAATATTCTACTTACTTTATGAAAATTGACAATGTCAAATTCCGCAAAAAAGTAATCCCAGGCGATACCATTGTATTCAAGGTAGTCCTTACCTCCCCCATTAGACGCGGTATTGCTGAAATGCGCGGTCTATGTTACGTAGGCGATTCCATTGTTGCCGAAGGTGACTATATGGCTCAGATTGTCAAGATCAATTAATTAGAAACAGAAAATAGATTTATAAAAATGAAACAACAATTGGCTTACGTACACCCGGAGGCAATCATCGGCGACAACGTAGTTATTGAACCTTTTGCTACAATCTACCAGGATGTTACCATCGGTGAAGGTACAAAAATCGGATCGAGTGTGAGTATCATGCCCGGAGTTCGAATCGGCAAAAACTGCCAGATTTTCCCCGGAGCTGTAATCGGTGCTGTACCTCAGGATTTGAAATTTAAAGGCGAATATTCAACTGTCGAAATTGGCGACAACACCACCATCCGTGAGTTTGTGACCATCAACCGGGGTACTTCTGCAAAAGGCAAAACTGTTGTCGGCAGCAATTGTCTACTGATGGCTTATGTTCACGTAGCCCACGACTGTATCGTTGGAAACAATGTCATCTTGGTGAACAATACACAGTTGGCCGGTGAAGTAATTGTTGACGACTACGCCATCCTTGGCGGAATGGTTGCTATTCATCAATTTGTTCATGTAGGTTCACACGTGATGATCTCGGGTGGATCGCTTGTTCGCAAAGATGTACCTCCATTTATCAAAGCAGGTCGTGAGCCGCTTTCTTATGTTGGTATCAACTCTATCGGACTGCGTCGCCGTAATTTCAGCAATGAAAAAATACGTGAGGTTCAGGAAATATACCGTTACATCTATCAAAAGGGATTGAACATTTCGCAGGCTGTCGAAATTATTGAAGCTGAAATGCCTGCCTCACCCGAACGTGATGAAGTTCTTTTGTTCATTAAAGATTCTAAACGCGGAATTATTCGTGGTTATATGCCCGATTAAATTATTTCAATAAATATAACTTATTATGAAAGCCCTGTATATTCTACAGGGCTTTTTTTATGCTCAAAAACCAATTTACTCCCTCAAAAGAATTCAATGCAACATTTACTTCTATAACTGACTAAGTTTTTGAATGCCTGATAATTACCTGCCAGTAAGCTTCTACTGTAAACTGTTTGGACATCTACCCTACTGTTATTTGGGACAGGAATTGGATTAACCTGTTTCATATCTCTATCTTATCTTTGTCTTACCTCTGTCTTGTTATATTCATATTAAATACATATCAAATATATTTATAATTCGCAATAATACGTATTATATATGTATTATATATGTATTTGTTTTGTATTTGATATGTATATAACAAAACAATGGTAAAACAGAAATAAAACAGAGATAAAAATGGGGTATAAGGTGTCCATCTTCAAAAATCTGATGACTTCAGATTGATGTAAAAATTTAGAAACTGGTGTTTTCAGAATTGAATATGAAAAATCCGGAGATAGTATCCTGCACGGAGGATGGTTTTCAATGGAGAAAAAATAAATATACCGTACTGAATATGTGCTCATTAACTACCACAACTTTTCACATATCAGTATTGAATAATTTGGAAATACAGGATAGATCCTAAACATAACCGATAAAATAGGACATAAAAAAACCCGGTATATCAGCACCGGGTTTTACATTGTAATAAAATAACTCTTAAATCTTAGGCAACACCCAAGGAGCGCGGTAGGTGGGAACCAGAAATTTGTTGGCTTCATCGTCGTTGATGAATTTACTGGCATCGGCATCCCAATACAATCGGCGGCCTGTGCGCATCGCAATATTTCCCAGATGGGCTACACGGGCAGTGTTGGCAGCAATTTCGATACTCGCATTCAGATTGCGGTTACGATCTTTCACTCCCTGAATGAAATTTTTCATGTGCAAATCAAGACCCTGACCGGTACCTTTCTGAATTGGTACACGTTCCATCAGATCCTTATTTTTCTTCTTCTCAGGAATAACTTCCCAGCCATCACGGTCGACTACCAAAGTTCCGTTGTTTCCAACATAGCCAACACCGTGATTACGGCCATAATGTCCACCGTCAATGCCTGTTGCATGATCCCACAATAAAGTATATCCATCGAATTGATACAAGGCCTGTAAGGTGTCGGGAGTCTCAGCAGCATCTTCAGAATAGGCATATTTGCCCCCCATGGACATCACTGATATGGGAGCTTTGGCGCCCATTCCGAATAACCCATAGTCGATAATGTGGACACCCCAGTCGGTCATTAAACCTCCAGCATAATCATAATACCAGCGGAAATTAAAGTGAAACCGGTTTGGGTTAAATGGACGTTTCTTTGCAGGCCCGAGCCAGAAATCGTAATCAACACCAGCAGGCGCTTCTCCATCAGGTTTTACAGGCACAGGTTCCATCCATCCCTGGTAGGCCCAGGTACGAACGGTGCGTATCTTTCCAAGTTTGCCTGACTGAACAAAATCGACAGCAGCTCTCCAATGCGGGTCGCTGCGTTGCCACATACCCACCTGAACAACAGTATTGTACTTATTGGCAGCACGTTCCATGATGTTTATTTCTTCGATCGTATTGCCCAAAGGCTTTTCGCAATATACATCTTTCCCGGCCTGACAAGCTTCAACCATGGGTAAACAATGCCAATGGTCGGGAGTTCCAATAAGAACTACATCTACATCTTTGTCTTCCAGCAGTTTGCGGTAGTCGCTGTATAGCTTTGGTTTAAATCCCTGAAGCTTTTCGGTATCTGCTGCACGTTTGTTAAGTACATTGCTGTCGACATCGCACAAGGCAACACATTCAGTATTTTTTTGATTAAGGAAAGCAGTGAGATCGGCAAATCCCATTCCATTTACACCTATAAGACCGCAGCGAAGTTTATCGTTTGCACCTACGCAGGCGCTCATCGGAATTGGCATGGCAGCTGCAAGGCTCATCCCCACTGCCGCAGTAGTTGTACTTTTCAGAAAATTACGTCTGTTGGTCATTTATATAAATTTAAGTACTTTATTTCTGCATGGCATCGTCGAAGGCCACATCAGAAGGATCGAAATCGCTATAGCGAACAAAATCACAAGCTTCAACAGCACCTGCTTCACGGTTCATGCCGCTGTCTTCCCATTCGACTGATAGAGGTCCATTGTACTTAATGTCGTTCAGGGCACGAATGATATTTTCGAAGTCTATTTTGCCACGTCCCAGGCTGCGGAAATTCCAATAGCGGCGGTTATCCCCAAAATCAGTATGGCCACCATAGACACCGATATCACAGGGTTGATCGCTCCAATAAGCATCCTTCATGTGAACATGGAATATACGATCTGGGAAGTCATAGATAAATTTCACGTAATCGACACCCTGGTAACCCAAATGACTTGGATCGAAGTTAAAGCCAAAGGCAGGATGATTGTTAACCGCTTTGAGCGCGCGACGGGCCGTAGCAATGTCGAAGGCAATTTCGGTAGGGTGAACTTCAAGGGCAAATTTAATACCCATTTTCTGATATTCATCCAAAATAGGAATCCAACGTTTGGCGAAATCTTCGTAGCCCTTGTCAATCATTTCCTGACTTACTGCTGGAAATGAATAAAGCATGTGCCATATTGAGCTTCCAGTGAAACCGATGACGGTATCAATGCCGAGCATCTTGGCCACTTTACCAGTCTTAATCATTTCGGCAGCAGCACGTTGACGTACACCTTCAGGATCACCATCGCCCCATAAATAGGCTGGTAAAAAACCCTGATGTCTTTCGTCGATACGGTCACAGACACACTGACCCACCAGGTGAGTTGAAATGGCAAATAGCTGCAAGTCATATTTGGCAAGCACCTCTTTACGTAGATCGCAGTAGGCCTGATCGGCTTTGTCGATTTCTATATGATCGCCCCAACAGCAAAGTTCAAGGCCGTCATAGCCAAAAGAAAGTGCTTTTTCACACATTGTTTCAAAGGGAAGATCGGCCCATTGTCCTGTAAATAATGTTACTGGTCTGCTCATAATATTGTTTGTTTGAAAAGATTATTTTATCAATTTATTCTACTTAAGGTCCTTAAAGACTTTAAGGACCTTAAAGTCTTTAAGGAGAATTTTATTTAAATTTCACCCATTTTACATTGTCATTGTAACCTGCTTCCACCACTGCATCAATGAACTGCATTCCACGAATACCATCTTTGATACCTGGAAAGTCGAGCCATTCAGGTTTAGGTTGTTCTCCATTCAGTTTGGCACGAAGAGTATATGAATAGTTGCGGTAAATATTGGCAAACGCTTCAAGATATCCTTCAGGATGTCCACCCGGGGTGCGGGTATTGGCATTTGCAGCAGAACCCATCGAAGTGCCCACGCGTAATAGTTCAGTAGGCTTAGCTGTCCATTTGGCAATCAGGGTATTGGGTTCATGTTGTGACCATTCCAATCCGCCCTTGTCGCCATAGACACGAATTTTGAGGGCATTTTCTTCACCTGCAGCAATCTGAGAAGCTATCAGTACTCCCTTTGCGCCATTGTCGAAGCGAAGCAGAACGGCTCCATCATCATCCAATAAACGACCTGGTACAAATACATTCAGCTCGGCACACAGTTCGGTAGTTTTTAATCCAGTGACATACTCAGCCAAGTGGTGTGCATGAGTTCCAATATCACCCATAGCGCCAGCTTTTCCAGAACGCTTGGGGTCTGTTCTCCATGAGGCCTGAGCATTACCGGTATCTTCAAGCTTTGACGACAACCATCCCTGGGGATATTCAACAAATACTTTACGGATCTTGCCCAATTGACCTTCAGCTACCATCTGCCGTGCATGCTTTACAGCAGGGTATCCTGAATAAGTATGGGTAAGGGCCAGCATCAAGCCTGTTTCCTGTAATTTAGATTGAAGTAAATAAGCTTCATCCAAAGTAAAAGTGATGGGTTTGTCGATCACAACATTGAACCCATTGTCAAGAGCCATCATCGCAGGACCAAAATGGGCGAAGTTGGGAGTTACAATGGTAACAAAATCCATACGATCGCCTTCGGGCAATTTAATTTCATTTTCAAACATTTCCTGATAGGTTTTATATACCCGATTATCAGGAAGATAATACGATTTACCTGAGGATAGCGATATTTCAGGATTTATACTGAAGCAGCCACAGACCAGTTCGATTTGTCCGTCCATAAAAGCTGCCAGACGGTGAATAGCTCCAATGAAAGCATCACTGCCCCCACCAACCATTCCCATGCGTAATTTCCGATTCAACATATTGGCTAATTTAATTGGTTTATAATTTTTAGTCTCCTGCAATATTCAGGTCGTTAAAATTATAAAACTTTTCGGTAAGAAGTAAATTTATTTCACTAAAAAAATGCTTTATTTATTAGACTTCCAATTCAAAATTAAAGAGTGGCCGATTATATTTAAAAACCATTTAAATTTCCTAAATTTGGGTTCGTTAAAATAGATACTTATATTTGGTACAAATTAACTAACCTAATGACTATGGAAAGACGTTCTTTTTTACGAAATGCAGCTGCAACAGTTGCTGCCGTTGGACTTGCAGGATCAGCACAGGCTTTTACTTCGGAAGCTAAAGTGTCAAATGACGGGCAGTTCAAACTAAAATATGCTCCTGAATTTGGAACTTTTCAGGGACATGCAGGTCAGGACCCAATCGATAATATCAAATTTATCAGCGATCAGGGTTTTAGAGCCATCTTCGACAATGGCCTGATGGGCAAAGAACCAGCAGTTCAGGAAAAAATAGCCGCTGAATTGGCTCGTCGAAACATGGATCTCGGACCATTTGTATTGTATGCCGACTTTAGCGTAAAGTCGATGGTTACCCAGGATGCTGAAATCAAAGATATGTTGAAGAAAAAGATGCAGGAAGGCGTTGACTGTGCCAAGCGTACAGGTGTTAAATGGGCATTGGTAGTTCCAGGACACTATGATGAAGCATTGGAATGGGATTATCAAACGGCCAATGTGATTGAGAATATGAGAATGTGCTGCGAGGTAGTAGAAAAAAGCGGGTTGATTTTGGTAATGGAACCTCTCAATGCATTTAACCACCCTGGACTATTCCTGACCAAAATTCCACAGGCTCACATGATTTGCAAGGCAGTTAACCATCCTTCATGCAAAATAGTGGATGATCTTTACCACCAACAAATTACAGAAGGAAACCTGATCCCCAATATTGATAAGGCATGGGATAACATTGCGGCTTTCCATCTTGGCGACAATCCAGGGCGCAATGAACCAACCACTGGGGAAATCAACTTTAAAAATGTATTCAAACACATACACAGCAAGGGTTACGATGGCGTTCTATGCTGCGAACACGGCAGAAGTATCAGTGGAAAAGAAGGTGAACTTGCATTTATCAAAGCATACAGGGAAGTGGATTCATTTTAGAATTGCCTGTTGAATTTATAGCTTGCTTTTTGTTCAAATATATTCATTATTTTTGTAAAAACGAATGTGATGAGTCAATTAGAAAGAATTACAATCGACCATGAAATTTGCCATGGGAAGCCTTGTATCAGGGGAATGCGATGGCCCGTAGAAGTGATCATTGATTTGCTTGGATCGGGTATGACTATTGATCAAATCATTGAAGATCATCCTGAATTGGAAAGGGAAGATATCCTGGCAAGCTTAAACTTGGCAAAATTGTACATTGGCGGCAGATCAATTAATGAGGTGGCCTAATGAGATTTCTATGCGATGTTCATATTTCCTATAAGATAGTTAAATTTCTATCCGAGTTAGGTTATGAAGCTATCCATGTGAATAGTATTTTGGACAAATGGTATACAAAAGATTCTGATATTTGTAGTTATGCTGATGCAAACGAATTGATTTTTATTACTAAAGATTCTGACTTTCGAGATAGTTTTTTTCTACGTAAAACTCCCAAAAAACTTATTAAAGTTAGTCTTGGGAATATTTCAACCAATGATTTAATTCAATCTTTATCAGATATATTGGATGCACTTGAACGACTAGATTTGAATACTTCCTTTATGATTGAAATTGGTAAAAATCATACAACTTTTATTGACAATCAATTAGATTAAAAATTTTTATTTAGGTCAAAATAAGGCAATTGATTTGCAATAAATATGGTAATAACATCAGTGGAAAAGAAGGTGAACTTGCATTTATCAAAGCATACAGGGAAGTGGATTCATTTTAGTGTAAATGGTAACATATCATCAAACAATTACACTTAGTACAAATATTATTTTTAAGGAAGTTAAATAAACCTGCCAAAGCACCCGCCCAACCAATAGTTTTACTATTTTTGGCCGTTCAAATTAATGTTTGAATCAAAAGGCGGGAGTAGCTCAGTGGTAGAGCATCAGCTTCCCAAGCTGAGGGTCGCGAGTTCGAGCCTCGTTTCCCGCTCATTCAATATCAATAGAATTTTTATCTTTGAGCATGACAATTATGTTATGAATTCCGGTTTGGTGTTTTAATAGTTTTACTTCTCCTGTATTCCAGTTTGTACCTTTTGGAACCTTAAGTTCAGCAATCACTGGTCCGTCGATTTTATCCAGCCGTATTTGCAAAGTGCTCCCTTTTTCAGAAAATGCACTGACCTGAAGTGATTTCAATTTCTCCTTTCCAAAATCGACCGAATTGTATTTTACCCAGGCATTTTTGATACTGAGTATTGTCTTCCAGCCATTGAAGGTATTGAGAGAATCCAGAAATTCGATTGATGAACCGGTTTCGCTTTTATTGCTGTAACGCTCAAATTCAATTCTATTTGTTGCATTTGTCAAGCCAACGCCACTTAAGGTTGGTGTAACCTTCCGGATTGTACCCCGTCTTTGTCGATAAACACATTGGGATCGATGCCGTTCACCCCTTTTATCGGCTCAGCCAGCGGAATATATGGTCCCTCAGGCTTATCAGCAATAGCGACCCCAATACCAAAACCTTTTCTTCCGTTTGCATCTGCAACGTTTTTGTTGGCTGGAAAATAAAAATGGAAAGCATTGGTTATGATCCTTCGATGATTTATATGACAATACATACAGGTTTGTTCAATGGATCTAAGGGTACTCAAATCGGATGCAAGACCAAAATTGAAAATATATACGATCAATATCATGTTTACAAAGTAGAATGGTATCCTGACAGACTTGATTTTTTTGTTGATGACATTAAATATATTACTTACCCGAAGGCTGGAGATATTAAGGAAATGTGGCCATATAACGAACCTGAATATTTGTTATTAAATATTGCTGTAGGTGGCGATTGGGGAGGATTAAAAGGGATTGATGATACAATTTTCCCTCAAAAAATGATCATTGACTA
>Ga0123338_10000712_pt1 | contig 33581 bp, 31 predicted proteins | sample grotaG_FD_89793 | JGI IMG/M metagenome (GOLD analysis project Ga0123338, IMG submission 89793) | Glacier valley bacterial and archeal communities from Borup Fiord, Nunavut, Canada, to study Microbial Dark Matter (Phase II) -... | ecosystem: Environmental > Aquatic > Freshwater > Ice > Glacier ...
AGTTTGGGCACGGGATGCGTCTAGCGCGGCGCAGTGCCGGGTGCGAGGGCAACCCAGTTCACTCTGCGATGTGCGCCCTTGCCGAACGCGCAGGGCGGAGCGGTCAGCGGGCGAAAATGTCCGCGCGCGTGAGCGTGAAGCCCAGTCCATCCGTGTCCAGTTCCTCGGGCGGTGCGAGGAAATCGGCGATCCAGCCGGTGTCGGTACGGCGGTGCCAGAAGAAGGTTTTGGAGACGGGATCGATCAGCAGGATCGCGTCGAGGCTGGGCAGCGCGCGATACAGCGTGAGCTTCTCGTTCAGATCGAAGCGCCGCGTGCTCGGGCTGAGCACTTCGACGACGAAGCGCGGGAAGTAGAAGCGGCGCTCGGTTTCCCAGTCGGTGAAGTCGCACGGATCGCAGAACAGCGCGGTATCGGGATAGAGGACCGAATCTTCGGCCGCCACGCCCGCGTTCATCATGCTCTGGCTTGGCCCGCAGACGGTCTGCCGATCGAGCGCACGTTGGACGTTGTGCGCAACAAGATAGTGCAGTCGGTTGCCGCCCGACATACACACGGGCACCCCCCTGATCAGCTCGTGCTTGCCCGGCACGCTTTCATAAGCGTTGAAAAACGCCTCGACGCTGAGCTTGCGCTCGAGCGTCGCCATCAGAGCTTGCCCGTCAGCTCCGGCACAACCGTGAACAAGTCCCCAACGAGTCCGAGGTCCGCCACCTGGAAGATCGGCGCGTCCGCGTCCTTGTTGATCGCCACGATGATCTTGGAGTCCTTCATCCCCGCCAGATGCTGGATCGCGCCCGAGATGCCGACGGCGAAGTAAAGCTCCGGCGCGACGATCTTGCCCGTCTGGCCGACCTGATAATCATTGGGCGCATAGCCCGCGTCCACCGCCGCGCGCGATGCACCCACGGCGGCGCCCAGCTTGTCCGCGAGCGGATCGATCAGTTGGTGGAACTTGTCGGACGATCCCAGCGCGCGGCCGCCGCTGACGATGATCTTGGCGCTGGTGAGTTCGGGGCGTTCGGAGTGCGCGAGTTCGCTGTGCTCGAAACGCGAGAGGCCGCCGTCCGCACCGCCGGTCACGGCTTCGATCGTGGCGCTGCCGCCGGTCGCGGCCGCCTTGGCGAACGACGTCGCGCGGATCGTGAGCACGCGTTTGGGATCGCTGGTTTCCACCGTGGCGATGGCGTTGCCCGCGTAGATCGGCCGCTCGAAGCTGGTGGGCGAGTGGATCGCGGTCACCTCGCTAACCTGCGCGATGTCGAGCAACGCGGCCACGCGCGGCAGGATGTTCTTGGCGCTGGTCGTGGCGGGGGCGAGGATCGCGTCATAGGCCGGGGCGAGCCCGACGATCAGGGGCGCGACCGTCTCGGCGAGCGCGTGCGCATAGGCGGGGGCGTCGGCGAGCAGCACCTTGTCCACGCCCGCGATGTGCGCGGCGGACTCCGCCACGGCGCGCGCATTCTCGCCCGCCACCAGCACATGCACCTCCCCGCCCAGCTGCACGGCGGCGGTCACCGCCGAAAGCGTTGCGTCTTTCAGATGCGTGCCGTCATGTTCGGCCAGTACGAGCGTGCTCATCCGATGGCTCCCGTGGTGCGAAGTTTGTCGATCAATTCGTCGGTGGTCTTGACCACGATGCCCGCCTGGCGCTTGCCCGGCTCCACCGTCTTAACGATGCGCAGGCGTGGGCTCGGATCGACGCCGTAATCGGCGGGCGTCTTCGAGTCGATCTTCTTGGCCTTGGCCTTCATGATGTTGGGCAGGCTGGCGTAGCGCGGCTCGTTCAGGCGCAGATCGGTGGTGACCACGGCGGGAAGCGTCAGCGCCACCGTCTCGAGCCCGCCATCCACCTCGCGCGTGATGTGCGCGGTGGTGCCCTCGATCACGACCTTGGACGCAAAGGTGCCCTGCGGCCAGCCGAGCAGCGCGGCGAGCATCTGGCCGGTCTGGTTCGCATCGTCGTCGATCGCCTGCTTGCCCAGAATAATCAGCCCCGGCTGCTCCTCGCGCGCGATCGCGGCGAGGATCTTGGCCACGGCCAATGGTTCGGTCGGTTGATCGGTGACCACGAGGATGCCGCGATCCGCGCCCAGAGCCAGCGCAGTGCGCAGCGTCTCCTGGCTTTGCTGGACGCCGATCGAGACCACAACGATCTCGGTCGCGATGCCTTTTTCCTTGAGGCGCACGGCTTCCTCGACGGCGATTTCGTCGAAGGGGTTCATGCTCATCTTGACGTTCGCCAGATCGACGCCCGAGCCATCGGGCTTGACGCGAATCTTGACGTTATAATCGACGACCCGCTTGACGGGCACCAAGAGCTTCATGCGCGCACTCCCAATAGCGATCGGATTTGGCGGGGCGGGGGAGCCACGTCAATGCGCGCGCCCGCGCTCGCAACTTGCGCGTTCAATTGACGCGAGACAAGTGCGCGCGGCGGGGGTAGCTTCGCTGCAACAAGGCCAAAGCCAAGGGAAGACGGCGATGACGGATCGTTCGATCGATATCGGGGGCGTGGCGCATATCGAGGTGCCCGGCGCGGGCGACATCGCAGTGCGCAAAATCGGGCTCGACGATTTGCAAGCGGCGCTGCGCGCGGGACTGGCGGACTATCGCGCAATGCCCTCGCACCTTGTGATGCTCACGCTGGTGTATCCGATCCTCGGGCTGATCGCGGCGCGTTGGTCGATGGGCAACGATCTGCTGCCGATCATCTTCCCGCTGATCTCGGGTTTTGCGCTGGTCGGGCCGATCGCGGCGGTGGGCCTCTATGAGATTTCGCGGCGGCGCGAGGCGGGGCTGGAGACGCACTGGTCCGACGTGTTCAAGGTGGTGCGCTCGCCGGGTGCGGTAACGATCGTGGTGCTGAGCGCGGTGCTGCTCGTGCTGTTTGTCGGCTGGCTCGCGGCAGCGGCGGCGATCTACCGCTCCCAGTTCGGCGCGCATGTGCCCGTCTCGCCGCTCGTGCTGCTGCGCGAGATCGTGACGACCGGGCCGGGACACACCGTGCTGCTGCTCGGCAACGCCGTCGGCCTCGGCTTCGCGGTGGTAACGCTGGCGGTGAGCGCGATCAGCTTCCCGATAGCGCTCGATCGCGGTGTGGGGCCGGTGGTGGCGCTGGTGACCTCGGTGCGCGCGATGCTCGCCAATCCGGGCACGATGCTGGTGTGGGGGTTCATCGTGGCGGCGGGGCTGGTGCTGGGCGCGATCCCGCTGTTCGTGGGGCTGGCGGTGGCGATGCCCGTGCTGGGGCACGCGACGTGGCATTTGTATCGGCGCTTGGTGGTATGAGATTGCGCTACGCTACACACCCTCCTACACATGTTCCATGCAAGCCCTCCGTGAAACATCGAGCCTTCGCACCAACATCCTGCTGACCCCGACGGAGCATCGCACCTGGTCCGCGCGGGCAAAGGAACGCGGGATTTCGCTTGCCGAATATATCCGGCGCGGCGTGGCGGCGAGCGAGGACGCGCCGAGCGAAGCGGAGATGGCGGAGCTGGAAGCGCTGCTCGCTGAACTGAACGCCGCAAACGAGCGCACGCTTGCGAAGGTAGATGAGACGATCGCGCAAATACGATATAATTGCGATCCCGCCCGCGATGAGGAAGTGCGCCAGCGCGTGGCAGAAGAGCTGCGTCTTAATCCGATTGAGTTCGATCCCGCGATCCTTGATTTCAGCGCCGCAGCGTGAGCAGCATCGGCGAGGTTTTGGCCGGTGTCCGAAAAGCGATCCTGTTCGATCACCGGCTGACCGAACTTGCGATCAAGGTGGAAGCGATCGATCTGCGCGAGCGCGATACGCGCGACCGGCTTCTGCGGATCGAGGGCATGCTCCAGGGCGCGCAGGCTGCGACGAAACGGCTGCGCTGATCGGCGTGGACGCGCGCGGCGGGGTTGCCTAGGCTGACGGCGATGCGTGCAGCTTTCCCATTTACCGCCATCGTCGGCCAGGCCGAGATGAAATTGTCCCTGCTGCTGGCCGCCGTCGATCGGCGGATCGGCGGCGTGATGGTGTTCGGCGACCGGGGGACGGGCAAGTCCACCGCGGTGCGCGCGCTGGCGGCGTTGCTGCCGCCGATGCAGGTGGTGGCGGGGTGCCGATACGGCTGCGATCCGGCGGATGCGGGCGCGCGGCCGTGCCCGGACGATTGCCGCAAGGGCGCCAAGCGGCCCAAGGCAGAAACGCGCGCGGTGCCGTTCGTCGATCTGCCGTTGAGCGCGACCGAGGACCGGGTGGTCGGCGCGCTCGATCTGGAGCGTGCGCTGGCCCGCGGCGAGAAGGCGTTCGAGCCCGGGTTGCTCGCGCGCGCACACCGCGGGTTCCTGTATATTGACGAGGTGAACTTGCTTGAGGACCATATCGTCGATCTGCTGCTCGACGTGGCGGCGTCGGGCGAGAATGTGGTCGAGCGCGAGGGGCTGAGCGTGCGGCACAATGCGCGGTTCATCCTGATCGGCAGCGGCAATCCCGAGGAAGGCGAACTGCGGCCGCAGTTGCTCGACCGGTTCGGGCTTTCGGTCGAAGTGCGCACGCCGGGCGATCTGGCTGACCGGGTGGAGGTGATGCGCCGCTGCGATGCGTATGAGCGCGATGGTTCGGCGTTCGCGGCTCGTTTCGCGGACGAGGAGTCGGCGGTGCTCGCGCAGATCGCGCGCGCGGCGGCGTTGCTGCCCGAGGTGACGATTGCGGATGCGGTGCTCGAAACCGCATCGAGGCTGTGCATGGCGATCGGCGCGGACGGGCTGCGCGGCGAACTTACACTGATGCGCGCGGCGCGGGCTTTGGCCGCTCTAGATGCGGAGCGGGCGGTGGAGGCGCGGCATCTGGCGCGGGTTGCTCCGATGGCGCTCCGGCACCGGCTGCGGCGCAATCCGCTCGACGAGGCGGGATCGGGTGTGCGCATCGAGCGCGCGATCGCCGAGGTGATGCAGGCACCGGGTCCGCGCGCGCTCGCGGCGTGAGCGAGCGGGACGAGCGCGCGGAGGCGGCGTGGGCGGACGCGCTGGCGGTCGCGCGGCTGTTCGCGGCCGATCCGTGCGGGCTGGGCGGTGTGGTGCTGCGCGGCCCTCCGGGGTCCGCGCGCGATACGTGGGTTGAGGCGGTCCGCGCGGGGTTGGGCGAAGGCGCGGCGTGGCGACGGCTGCCGGTTGCGGTCGATGACGAACGGCTGCTGGGCGGCGTGGACCTTTCGGGATCGCTCGCGGCGGGCACGCGGGTGATGGCACGCGGGCTGCTCGCGGAGGCGGACGGCGGCGTGGTGGTGTGTGCGATGGCCGAGCGGATGAGCGCGGGGACGGCGGCGCGGATCGCTGCAGCGATGGATGCGGGGGCGGCCGACGGCGCGGCGGCGCGCTTCGGGCTGATCCTGCTGGATGAGGGCGTGGAGGAGGAGCGCGTGGCTGTCGCGCTGGCGGAGCGGTGCGCGTTCCGGGTGGAGATTGGGCAGCTCCCGCGAAATGGCGCTTTGGCCCTCGACCCCCTCCGCCCCTTCGGGGCACCTCCCCCGGAGGGGATGGTAAGCGCTTCGACCTCCCTCTCCGGGGGAGGTGGCGGCGAAGCCGACGGTGGAAGATCGGCACCTTGCCTCGCCGCGTGCGGGCAGGAGGGGCTGGTGGCGCTGGCGACGGCGGCGGCGGCGTTCGGGGTAGATTCGATGCGGGGGCCGCTGCTCGCGCTGCGTGCGGCGCGCGCGGCGGCGGGGCTGGCGGGGCGCGATACGATCGCAGACGAGGATATCGTGCTCGCCGCGCGCCTCGTGCTCGCGCCGCGCGCGACGCGGATGCCGGCACCGCCCGAAGCCGAAACCGTCGGTGATGCGCCCGACGATCCGGGCGAGCAGCCGGGCGACACGCCGCTGCCGCCGCGCGATCCGCCGTCCGACGCCGGGCCGCCGCCGGGCGATCCGGATGCTGCGAACGATCCGCTCGCCGATATCGTGCTCGAAGCGACGCGCGCGGCGCTGCCGCCGGGCGTGCTCGCGGCGATGGAGGCGGGGCGGCTCGCGCGTGCGGCGGGCAATGCGCGCGGCGGGGCGGGGGCGCTTAAGAAGGCGGTGCGGCGCGGCCGGCCTGCGGGCACACGCGCGGGCGATCCGCGCACCGGCGCGCGACTCGATATCGCCGCCACGCTCGCGGCGGCGGCACCGTGGCAAAGGTTCCGCGCGGCGCAGGCGGCCGGTGGCCTCGATGCCGCGCCCCGGCTGCGGCTGCGGCGCGACGATTTCCGGGTGAAGCGCTTCGTGGAGCGTGCCGAATCGACCACCGTATTCGTGGTCGATGCGAGCGGATCGGCGGCGCTGACCCGGCTGGCCGAAGCCAAGGGCGCAGTCGAGCTGCTGCTGGCGGAGGCGTATGTGCGGCGAACGCAGGTGGCGCTGATCAGCTTTCGTGGGTCGGTTGCCGAGCTGCTGCTGCCGCCCACGCGTAGTCTGGCACGGGCCAAGCGCGCGCTCGCCGATCTGGCGGGCGGCGGGGGAACGCCACTCGGGGCTGCGGTGGAGGCGGCGCACGGGGTGGCGCTTGCGGCGCGCGCGCGCGGGCGCACGCCGCTGGTGGTGATGCTGACCGACGGGCGCGCGAACGTGTCGCGCGACGGTGGGGCGGGGCGCGAGCATGCGCAGGCGGATGCGGCGAAGGCGGCGGGGCTGTTGCGTGGCGACGGGATTGCAGCCGCGCTGATCGATACCGCGCCGCGCCCGCGCCCCGAGACGGCGGCGTTCGCCGCCGCGCTGGGCGCGCGCTATGCGCCGCTGCCCCGGCTGGACGCGGGCGCGGTGCGCGATGTGGTGAACGCGCTGGGGTAGGCCCGCTGGCGCTCGGGCGGTGCCGACCGCATATTGCAGCGCAATGAGCGACACCGCCCCGCCGCCGCCCGCACCCGGCAAACCCGATTGGGCCATCGAAGGCGCGCGCTGGCCCAATGCCGCGCACAGCCGCTTCGTGCGCGCGGGCGGGATCGTGTGGCATGTGCAGATGTGGGGTGCGGGGCCGCCGCTGCTGCTGCTGCACGGGACGGGCGGTGCGACGCATAGCTGGCGGGGTCTAGGGCCGTTGCTGGCCGAGCGGTTCACGATCGTCGCGCCCGATCTGCCGGGGCACGGGTTCACCGAAACGCCGTCCGATACCGGCCTGTCGCTGCCGGGAATGGCGGGGCTGGTGGCGGTGCTGCTGCGCGAACTCGGGGTGGCGCCGGTGGGTGCGGTCGGCCATTCGGCGGGCGCGGCGGTGGCGGTGCGCATGGCGCTCGACGGGGCCTTGCCCGAAGCGCGCGCGCTGGTGGCGATCAATGGTGCGCTACTCCCGTTTCCGGGGTTCGCGCAGACGCTGTTTCCGGGGCTGGCCAAGCTGCTGTTCGTCAACCCGTTCGTGCCGCGCCTGTTCACGCTCGGCGCGGGGAGCGATGCGGGCGTCGCGCGCTTTCTGGCGCGTGCGACGGGATCGAGCGTCGGCCCCGACTATGCTGCGGATTACGCGCGGCTGTTTCGCGCGCACGGGCATGTGGCGGGCGCGCTCGGCATGATGGCGAGCTGGGATCTGGCCGCGCTCGAGCGCGATCTGCCGCAGCTGGCGGTGCCGCTGATGCTGATCGTGGGGGAGGGCGATGCGGCGGTGCCACCTTCGGTCGCCGCGCGTGTTACGGCAGCAGCGCCGCATGCGTCCGTGCGCAGCCTCCCCGGGCTGGGACATCTGGCGCATGAGGAGGATGCGGCTGCGGTGGCGGCGATCGTGACCGATCTGTTCGAGGAAGTTCGATGAGCCGGACCGTTATCATTGCGATTGTGGCGGTTACGTTGCTGCTGGGGCTGGGCGGCGGTTTGACGAAGGTGGGCGCGTGGTATCGCGCGCTCTCAAAGCCGAGCTGGAACCCGCCGAGCTGGCTTTTCGGCCCTGCATGGACGGCGATCCTGGGGCTGGCGGGCTGGGGCGGGGTGATGGCGTGGAACGGCGCTCACAGCGCGTTCGATCATACGCGTCTGCTGATCGCGATCGGGGTCAACATGGTCTTCCACGCGGCGTGGAGCCCGCTGTTCTTCATGGCGCGGCGGCCGGACTGGTCGCTGATCGAATCGACGTTCCTGTGGTTCTCGTGCGTCGCGCTGATGTTCGTTTACGGACAATTCTCCGATGCGGCGCGGTGGACGATGGTGCCCTATGTTCTGTGGGTAACGTTCGCGACGTTCCTCAACTGGACGATCGTGCGGCTGAACGCACCGTTCGGCGCGGGCGATGCACGGGGAGCGGCGTGAGCCGGTTCGGGTTAATCGAGTTGCTGGGCGTACTGGGGCTGACGCTGGGGTTTTTCGCGTGGCAGATGTGGGACTTGAACGCGGACAAGCGGGCGGCGCGGCGCGCTTCAAAAGATCGCGCGCGGCATCCGGAAGGGTAGCATCCACTTGACCCACGGCCGGGCGAAGCGATCGAGCGAGAGCGTTTCGTGAACCGCAAGCGCGGGAGTGCCGAACAGATGCGTATCGAGCGTGGCGCGCGCGTAGAAGGGGCTGTCCTCGAACGTGCGGCGCACAGTCGGCGTGTGGCCCGCATCGGCACGCGTGGTGCGCTCTACGCGCCATAGAGTGCGCGGCAGGGCGGCAAGGGGGGGCGGTTCGGCGTGCGTAACGCGGCCTTGCGCGTCGATCCGCAGCGCGAGGCCGAAATCGGAACCGTCGCGGCGCGCGCCGTCGTAGAGGATCGCGGTTTCGTGGCGCAGGTGCGCGCGGCTCCAGTCCCAGCGCGCGAAGCCGGTCTCGAGTGGTTCGGTGCCCGCGTTTGTATCGAAATAGCCCTCGCCGGACCACGCCAGCGCGGGATCGCTCAGCGCCACCTCCACGCGCGCACGCGGCGCAATGGGCCGCCAGCGGTGGCGCGCGTTCGCATCGAGCGAGAACGTATCGCTCACCAGCGCATGCGGGTGAACGCGCACGCGGCCGCGCACCGCGCGCGGTATGGGCGCGCTGGTTTCTGCCAGATCGATGGTAAGCGCGGTGCCGTCCCAAATTAGCGCGCTCGGCCCGATCGCGAGGCGCGTGGCGTCGCGCACAAGCGCTGCGCGGCCCCGCTCGGTCATCGCCCAGCGGCTTTGCTCACGGCTATAGAGCGCGACGTTTAGCGCAACATGGTTTGCGGGATCGGTGCGCCCGGACCATTTATAATAGGGGGAGAAGACGCTGCCGATGAAGGCGATGATCGTCAGGCCGTGATGGCCGTCGTCGCTCAGCGCGTCGACATACCACCATTCATAACCTTGGGGAGGGACGGGCGAATCGAAGCGTGGTCCCTGAGTAGCGCTGTGGCCGCCAGCCGTCCCGAGAGCGCCGCCATCGGGACCCCCGCCCCCGGATGCGTCGCGCCCCCCGCCAGATACAGGCCCGGGATGCGCGTGCGCGCCCCCGGTCTCTGGAAGGCGGCTGCCGAGCCATGGCTCGCCCGCCCGTAAAGCGCGCCCCCCGTCCCCGGGAACAGGCGCTCGAAGTCCGTGGGCGTCGTGATTGTCAGCGCGGGCGAGGAGAGCGTCAGGCCGCAGGCCGCGAGGCGATCGAGGGTCCGCTGCTCGCATGAGGCGATCTCCGTGGGGGTGAGGGGGTGGGTGTCGCCGCGCGGCGGGGCGTTGACGATCAGGTGCAGGCGTTCGGGGCCGGTGGGGGCGGGGCCGTCTGCGGCTTCGCGGTCCTGCGCGCAGACATAGACGGTGGGATCGCGCGGCGGGTGTCCGGCCGCAAGATCGGCGAATTCACGCGCGTAATCGGGGCCAAAGAAGACGTTATGGCGCAAGAGCGCGAAGCCGTGCGCGGTGGCGTGGCCGGTCAGCGTGACGGCGGAGAGCGAGCGCTGCGCGGGGGGCAGCGCGGGTGTTGCGGGGGCGGCGTGCGGGCCGAGCAAGCCGGTTGCGAGCGCGGAGGGATCGCCGTTGAAGACGACCGCGCGTGCCTCCAGCCGTTCGCCGCTGGCGAGCGTAACCCCGCGCGCGCGGCCGTCCACGGTGAGCAGTCCCGCGACCGGCTCGCCATAGCGGAAGACCACGCCGTGCCCGCGCGCGAGCGCTTCGAGCGCGCGCGCGATGGCGTGCATTCCGCCCTCGACCAGCCACACCCCGCTCTGCTCGACATGCGCGATCAGCATCAGCGTCGCGGGCGCGAGGAAGGGGGAGCTGCCCGAGTAGGTAGCGTAGCGTCCGAAAAGCTGTTGCAGGCGCGGATCGTGGAAATGTCGGCCGAGCGCGCGCCACATCGTCGCATAGGGGCGGATGCGCCAAAGGTTGGCGAGGCCGCCGATGCCGCGCGTGGCCGCAGTGCCAGCCACCAGCCCGAACTGGGTAGGGCTTTCAGCGCGCAGGAAGGGCTGCTCGAGCGTGTCGTGGATCAGCTTCGCTTCGGCGAGGAAGGCCGTGAACCGCCGCGCTTCAGCCGCGCCTGCAAAGGTGCCGATGGCATCGGCGGACTGCGCGGGATCGGCGAAGAGGTCGAGCCGCGCGTGGGCGCCCCACGCGTGGCGCGCAAGGATGTGCGCGGGGGCGGTCGGGACGGCGGCGTCGAAATCGGCTCCGGCTTCGTCGAAGATTTCGTCGAACACATGCTTCATCGTCAGCACGGTCGGCCCTGCGTCCACGCCGTTCAGCAGCCGCATCTTGCCGCCGGGGGCGGGCGCACGCTCGATCACGGTCACGGGTTCGCCGCGCGCGGCCAGCAGCACGGCCGCAACAAGGCCGCCGATTCCTGCGCCAACGATGATCGTGCCCTCGGGCATATATGCGGCCTTGCTCCTCCCGGTGGCGGGTATCGGCGCGGGTGGTGGGCGCTGTCCATATTTTCTGACACATCGCGCAGATGCCGCACGATACCCGCCCCCGCTCCCTCCTCGAACGCTGGCTCCTGTGGCGCAACCGCCGGCTGTCCGATCCCGCGTTCCAGCGGTGGGTGGCGCGCTTCCCGCTCACACGCGGGATCGCACGCGGGCAGGCGCGCGGCGCGTTCGATCTGGTGGCGGGGTTCGTCTATTCGCAGGTGCTCTTCGCGTGCGCGGAGCTGGACCTGTTCGCGCTGCTCGGCGGCGGTGAGCTGATGGGGGTGGGCGACATCGCAGCCGCGACCGGGCTGGACGCGCCCGCCGCCGAACGGTTGCTGAAGGCGGCGGTGTCGCTCGGGCTGGTGAGCCGCGCGGGCACCCGCTTCACGCTCGGGCAGCGCGGTGCGGCGATGCTGGGCAATCCGGGGGTGCTGGCGATGGTGCGGCATCACGGGCTGCTCTACGCCGATCTCGCCGATCCGGTGGGGCTGCTGCGCGGGCGACGCGGGGCGCTGGCGGATTACTGGCCTTATGCAGGGGCGCAGCAGCCCGGCGACGTGGCGGGGGTGGACGCATATTCGGAGCTGATGGCGGCGAGCCAGCCGATGATCGCGGCGCAGGTGCTGGCTGCGTATGATTTCGCGCCGCATCGGCGGCTGATGGATGTGGGCGGCGGCGCGGGGGCGTTCCTGATCGCGGTGGGGGCGCACTATCCGGGGCTGGAGCTGGTGGCGTTCGATCTGCCTGCGGTGATCGAGGTGGCGCGCGCGCGGTTTGCGGCGGCGGGGCTCGGCGCGCGGGCGCGCGCGGTGGGCGGCGACATGTTCGCCGATTCGCTGCCGGGCGACGCGGACGTGGTGAGCCTTGTGCGCGTGCTGCACGACCACGACGACTCGGCGGCGCAATCGTTACTGCAGCGTATCCACGCCATCCTGCCGCAGAGGGGCACGCTGCTGATCGCCGAACCGATGGCGGGAGCGACCGGCGCGCAGACGGTCGGGGATACCTATTTCGGCATGTATTTGCTCGCAATGGGGTCCGGGCGCGCGCGCACCGCGGCAGAAATCGTCGAAATGTGCCGCAATGCCGGATTTCGCAGTGCCCGCGCGCGGGCAACCGCCATGCCGCTCAGCGCGGGGCTGATTGTGGCGAAAGCCTGACACCAAGCCTGTTGACAGCTTTGAGTGTCAGGCTAGACTGACACTATGAAGCGTCCAACCCACCTGACAGAGACGCGCGGACCCAAGGGGGTAGCAGCGTGAATACCCAGGCAATCGTCCTCAATGCGCCCGGCTCGCTCGACGTGCGCGCGCTGGCGCTGAACGCCTTGGGTGCGGCTGATGTGCTGGTGGACGTGGCCTATGCGGGCGTGAGCACCGGGACCGAGCGGCTGCTGTGGACCGGGCGGATGCCGCCCTTCCCCGGCATGGGTTATCCGCTGGTGCCGGGGTACGAATCGGTGGGGCGAATTGTGGATGCCGGTCCCGAAGCGGTGGACCGCATCGGCGAATATGTCTTCGTGCCGGGTGCGAACTGCTATGCGGATGCGCGCGGGCTGTTCGGCGGGAATGCTTCGCGCCTGATCCTGCCCGCCGCGCGCGCGACCGCCCTGCCCGATTCGCTGCGTGAAGACGGTGTGCTGCTGGCACTCGCAGCGACCGCGCGCCACGCAATTGCGGGAGGGCCCGCGCCCGACCTGATCGTCGGTCATGGTGTGCTGGGGCGGCTGCTGGCGCGGATCGTGATTGCGCAGGGTGATGCCGCGCCGACGGTGTGGGAGACCAATTCCGCGCGGCACGGTGGCGCGCACGGTTACGACGTGATCCACCCGGACTCGGACACGCGCCGCGATTATCGCTGCATCTGCGATGCGAGCGGGGCGGTTGGCTTGCTGGATACGCTGATCGCGCGGCTGGCGCGGGGCGGCGAGGTGGTGCTCGCAGGGTTCTACGAGGAACCGGTCGCGTTCGCCTTCCCGCCCGCCTTCATGCGCGAGGCGCGCATCCGCGTGGCGGCCGAATGGAAGCCCGAGGATCTGGCAGCGACCACTGCACTGATCGCGTCGGGCGCGCTCTCGCTCGGCGGCCTCATCACCCACCGCGCGCCTGCCCACAACGCGCGCGATGCCTACCCGACTGCGTTCGAAGACGCGGCCTGCCTCAAGATGGTTCTCGACTGGAGCGGCGTACAATGAGCCTCGACCTCGAAACGCGCCCGGCGCTGACCGCCGACGGCCCGGGGCTGGCGGATTTCCTGCGCATGGAGGCGAGCATCGAGCCCGATCCCGTGCACACGGGCGAGATCACCAAGGAAACGCAGATCATCGCGATCTACGGCAAGGGCGGCTCGGGCAAGTCCTTCGCTTTGAGCAATCTCAGTTACATGATGGCGCAGCAGGGCAAGCGCGTGCTGCTGATCGGCTGCGATCCGAAGTCCGACACAACCTCGCTGCTGTTCGGCGGCAAGAGCTGCCCCACCATCATCGAGACTTCGGCGAAGAAGAAGCTCGCGGGCGAGGAGGTCCGCATCGAGGATGTGTGCTTCCAGCGCGACGGCGTGTTCGCGATGGAGCTGGGCGGTCCCGAAGTCGGGCGCGGCTGCGGCGGGCGCGGGATCATCCATGGGTTCGAACTGCTCGAGAAACTGGGCTTCCACGACTGGGGCTTCGATTACGTGCTCTTGGATTTCCTCGGCGACGTGGTCTGCGGCGGCTTCGGCCTGCCGATCGCGCGGGACATGTGCCAGAAGGTGATCGTCGTCGGCAGTAACGATCTACAATCGCTGTATGTGGCGAACAACGTCTGCAAGGCGGTAGAATACTTCCGCAAGATGGGTGGCAATGTCGGCGTGGCAGGCATCCTGATCAACAAGGACGATGGCAGCGGTGAAGCGCAGGCGTTCGCCGAGGCGGTCGGTATCCCTGTCCTGATCTCGATTCCTGCGAACGAGGACATTCGCAAGAAGAGCGCCAACTACCAGATCATCGGCACGCCCGGCGGTCAGTGGGGATCGCTGTTCGAAGAACTGGGCGAGAATGTCGCCGCCGCGCCGCCGGTGCGCCCGACGCCGCTGACGAGCGAGGGCCTGCTCGGCCTGTTCAGCCCCGAGGATACGGGTGCGAATGTGACGCTGCGGCCCGCCACGCAGGCGGACATGCGCGGCGCGAGTTATGAGGCCAAGCCGTCGCTCGAAGTGGTGTACGATGCTGTCTGAGGTCGCGCCTCCGGACACTGCCCCGGTCGAGGGCGGCGGCTGCCATGCGGGCGCGGATACGCTGCACGCGGCGGCTGCGCTGGCGGGCAAGTCCGAAATCCTCGCGCGCTATGCGGCGGACTATCCCAAGTCCCCGCACGATCAGCCGCAATCGATGTGCCCCGCCTTTGGTTCGCTGCGCGTCGGCCTGAGAATGCGCCGCACCGCGACCGTGCTCTCGGGTTCGGCTTGCTGCGTTTACGGTCTCACCTTCACGTCGCATTTCTACGGTGCGCGCCGCACGGTCGGCTACGTGCCCTTCAATTCCGAGACGCTCGTCACCGGCAAGCTGTTCGAGGACATCCGCGACGCGGTCCATCAGCTCGCCGATCCCGCGCTTTACGATACGATCGTGGTCACCAACTTGTGCGTGCCCACCGCATCGGGCGTGCCGCTGCAACTGCTGCCCGATCAGATCAACGGCGTGCGCGTGATCGGCATCGACGTGCCGGGCTTCGGCGTGCCCACCCACGCGGAAGCGAAGGACGTGCTCGCGGGGGCCATGCTGGCGTACGCGCGCAAGGAGGCCGAGCACGGCCCGGTCCAGGCTCCCGCCAAGCGCGCGGACAAGCCGACGATTACGCTGTTAGGTGAGATGTTCCCGGTCGATCCGATCGGGATCGGCATGATGCTCGCCCCCATGGGCCTCGCCGCCGGGCCGGTCGTGCCGACGCGCGAGTGGCGCGAGCTGTATGCGGCGCTCGACTGTGCGGCGGTCGCGGCGATCCACCCCTTCTACACCGCCTCCGTGCGCGAGTTCACCGCTGCGGGCCGTTCGGTCATCCCGAGCGCGCCGGTCGGCCGCGACGGCACGGCCGCTTGGCTCGAAGCGGTGGGCGCGGCGTGCGGGATCGCGCGGGCCGCGATCGACGCCGCGAAGAACGCCGCGCTCCCCGCCATCACCGGCGCGCTTGCCGGGGCGCCGATCAAGGGTCGGATCACCGTCAGCGGCTACGAAGGCTCCGAACTGCTCGTCGCCCGCCTGCTCGCCGAGAGCGGCGCGGATGTCGCCTATGTGGGCACCGCCTGCCCACGCACGCCGTGGTCCGAGCCGGACCGTGAATGGCTCGAAGCGCGCGGCATCGCGGTCCAGTATCGCGCCTCGCTCCAGCAGGACATCGCGGCGGTCGACGCGCTGAAGCCCGATCTCGCCATCGGCACGACGCCCGTGGTGCAGCACGCCAAGGAGCGCGCGATCCCGGCGCTGTATTTCACCAACCTCATTTCGGCACGACCGCTGATGGGCGCGGCGGGCGCGGGCAGCCTCGCCACCGTAATCAACGCGGCGATGGCCAACCAGGCGCGCTTCGACCGGATGCGCGAATTCTTCGAGGGTGTGGGCACGGGCCACGCGACCGGCGTGTGGGAAGAGACCCCGCAAGAGCGACCCGAGTTCAAGGCCAAGTTCGCCGCGCGGCGTATCGCGGCTGCCAAGGCCGAGGAGAGCATCGGGTCATGAGCCTCGTCCTCGATCATGATCGCGCGGGAGGCTACTGGGGCGCGGTCTACGCCTTCACTGCGATCAAGGGCTTGCAGGTCATCATCGACGGGCCGGTCGGCTGCGAGAACCTGCCCGTCACCAGCGTGCTCCACTACACCGACGCGCTCCCTCCACACGAACTGCCCATCGTCGTGACGGGTCTGGGCGAACAGGAACTCGGCCGCGACGGCACCGAGGGGGCGATGAAGCGCGCGTGGAAGACGCTCGATCCCGATCTGCCCTCGGTGGTGGTTACCGGCAGCATCGCCGAGATGATCGGCGGCGGCGTCACGCCCGAGGGCACGAGCATCCAGCGCTTCCTGCCGCGCACGATCGACGAGGACCAGTGGCAGGCGGCCGACCGCGCGCTGACGTGGCTGTGGACGCAGTTCGGCGTCAAGAAGGTCCCCGCATTGCGGCCGCTGCGAGAGGGGCAGAAGCCCCGCGTCAACATAATCGGCCCGATGTACGGCACGTTCAACATGCCGAGCGATCTGGCCGAGATCCGCCGCCTGATCGAGGGCATCGGCGCGGAAGTCGGCATGGTCTTCCCGCTCGGCAGCCACTTGGCCGACGTGAAGAAGCTCGCCGAAGCCAGCGTCAATGTGTGCATGTACCGCGAGTTCGGGCGCGGACTGTGCGAGACGCTGGAACGCCCGTATCTGCAAGCGCCGATCGGTCTGGAATCCACCACCGCGTTCCTGCGTAAGCTCGGCGAGCTGACAGGCCTCGATCCCGAGCCGTTCATCACGCGCGAGAAGCACACCACGATCAAGCCGCTCTGGGATTTGTGGCGCAGTGTAACGCAGGACTTCTTCGGCACGGCTTCGTTCGCAGTCGTCGCCACCGAAACCTACGCGCGCGGCATCCGCAACTTCCTCGAGACCGATCTTGGCCTGCCGTGCACTTTCGCTTTCAGCCGCACCGCCGGAATCAAGCCCGACAATGCGGCGGTCAAGGAGGCCATTCGCACCAAACCCCCGCTGGTGCTGTTCGGCAGCTATAACGAGCGCATGTATCTGGCCGAACTGAACGGCCGTTCGATCTACGTGCCCGCGAGCTTCCCCGGAGCGGTGATCCGCCGCCACACCGGCACGCCGTTCATGGGTTATGCGGGCGCGACCTACCTCGTCCAGGAAGTCTGCAACGCGCTCTTCGACGCGCTGTTCAACATGATCCCCTTGAGCACGCAGATGGACGCCGCCGAGGCGACCCCCTCGCGCCTCCACGCCGAACTGCCGTGGGACGCCGCCGCCAAGAGCGCGCTCGACGAAGCGATCGAGGCCGAGCCCGTGCTGGTCCGCATCAGCACCGCCAAGCGCCTGCGCGACGCCGCCGAGCGTGCCGCGCGCCGCGCGGGCGAACCCACGGTCACCCCCGCGCGCCTCGATGCGGCGCGCATGTCCCTTTCGCTGCGCGAGGCTGCATGAGCCCGCGCGCAACACCCATCCTCGCGGCGACGGTCGCCGCGAAGATATGCCCAAGACCCGCGCTTTGCTGGGCCGAATTCGGGCGAACACCAAGGAGGCCAAGCCAATGAACGGTGACAATATGGGAGCCCCGCACGACGACGGTCGTCTGGGCGTCCGCAACTATATGAGCGACGCGGAAGCCAAGAGCTTCCATCGCGCTTTCATGACCAGCACATTTGCGTTCGTAGTGATCGCGGCTGTCGCGCATGTCCTCGTGTGGAATTGGCGTCCTTGGGGCGTCGCTGCTCCAGCGCCTGTTGCGGCGCACGCGATGAACATGGTCGCGCCCGCGACCGTCCTGCACAGCTAAGGAGAAACCATCATGTGGAAAATGTGGCAGACTTTCGATCCGCAGCGGATCCTGGTGGCTTTGGCTGTCTTCCTGTTCACGCTGGCGATCATCATTCACTTCATCCTGCTCTCGACAGATCGCTACAACTGGCTCGACGGCCCCCGCGCCCCGGCCACCGTCGCAGCGACCGCCGGCGCGCCGATGGTAACACCGGCCCGGTAATGCTGTGCATGCGGGGCTGGATCGTCCGGCCCCGCACCGCACCGCTCCTCGGTCTCGCGGCCGACGTGCGGACTTGATTGCGAGGACACCAACCCATGGCACTGCTGAGTTTCGAGCGGAAATACCGGGTGCGGGGAGGCACGCTGCTGGGCGGCGATCTCTTCGATTTCTGGGTTGGGCCGTTCTACGTCGGTTTCTTCGGTGTGACCGGCCTGTTTTTCACGCTGATCGGCACCGCGCTGATCCTGTGGGGAGCCGCTCTCGGTCCCACGTGGAACCCGTGGCTGATCAACATATCGCCACCCGATCTTCGTTACGGCCTGGGGCTCGCGCCACTGCGCGAGGGCGGGCTGTGGCAGATCATCACGATTGCCGCGACAGGATCGTTCATCTCCTGGGCGCTGCGCGAGGTGGAAATCTGCCGCAAGCTCGGCATGGGCTTGCATGTGCCGTTCGCGTTCAGTTTCGCGATCCTCGCCTATGTAACGCTCGAAATCGTCCGCCCGTTGCTGCTCGGCGCATGGGGGTTCGGCTTCCCTTACGGCATCTTCAGCCATCTCGATTGGGTATCGAATACTGGATACCAATATCTGCACTTCCACTATAACCCCGCGCACATGCTCGCGGTGAGCTTCTTCTTCACCACGACGCTGGCGCTCGCGCTGCACGGATCGCTGGTGCTGGCCGCCGCCAACCCGGGCCGACCCGGCGAGACGATGAAGTCGCCCGAATATGAGGACGGCTTCTTCCGCGATTTCATCGGCTATTCGATCGGCACGCTCGGCATCCACCGGCTCGGCCTGTTCCTTGCGCTGAACGCGGGCTTCTGGAGTGCGGTCTGCATCGTGATCAGCGGCCCGTTCTGGACGCGCGGCTGGCCCGAGTGGTGGACGTGGTGGCTCAATCTTCCGATCTGGCATTAGGCGGGGAGTACAACATAATGGCCGCGTATCAGAATATCTTCACCCAGGTGCAGCTCCGCGCTGCACCCGAAATGGGGCCGCCGCTGCCCTGGGCCGATAGCGCCCGCGATTTCAAACCGTGGTATTCGGACCTGATGGGCGCGATCGGCAATGCGCAGATCGGTCCCTTCTATCTGGGCACGCTCGGCATTGCCTCGCTGTTCTGCGGGCTCATCGCGTTCGAGATCATCGGGCTGAACATGCTCGCGTCGGTCAACTGGAGCTGGGTCCAGTTCGTGCGTCAGCTCCCGTGGCTCGCGCTCGAACCGCCCGCGCCGCAATATGGCATCAGCATCCTGCCACCGCTGGCGCAGGGCGGCTGGTGGCTGATGGCCGGCTTCTTCCTCACCACGTCGATCATCCTGTGGTGGGTGCGCTCCTACAACCGTGCGCGCGCGCTTGGCATCGGCACGCACACAACCTGGGCGTTCGCGAGCGCCATCTGGCTGTATCTGGTGCTGGGCTTCATCCGGCCGCTGCTGATGGGATCGTGGTCCGAAGCGGTGCCGTTCGGCGTCTTCCCGCACCTCGACTGGACCGCCGCGTTCAGCATCCGCTACGGTAATCTGTTCTACAACCCGTTCCACTGCCTCTCGATCGTGTTCCTTTATGGGTCCACGCTGCTGTTCGCGATGCACGGTGCCACGATCATGGCGGTCGGCCGGTACGGCGGCGAGCGCGAGTTGGAGCATATCGTCGATCGCGGCACTGCGGCCGAACGTGCGGGCCTGTTCTGGCGCTGGACGATGGGCTTCAACGCCACCTACGAAAGCGTCCACCGCTGGGCGTGGTGGTTTGCCGTATTGACCACGCTGACCGGCGGAATAGGCATCCTGTTGACCGGAACCGTTGTCGATAACTGGTACCTCTGGGCCGTGGATCATCATTACGCAACGATCTACCCCGATACCGGCGTCGTCGATCCCGCCCTCCTGCCCGGAGCCCCCAAATGAGCCGCGCCGCCAAGCATCTGCCCCTGATCCTCGCCGGTTCGGCGCTGCTGCTCGGCGGCTGCGATCTCGGCAAGAAAGTCACCTCGCAGCAGGGGTATCGCGGCACGGGTATCCAGCAGGTGGTCCAGCCCTCGCTGATCCCGGTCGCGGCCGCGATCCCGCCCGAGCCCTATCCCGCCTCGCCCGACGAAGGCCCGCGCGCCAGCGAGACCTACCAGAACGTCAAGGTGCTGGGCTACGCGAGCACGGACGATTTCAACCGCATCATGCTTTCGATGAACGAGTGGATCGGGACGGGTGAGCAGGGCTGCGCTTATTGCCACAACCCCGCGAACATGGCCTCGGACGAGAAGTACACCAAGGTCGTCGCGCGGCGCATGTTGCAGATGACGCAGAACATCAACAACAACTGGACGCAGCACGTCCACGCGACCGGGGTGACCTGCTGGACCTGCCACCGTGGCAATGCGGTGCCGGTGTACAACTGGAACAAGGGGCCGTTGCCAGGCGATCCGATGAAGCTCGCGGGTAACAAGCATGGCAAGGATACGCCGCTGGCTGTCGTGGCCTATTCGGATCTGCCCAACAAGCCGTTCGATACCTATCTGAACACCAATCCCGCGGTGATCCGCGTGGCGGCGAACAGCCCCTATCCGGGGCCGAAGGATACGCAGCCGATCGATGCGGCGCGCGGCACCTATGGGCTGATGATGCACATGAGTTCGGCGCTCGGCGTCAACTGCACCTACTGCCACAACACGCAAAGCTTCCGGCAGTGGAGCATCAGCCGTCCGCAGCGTGCCAACGCCTGGTACGGCATCCGCATGGTGCGCGATATCAACGTCAACTACATCGGTGGCCTCGCCAACGTGTTCCCCGCGTACCGCAAGGGACCGCAGGGCGATCCGAACAAGGCGAACTGCGGTACCTGCCACCAGGCGCAATCGAAGCCGATGGGCGGTTACCCGATGCTGTCGCTGTATCCGGTGCTCAAGGGGCCGCGTTCCGGGCAGAAGATCGCGCAGCCGACCCTGCTTACCCCTGCTGCGCCCAATGGCGAGGATATGTCCGGACCCGGGCAGCAAATCGCCGCTCGATAAGCTGGCGACGGTCGCCGGGCGGTGCCCGGGCCTGGCGATGCGTGTGGGCGGGCAAACCGATACGGTCGGCAGCGCGGCCTCCAGCCGCGATCGGGCGCGCTTGGTAGCGGAATATCTGATCTCTAAGGGGGTCGATCCGCAACATCTGAGCGCGATCGGCTACGGCGAGGGCCATCCGGTGGTCGCGGGCGGACCGACGGACAATCAGGCGAACCGGCGTATCGAGATCAGGGTTGCTCCCATGTCGCTCGGATCGGGCGCGACGGTGGCATCGGCGCGTCAGACGGGGGGAGTGGGACTGCGCTAGGCGTGCGGCCGCCCGGTCGAGGCTCTGCCGTGCCCGGTGCGAGGGAGGGGTAGCGCGCGGAACTTGCGGCGGCCGGTTCTGTCTTCAGGGGGTCGGTCGCCAGTGCGGGCTCGCGCTTGTAGGAGCACCCATGGCCGAACTCATCACGCATCTGCCCCTCACGCTCAAGCCGAACTCGGTGCGCACCGTGCTGCGCCCCTTCGCGCTCGAAGACCCATCCGCCTTTGAGGTTGCCGATCATCCCCGCACGCTGCGCATCGCAGAGCGTGTGCTCGCGCTCGACGATGCAGCAGTGCAAAGCCGTCTGCATGCGATCATGGACACGCTCGACGCGCGCCACCGCAACGCCGCGACCGTACTCGACAGGCGCTTCGACGAACTCGACCTGCCCGGCCTCGATCGCAATACGATCGGCGACGCGCGCGCGCTCGCGATCGGCGCGTATCTGACCCAGGAATTCTCCTTCGAATCGGCCGCGCTGTTCAATCCCAGCATCGTTGCGCACCCTGCTCAATCGGGCATCGCGCCCGGAGCCACGCGGTTCATCCTCTCGCTGCGCGGCATCGGCGAGGGGCACGTGTCGAGCCTCACCTTCCGCTCGGGCATCTGGGAGACCGACGGCAGCGTCGTGGTCGACGAACCCAGCCGTTTCGCCGTTCCGCCACGCATCGAACCCGAAGCGACGATGGAGGGCGGGCAGGTTGTCCACCTCGATTGCGGCGGCAGCCGCGACATTTCGGAGACCGTGATCTTCCCTTTCCTGCCCGCCCAGGGAAAGGGCATCGAAGACGTGCGTCTCGTCGCCTTCACCGAAGACGATGGCACGGTCGATTGGCGCGGCACCTTTACCGCGTTCGACGGGTCGAACGTGCGCCAGACACTGCTGCGCACGGGGGACTTCCGCCGTTTCGAGATGCGCGCGGTGCAGGGCGTGCTTGCCGGAGCCAAGGGCGCGGCGCTGTTTCCGCGCCGGATCGACGGGCGGCACCTGATTCTTGGCCGCCACGACAGCGAGAATATCTGGCTCTTCGCGTCGGACGACGCGCACCGCTGGGACGATGGTACCAAGATCGTCAGCCCGCGCTTCGAGTGGGAGGCGGTGCAGATCGGCAATTGCGGCTCCCCCATCGAACTCGACGAAGGCTGGCTGCTGCTCACCCACGGCGTGGGCATGGTGCGCAACTATTTCGTCGGTGCGTGCCTGCTCGACAAGCGCGATCCGTCCAAGCTCCTCGCCCGCCTGCCGCACCCGCTGCTCGAACCGAGCGACACCGAGCGCGACGGCTATGTGCCCAATGTCGTCTACAGCTGCGGCGCGCTGCTGCGCGGGCGCACGCTGCTGCTGCCCTATGGCGTGGCGGACACTTACAGCGCGTTCGCCACCGTGGACGTCGACAAGCTGCTTGCGGCGATGGCCTGAGCCGTTCATTCCGGCGGCATCCGGCCCGGACTGCGCATCCATTCGCGCGCCTGTCCGTTGGCACCAGCATTGGAAGGACCACGATGACCGATCAGCCCATGGCAACGCCGGGCACGCATGAGGATGGATCGCCCGCGCGGCTTGCGATCGATACCATCCGCACGCTCGCCATGGATGCGGTGCAGAAGGCCAATTCGGGCCATCCCGGCACGCCGATGGGCCTGGCCCCAGTCGCGTGGGAGATGTGGGCGAACCATCTGCGCTACGATCCGGCAACGCCCGACTGGCCGAACCGCGACCGGTTCGTGCTCTCGGTCGGCCACGCGTCGATGCTGCTCTATGCGGTGCTGCACCTCTCGGGCACGATCGAGGTCGGCGCGGACGGTAAGCCGACCGGCGCGCCTGCCGTCAGCCTCGACGACATCCGCGCCTTCCGTCAGCTCGGCTCGAAGACGCCCGGCCATCCCGAATACCGGATGACCACTGGCGTCGAGACCACCACCGGCCCGCTCGGCCAAGGCTGCGCCAATTCGGTCGGCATGGCGATCGCCTCGAAGGCGCTCGCCGCGCGCTTCGACCGGCCGGGGTTCGAACTGTTCGATTTCGACACCTATGTGTTCTGCGGCGATGGCGACATGATGGAGGGCGTTTCGGGCGAGGCTGCCTCGCTCGCGGGCCATCTCGCGCTCCCCAATCTCTGCTGGATCTACGACAGCAACGACATCAGCATCGAAGGTTCGACGCAGCTCGCCTTCACCGAAGATGTTGGCAAACGGTTCGAAGCCTACGGCTGGAACGTCATCCATGTCGACGATGCGAACGATACGGCGGCGGTGGGCCGCGCGCTCGATGCGTTCAAGGCGTGTGCGGACAAGCCCACCTTCATCGTCGTCCATTCGGTGATCGGCTACGGGTCCCCCCGCGCGGGAAGCGAGAAGGCCCACGGCGAACCGCTCGGCGAAGACAATATCCGGGCCACCAAGCGCGCCTATGGCTGGCCCGAGGACGCGCAATTTCTGGTGCCCGATGGCATCGCGCAAGCCTTCGGCGGCGCGATCTCCGCACGCGGCAAGCCGCTGCGCGAGGCTTGGGAGGCAATGTTCGCGCGCTACCGCACGGCGTTCCCCGCCGAAGCCGCCGAACTCGATTCCGCGCGCGAGGGCAGGCTGCCCGCAGACTGGGACGCCGATGTCCCCGCCTTCCCCGCCGACGCCAAAGGCATCGCCAGCCGCGATTCGGCGGGCAAGGTGCTGAATGCCATCGCGCAGCACGTTCCCCTCCTGATGGGCGGCGCGGCGGACCTCTCGCCCTCGACCAAGACCGATCTCAAGAGCGCAGGCTCATTCGAGCCCGGCGACTACTCCGGTCGCAACTTCCACTTCGGCGTGCGCGAACACGCCATGGGCGCGATCGCCAACGGCATGACGCTCACCTACCTGCGCGCCTATACCGGCACTTTCCTCGTCTTCGCCGATTACATGCGCGCGCCGATCCGCCTCGCCGCGATCATGGAAGTGCCCACCATCTTTGTCTTCACGCACGACAGCATCGGCGTGGGCGAGGACGGGCCGACGCACCAGCCGATTGAGCATCTGGCCACGCTGCGCGCGATCCCGGGGCTCGATACCATCCGCCCCGGCGACGCGAACGAGGCGGCGGCGGCGTGGAAGGTCGCGCTCGAACAGACACACACGCCGACCGCGCTCATCCTCTCGCGCCAGGCGATCCCGACGATCGACCGCGCGAAATACGCGAGCGCCGACGGACTGGCCAAAGGCGGTTACGTGCTCGGCGATTGCGACGGGACGCCGCAGATCATCCTGATCGGCACCGGCAGCGAACTTCCGATGGTGGTCGCTGCGCACGAAGCGCTCGCCGCCGAAGGCGTGCGCTCGCGAGTCGTGTCGCTGCCCAGCTTTTACCTGTTCGAGAAGCAGGATGCCGCTTGGCGCGAATCCGTGCTGCCCAATGCGGTCCGCGCGCGCCTCGCAGTCGAGCAGGCGGGGGCGTTCGGCTGGGACCGCTATGTCGGCCACGATGGCGGCACGATCACCATGTCCACCTTCGGCGCGTCCGCGCCCTTGGCGAAGTTGCAGGAAAAATACGGGTTCACCGTGCAGAACATCTGCGACGTCGCCCGCAAACTGATCGGGGATAACGCATGACCGGCCGTCTCGAACAACTCGAAACCGCAGGCCAGGCCGCATGGCTCGATTTCGTCGAACGCGGCTTTCTGCACCAGGGCGGCTTGCGCAAGCTGATCGCGGAAGATGGCGTCACCGGCGTCACCTCCAACCCGTCGATCTTCGAGAAGGCGATGGGCCACGGCGATGCGTATGACGCAGGGTTCCACGCCTTCCTGGGCAGCGCGGACGCGAGCATTGTGGACACCTATGAAGCGCAGGCCATCGCCGACATAAAAGCCGCCGCCGCCGATCTGCGCCCGGTCTACGATCGCCTCCACGCGCGCGACGGCTATGTCAGCCTCGAAGTCTCGCCCTATCTGGCGCTCGACACGCACGCGACCGTCGCGGAAGCACGCCGCCTCTGGGCCGCCGTCGGCGAACCCAATCTGATGGTGAAGGTGCCGGGCACGCAGGCCGGCACCCCCGCGATCGCGCACCTGATCGAAGACGGGATCAACATCAACGTCACGCTGCTGTTCGCGCAGTCCGCCTACAAGGCGGTCGCCGAAGCATGGCTCAGCGGCCTCGAAGCGCGCGTGGCAAAGGGCGAGCCCGTCGATCGGATCGCCAGCGTCGCCAGCTTCTTCGTCAGCCGCATCGATACCGAGATCGACAAGGCCATCGACGCGCGCGTCCACGCGGGCGATGCCGAAACCCCCGCGCTGCAGGCGCTGCGCGGCAAGGTCGCCATCGCCAACGCCAAGCTCGCCTATGCGTGGTATGAAGCCATGATTGCCTCGCCCCGCTGGCAGGCGCTCGCGGCCAAGGGCGCGATGCCGCAGCGCCTGCTGTGGGCATCCACCGGCGTCAAGGATTCCGCCTATCCCGATACGCTCTACGTGGACGGGCTGATCGGGCCGCAGACGGTGAACACCATCCCGCCCAAGACGCTCGACGCCTTCCGCGATCACGGCACCGTCGCGCCCACGCTCACGCAAGGCGTGGACGAAGCGCGCCAGGTGCTCGTCGAGGCTGCGCGGCTTGGGCTGAAGCTGGACGAAGTCACTGCGGGGCTGGTCACTGCGGGGGTGAAGCAGTTCGCCGACGCCGCCGATTCGCTGCTCGGCGCGGTCGCCGCCAAGCGCACCGCCTTCCTTGGCGACAAACTGAACGGCATGACCGCGCAACTGCCCGATACACTCGCCAAAGCGGTCGAGGCCCGCCTGGAAACCGCGCGCGCGGACGGCTGGTCGCGGCGGCTGTATGCGGGGGATGCTACGCTGTGGACCGGTGGCCCCGAAGCCAAATGGCTCGGCTGGATCGCAGCTGCGCGCGGGCAGCAGGTCGATCCCGCCGCGCTCGACAGCCTGCGCGCACGGGCGCGGGCTTACCCCGATGCCGTCCTGCTCGGCATGGGAGGCTCCAGCCTCGGCCCCGAAGTCTTGGCTGCGATCCTCGGGCGCGGCACCATCGGCCCGAAGCTGCACGTGCTCGACAGCACCGATCCCGGCCAGATCGCCACTGTCGCCGCCGCGATCGATCCCGCGAACACGCTGTTCATCGTCGCCTCCAAGTCCGGCTCCACGATGGAGCCCGAACTGCTGCGCGCCTATTTCTGGCAGCTTGCGGGCAAGGACGGCAACCGCTTCGTGGCGATTACCGATCCGGGTTCGAACCTCGAAAAGACGGCGAAGGCGGACGGATATGCCGCAACAATCCCCGGCGATCCCGCAATCGGCGGCCGCTATTCGGTCCTCTCCGCGTTCGGCATGGCCCCCGCCGCGATCATGGGGCTGGACGTTGCCGCGTTCTACAAGGCGACTGCGCCCATGGTCTTCGCCTGCGGTCCCGATGCGCCGCCCGCTGCCAACCCGGGCGTGCATCTGGGCGCGATCATGGGCGAAGCAGCACTTGCCGGACGCGACAAGCTCACCATCCTGCCCTCGCCCGGCCTCGCCCCCTTCGGCGCGTGGCTCGAGCAGCTCGTCGCCGAATCGACCGGCAAACACGGGCACGGGATCGTACCGGTGGACCTCGAGCCTGCCGCCGCCCCGGCCGCCTATGGCGCGGACCGGCTGTTCGTCCACTTGCACCTCGAAGGCGATACCGACGCCACGCTCGATGCGCAGCTCGTCGCGCTGGCGGAGGCAGGCCAGCCCGTGATCCACATTAACGTCGCGCGCTCCGAACAATTGGGCCAGGAATTTTACCGCTGGGAGGTCGCGACCGCGATCGCGGGCGCGGTGATCGGCATCGATCCGTTCGATCAACCCGATGTGGAAGACGCCAAGATCGCCACGCGCAAGCTGGTCGATGCGTATGAAACCACGGGCACGCTCGATCCAGAGACCCCGGCGGCCGAAACCGCCGATTTCGCGATCTTCGATGCAAAGGGTGCCACCGGCGATGCCGCTGCGCTGCTCAAGGCGCATTTCGCGGGCCTCCAACCGCCGCATTACGCGGGCTTCCTCGCCTATATCGAACGCAACGCCGCCAACGCCGCCGCCATTACGCGGATGCGTGTGGCGGTGCGCGATGCCACGCACTGTGCCACCGTGCTCGGCTTCGGCCCGCGCTTTCTCCACTCGACCGGACAGGCCTACAAGGGCGGCCCCAAGACGGGCGCGTTCCTCACCATCACGCGCGAGCCGCACCCCGATCTGGCGATCCCGGGCAAGCGCGCCAGCTTCGGCACCGTCCAGATCGCGCAGGCGCGCGGCGATACCGATGTGCTCGCCGAACGCGGTCAGCGCGTGCTGCGCGTGCATCTGAAAGCGGGTGGCCGCGGGATCGACGCGCTGGTGGATGCCGTGCTCGCGGCGCTGGCCTAGCGTGCGATCCCTCGGCGCGGACCGCGCCCCGCTCCCCACCGCCCTGCGGGCACCTCCCCGGGAGGGAGAGGTCAAGCCCTTACCTCCCCCTCCGGGGGAGGTGGCGGCGAAGCCGACGGTGGGAGCCGGGCCAACCGCAAACCAGCCAACATGAACACCACCCCGGGAAACCCGCTATGAAACTTGCGATGATCGGCCTCGGCCGGATGGGGGCGAACATCGCCCGGCGGCTGATGAAGGGCGGCCACGCGGTGGTCGCATTCGACCGCGATGCCAAAGCCGTCGAAACGCTTGCGGGGGAGGGGGCTGTCGCCGCCCACAACCTCGAAGAAGTCGTCGCCGCGCTCACCGGCCCGCGCATCTTCTGGGTCATGCTCCCCGCGGGCGATCCCACCGAACAGACGGTCGAGGCGCTGATCGGCCTCGCCCAGCCCGGCGATATCGTCATCGATGGCGGCAACACGTTCTACAAGGACGATATACGCCGCGCCAAATCCTGCCACATGAAGGGGCTGCACTATGTCGATGTCGGCACGTCGGGCGGGGTGTGGGGGCTGGAGCGCGGCTATTGCATGATGATCGGCGGCTCGAAGGAGAGCGTCGATCTTCTCGATCCCGTCTTCGCCACGCTCGCGCCCGGTCTGGGCACGATCCCGCGCACCAAAGGTCGCCACGCGCAGGACAATCGCGCCGAGTGCGGCTATATCCACGCGGGTCCGGCAGGCGCAGGCCACTTCGTCAAGATGGTCCACAACGGCATCGAGTACGGCCTGATGCAGGCCTATGCCGAAGGGTTCGATATCCTCAAGGGCAAGGTCTCGGACAAGCTCCCCGAAGACGAACGCTTCGATATCAACCTTACCGATGTCGCCGAAGTCTGGCGGCGCGGCAGTGTGATCTCGTCGTGGCTGCTCGATCTGTCCGCAATCGCGCTCGCCGAAGATCAGGCGCTCGAACATTATTCGGGCCGGGTGGCGGATTCGGGCGAGGGCCACTGGACGGTCGAAGCCGCGATGGAGGAAGCCGTTCCCGTCTACGTGCTCTCGGCCGCGCTGTTCGCGCGCTACCGCAGCCGGGTGGACGGCACGTTCGGCGACAAGCTGCTGTCCGCAATGCGCTTCGGCTTTGGCGGTCATGTGGAAATGCCGCAGTGAGCGACGGCATGACGGGCGAAGACACGGCATCCCACGGAGCGCAGGCACAGGCCGCCGCAGCCGCGCAGGCGAAATGCGCGCCCGCCGCCACGCTCGTCATCTTCGGGGCTTATGGCGATCTCGCACGCCGCCTGCTGATGCCCGCCATCGTCAACCTGTCGGACGCGGGACTGCTCTCGCCCGATACGAACATCCTCGGTGTCGCGCATAACGATATCGACGACGAGGGGCTGCGCGACGCACTCAGCCAATATGTGCCCGCCGATGCGGGTTATGCGAAGCTGCGCTGCCGCATATCTTACCTCAAGGGCGATTTCGACGATCCCGCCACTTTCGCCGCGATCGCCGAACGCTGCTTCGACAATGCGATTTTCTACCTCGCCACGCCGGCAAGCTATTTCAAACCCTTCGCGGACAAGCTGGCGGACGCGGACCTGCTCGATCAGGGGCGCGGCTTCCGCCGCATCGTCGTCGAGAAACCCTTCGGCACCGATCTTGCCTCGGCACAGGCGCTCAACGCCAAATTGCTCGAACGCGCCGAAGAAGACCAAATCTACCGGATCGATCATTTCCTCGGCAAGGAAACCGTCCAGAACCTGATCGTCGCGCGCTTCGCCAACCCCGTCCTGTCCGCCATCTGGTGCGCCGATTTCGTCGATCACATCCAGATCACCGCAGCCGAAACGGTGGACGTCGGCAGCCGGGGCAAGTTTTACGACGCCACCGGCGCGCTGCGCGACATGGTGCCCAATCATCTGTTGCAGATGCTGTCGCTCATTGCCATGGAGCCGCCCGCCAGCCTCGGAGCCGAAGCGATCCACGACGCAAAGGCCACCCTCGCCCGCGCGATCCGGCCCATCGCACCCGAAAACGCAGTGCGCGGGCAGTATCGCCCGGGTGCCGTGGGCGGGAAGGATGTCTGCGCCTACACCGCCGCCCCCGATGTCGATCCGCACAGCCGCACCGAAACCTATGTCGCCGCCAAGGTGGAGGTCGATACCCCCCGCTGGAAAGGCGTGCCCTTCTACCTGCGAACGGGCAAGGCGCTCGCGGCGCGCGATACCGAGATCGTGGTGGTGCTCAAGCCCGGCGGCCGCCTCTTCGCGGGTGCGGACGGAAAGACGCTGCCGCCCAACCAGCTCGTCATCCAGGTCCAGCCGCACGAGGGCCTGCAGCTCGAAATTGTGGCGAAAACGCCCGGCCTCGTCCTCGAAACCACTCCGATCGCGCTCGATTTCCGCTACGAAACCGCGTTCAAAATCGGTCACCAGACCGGCTATGAAGTCCTGCTCTACGATGCGCTGATCGGCGACCGCACGCTGTTCGCGCGCGCCGACCAGATCGAGGCGGACTGGCGCGCGGTGCAGCCGCTGATCGACGCATGGCGCACCGGCCAACCCGAAACCTACCCCGCCGGCAGCAGCGGCCCCGCCGCCGCAGACGCACTGCTCGCACGCGACTGCCGCGCGTGGCACATGCTCGGCCAAGGCCAGGCGTGAGCGCGCCAGTCCGCCTGCTGCTCTGCGATGTCGATGGCACGCTCGTGCGCCCCGATAAATCGCTCTCCGATGCCGTCATCGCCGCGGTCGCGCGCGCTCAGGCGGCGGGGATCGATGTCAGCATCATCAGCGCGCGGCCGATGACGGGGATGCTGTGGATCGCGGCGCGCCTCGATCTGAAAACACCGATGGCCGCGTTCAACGGCGCCACAATCTTCGATGCGGATGGCACCGTGCGCGCTGCCGAGCATTTGCCCGAACCTGAGGCCCGCGCCGCGCTCGCGCTGATCGACCAGCCCGGCATCGAGCCTTGGGTCTTCGCCGACGGCAAATGGTATGCGCGCGACCGCGAGGGCGCACATGCGCAGCGCGAACGCGGCAGCGCGGGTATCGAGCCCACCGTCGTCACCGATTTCGCCCCCACGCTCGCGCGTGCCGACAAGATCGTGGGCGTGTGCGACGATCACGATCGCCTCGCGCGCCTCGAACCCCAGGTCGCCGCTGCGACCGGCACCGCCGCCACCATCGCACGCTCGCAGCTCTACTATCTCGATGTCACCCCGCGCTCGGGCAATAAGGGCGATGGCATCGCCGCGCTCGCCGCCGCGTGCGGCGTGCCGCTCGAGCAAGTCGCGGTGATCGGCGATCAGCGCAACGATCTCGCCATGTTCGCGCGCGCGGGCCTCTCGGTCGCCATGGGGCAGGGGCCGGACGACGTCCGCGCCGCCGCCACCCACGTCACGCGCTCCAACGACGAGGATGGCGTCGCCTACGCCATCGACACCTGGATCCTGCCCGGAGCACGCCCATGAAACGCCTGATCGCCTTCGATCTCGATGGCACGCTCGCCGAGAGCAAACAGCCGATCCAGCCGCCGATGGCGGGGCTGCTGGGCGATCTGCTCGGCGTGGCGGCAGTCGCGGTCATCTCGGGCGGGGACTGGCCGCAGTTCGAAACGCAGGTGGTCGCGCGCATTCCCGCGTCGGCCGACCTGACCCGGCTGTTCATCATGCCGACCACCGGCACCAAGCTCTACCGCTTCCAAGACGGCGCATGGCGCACGATCTACGCCGACCTGTTCACCACGGACGAAGGCAAGGCGATCCGCACCGCCCTCGACACGGCGGTCGCCGCCGCCGGGCTTCAGCACGAGCAAACCTGGGGCGAACAGATCGAGGATCGCGGCTCGCAGATCACCTTCTCGGGGCTGGGCCAGCAGGCCCCGCTCGACGCCAAAAAGGCGTGGGATCCCGATTTTACCAAACGCAAGGCGCTTCAGGCCAGCTTGCAGGCCGCGCTCCCCGATCTGTCGATCAACGTCGGCGGCTCCACCTCGATCGACATCACACGCAAAGGCATCGACAAGGCCTACGGCATGCGCAAGCTCGCCGAACGTTCTGGCATCCCCACCGCCGAGATGCTGTTCCTGGGCGACGCGATCTACCCCGGCGGCAACGACGATCCGGTCCGTGTGGCGGGAATCGATACTGTGGCGGTGCGCGACGTGGCGGAAACGAGGAGCGTGGTGACGGGCATCATCGCCTGTTTGAAGGCATAGGCCTCTCCAGCACCCGGACGTTTTCGCCGTCTGCCACATAGGCCGCGTCCACCAGCCCCAGGAACAGCCCGTGGCCGATGATACCGGGGATCGCCTCCAGACGACGCGCGATCGCGTCCGGATCGGCGATCGCACCGAACGCCAGATCGTAGATATAGGCATCCTGATCGGTCCGGTAATCGGCCCCGTCGGGCGCATGACGGCGCGGCGCGGGCACGCCGAACGCTGAAAGCGCGCGCTCCACCGACGCGGCGGCGAACGGCAGCACCTCCACGGGCAGCGGATGGCGTCCGAGCACATCGACCAGCTTGCCCCCGTCCGCGATCACGATCATCCGGCAGCTCGCCGCCGCGACCACCTTTTCACGCAGCAGCGCGCCGCCGCCACCCTTGATCGCGCGCAGGTGCCGATCGATCTCGTCGGCGCCGTCGATCGTCAGGTCCACGCGTGCCACGCGCTCGAACGGCACCGGCACAATGCCGAGCGAGCGTGCCAGCGCCTCGGTGGCGCTCGACGTCGCGGTGGCGGCGATTTTCAGCCCGCCCCGCATCCTCGCCGCAATCGCCCGCACCGCGAACGCCACCGTGCGCCCGGTGCCCAGCCCGACGAGCATGCCGTCCCGCACTTCGTCCACTGCGCGCGCCGCAGCGAGAGATTGCTCCCGCGCCCGGTCAGCCATCGGCGGCACCGTCGGCCAGCAGGTGGCGTTGCAGCTTGCCATTGGCAGTGCGCGGGAGCGACGTGCGGAAATCGATCCGGCGGGGGTATTTGTAGGGCGACAGCCGCGCCTTCACATGCGCCTTCAACGCCTCGGCCAGCGCGTCGTCTCCCGCCACCCCGGCCGCAGGCACGATCACCGCGCGCACGATCTGGCCGCGCTCGGCATCGGGCATGCCCAGCACTGCGCATTCGTGAACCTGGGGGTGCTCCAGCAACACCGATTCGATCTCCGGCCCCGAGATATTGTAGCCGCTCGAAACGATCATATCGTCCGACCGCGCGACGTAGCTATAATCGCTACGGGCATCGCGCATGAAGAGATCGCCGGTGACGTTCCACCCATCCACGACGTAATTGGCCTGCCGCGCATCCGCCATGTAGCGGCATCCGGTGGGTCCGCGCACTGCAAGTCGGCCGGTGGCCTCGCCTTCGAGCAACCGACCGTCGGGGTCGAGCAGCGCGGCCTCGTAGCCGGGAACCGGCTTGCCGACCGAGCCGGGGCGGGCGGCGGCCGCCGTCGTGGAGAGGAAGATGTGCATCATCTCGGTCGAGCCGATTCCCTCGATCATGCGCAACCCCGTCGCGGCGTGCCACGCGTGCCAGGTCGCGGCATTCAGATGCTCGCCCGCCGAGACCGACGCGGTCAGGCTCGATAGGTCGGGCGCGGGCGTCTGCGCCAGCATCGCGCGGTAGCCCGTGGGGGACGTAAATACGTGCGTCGCGCGGTGGCGCGCGATCGTCAGCGCCAGCGCATCCGGCCCCGCGCCAACGGGCAGCGCCGCCGCCCCCCGGAAGCGCAGCGGGAAGGCGAGCAGCGCGCCCAGCCCGAAGGTGAACGCGATGGGCGGCGTGCCGGTAAAGATCGCGTCCGGCGTGGGCGCGAGGATGTGGCGCGCGAAGCCGTCGCACATTGCCAGCACGTCGCGGTGGAAGTGCAGGCACGCCTTGGGTTCGCCGGTGGTGCCCGAAGTGAACGCGATGAGGCAGATATCGTCCGCGCGGGTGGGCGCTGCGGCGAGCGGAGTGGGGGTCCGGTCGGGCGTAACGAGGGGTGCCATTCGGCACGGCATCTCGGCCGACGTGTCCGCGAGCGCGTCCTCAAGTTCGCCCTCCAGTCCCGGCTCGCACAGCGCCACCACCGGGCGCGCACGCCGCAGCACGGTCGCGAGTTCGCGGCGGCGCAGCAGCGGCATTGTAGGCACGACGATCGCGCCGATCTTCACCACCGCAAGCCACGCGGCGAAAAGTTCGGGCGTATTCGCACCGCGCAGCAGCACCCGGTCCCCGGGCCGCACCGCGAAATCGTCCGCCAGCCATCCGCCAATCGCATCGGTCAACGCGGCAAGCTCGGCGTAGCTGAGGCGACGATCCCCGTGCAGCAGCGCGGTCCGCGCGCCGTGGCCCTCGGCAAGCGCATCGTCGAGCAGCACCGTGGCCGCGTTCAGCATCTC
>Ga0123338_10000715_pt1 | contig 33443 bp, 21 predicted proteins | sample grotaG_FD_89793 | JGI IMG/M metagenome (GOLD analysis project Ga0123338, IMG submission 89793) | Glacier valley bacterial and archeal communities from Borup Fiord, Nunavut, Canada, to study Microbial Dark Matter (Phase II) -... | ecosystem: Environmental > Aquatic > Freshwater > Ice > Glacier ...
ATCTGCCGGAGAATTTGCATGCCCCGTAGAGAGGGACCCGTCGTGCCCTGTATTTAGCGCCTGCAACATATCAATGGCTGCCGCATCTCTTACTTCGCCGACGATAATCCGATCAGGTCGCATTCGAAGAGAGGTCTTGATTAAATCTCGAATTGTAATTTCATTGCTGCCCTCCATATTGGAATTTCGGGCTTCCATTCGAACAAGATTTGGGATATTACGAATCTGTAACTCCGCCGAATCCTCTATTGTTATGATTCTTTCATTGTTTGGGATAAAGTTAGATAATACATTCAAGAATGTGGTTTTGCCGGATCCGGTACCTCCACTGATAAATATGTTGTAACCTGCAATCACTAACTTCTGTAAAAAATCAACAGCCTCTGTAGTAATTGACTCATATTGTAATAATTGTTCCATTGTAATTGGCTTTTCAGGAAATTTTCGTATTGTCACTATTGGGCCATCTATTGCTACCGGCGGTAAAACGATGTTAACCCTGGAACCGTCCAATAACCGTGAATCAACAATTGGATTTGATTCATTAATAATTCGATTGGCTTGAGCAACAATTTGTTGAACCACATCCTCGAGCTTCTGCCCCGATTCAAAGTTTTTCTTATAAGGAAAAATCGCCCCACCTTGTTCGATAAAAATTTTTCTAGCACCATTTACCATGATTTCCGTAATCGAAGGGTCTTCAATTAATTCCTGTAATATGTCGAGCTTGCGAATTGAATTAAAAATTTCTTTCTTTAGACTCTTCTTTTCCTGCATACTAATATAGCTATCTCTGCTTTTATTAATCATCACTTTGTCAATGGTTTCTATAAGATCTTCATCCGTGATATCTTTGCTTAAATCAATACTGTCTAGTACGGATTGTTGTAACTCTTCTTTTAGCTGCCTCATGCACCCTCCGATTATTGCAAATTCTTAGCAATCTGTTTGGCATCGTACCAGGCAGCGCTATTTTGCAACTCCTGAGTAGAAATAATCTCCCCACTTGTCCACTCCTTCTCAGATACTAAGTATTTTTGGAACTTCTGCTGTTTTGTGTCAAAACCGATAAACTCCATCTGCCTTTCCCATTCCTTTATTATGGCTCTTTCAAATGGCTTGTCTTCAGCAGCTATCCATACCGTCTCACTGTATCTCATAACTTCTACTACAGAGTCAGAATAAAAACTTAGATAAAATACTACCGTGTCATAATCCGTGTGTTTTTTTAACTCCTCTACTAAGTTGCAGATATCCTCTTTGCTTAAAGATAATAAATCCAATCCTTGCGTCAGCCCCGATAAATAGGATAAGTTACCGGTACTGCGAAGAAGGGACTTCATTTTCGTTATGATACTGGGGTTGTTGTCTTTCAGATAATAGATAAGTTCGGATAAGCCTTGATTTGAGTCGTCCTCATGGGACAACACGGGAAGGGGAAGAACTTCGAGAGGAATAAATAAGATTTTTTTCTTTTCTGATAGGATCATTGCCAAGGACCAGGCAATTTTCGCTTTCGTAGCACTAGGAATGGGCGTAAAGACTGAAATGATGCTAAATTTGCCGGTCCCATAACTTGAAGTAATTTCCTGCTCCTTCCCTTGGTAATCTAAGATTACCTCTGACATTAATTCCCGCGCTGTCTGAAACTTAAATATATTTGGGTACTCACAATCTTTCTCCCTTCCGGGATGATCTGAAATCATATAAATATATTTGATGTTTTCCTTTGAAATTCCCTCCAAAGAAAGACCATCACACAGTAACAGGATCTCTATTTTATGCTGATTTAAAAAATCCCCCAGACTTTCCTTTTTAGTAAATGCAGAGATTTCAAAATCAAAGTCTTTTCTTTTTTGAAAAAACTCCACGAATCGCGTGGTATACTTTGTATCGGAATCATAGATTGCCAATACTTTTTCCACAAATTTCACCTCCTGATTTAAAAAATATACTGGGGAATATATTTTGGATTAAAAGATAGAATTATGAATAACTAAGAAAATTGTGTAAAGATAACGCAAAAGCGTTTTAATAAGAATATTACTTTACCTGCTTTCAGAATTTTAATATATAATGAAATGTTTCCACATATATTTTCTGCCTTCACTTTAGTTGAATACTTATTTAAATTTTTATTATATTTAGTAAATATATGTTATATAATGTCATCTTTTAGGATTAATTTCTATATGTATAATACATTAGAAATTTTTTCCTGTCAATACTAATAATTCACCCGGAATAAATTTTGGTAGTTTTTTACATTAATTTTTGTTATAATTTGTCGTTTTGCATAATAATGGCTTAACAGTAGGACAAATCCATCCCCTTCCCAGTATAAAAATAAATATGAGGGGACTCTTAAAACATCCTTTGTAAAAAACTTTTTCCCTTTATATATCCCATTATTTCAGAGACATAGCATTAACTAGCTCCCCCATTTGAATGTCGCAGGCAATGACAGCTGAACTTTTCAGCCACATTAGCTTGCCAATCTGCATAAAAAAAGATAGTCATCCTATCGCAACTGTACAACGATAGGATAACTATTTTTTAATATCTGATAAATTTTCAGCGGCGCCTTAAATTTACTTCAATTAGAACTTAATAATGCCCTTCTTAAGCATTTTATGGCTTAAATGTTTTTCAAAGGCTTTTAAAATATCATCAAATTCATAATAATCAGAAATATAATCCTTAAGGTTAAGTTTACCTGTACGAATCCATTCTATTACCTGTTCCTGTGCTTCTGCTTCTTCTGCTTTGCTAGGCATTTGCTGGAAATTTATCTTCCAGTTATATGGAGCTTTAGAAAAGTCAATATTGTACTGTTCAACCTTTGGAACGCCGTAGCAAAGAATTTCACCTCTATCACGGATTATATTCAATCCCTGATTTACTACTTCCTCTGATCCGGCTGCATCAAGTACATAATCTACACCTTCAGGGAAGAGACTGCGAATTTCTTCTTCTACATTACATTCTCTGCTGTTAAACGCCTTAGTTGCTCCACTTTCAAGAGCATTATTCATCTTTTCAACATTACGTGCAACGGCTATAATATTTTTTACCCCGAGAAGGCTCATGAATTTGATATAGGTAAGACCGACAGGCCCACATCCAAATACAACTATACTATCATTTTCTTTGATTTTAAAATATCTGATAGCTCCTAACACTTCTCTAAATGTTACAATCATTGCACCATCCACCGGGTCAATGTCATCCGGAAGAACGGTCTGTCCAGCCGCATAGCTTGGTGCTTCTTCTCCACACGCTGCATATGCAGCAGCATCATTTGCAACGGCATATTCTGCAAATGCGCCATATCCAACATTAATATCTCCAAACACTTCTGGATCAGGGTCATTATATGGAACTATCACCTTATCTCCAAGCTTATAGGAAGTAACCTTAGACCCTACTTCAATTACCTCTCCAATACTTTCATGTCCTAAAATTAATGGATACTCTGTAACTCCCTTGAATTTCCTAGCTATTATAGTTGCATCTGTTCCGCAGATACCACATGAAATCACCTTAACCAGAGCCTGTTTCTCGTTGTATCTTGGCTTTGAAATTTCTTTGATTTCCATAGAACCGTCCTTATTTACTATTAATGCTTTCATTTTACCAACCTCCTTCTAAGTACAAACATTATAATGTTATAACAAAGTTTACTATACCTTTTATATAACGTCAATATCCATTTCCTATTTTTTAACACATTTATCAACTTACAGCTATATTTCGTTGTTAATAAGGCTTGTCCTAATTCTTATATGAATATCTAAATGCAACAATTGCTGCATAACATAAAGCTTTAGTGAAAGGAATAATAAATCGCAAGGCCATATAATAAGATAAACCCCGGCAATCCCAGTAGTCCATTTGCCAGTACGGTGACCCCGTTAATTCCTACATTAATGTCATATCCTCTGCTTTTAAATATTAAATCCAGTAGATATATTCCTGCCATTCCCATACAAGCTCGAAGTACAAAGTTAATAAGTAAATCCGGCCTGCGCTTGATCAGACAGACTGCTATAAACGTAATGCAGATTACGATAATTGTTATTAATACTATGTTCATCGAATCCATCTTATCCTCCATAATTTTGATACAACCTATTACATATATATACCGTCATATCCATTTTATTCTAATAAATAGAATAATAGGGTAAATATTTGACTATACTATTAATAAATTGGAATATAAAGGAGGGTGTAAAAGGAAATGCGTTTGTTCGCTAAGAAGCATCCGAAAGATGATTTACTTATCAATGAAATAAATAAGACAAAGTTAGCTCTTGAAGCAGTTTATTCCAACTTTGAAAATGTTGTTGATCCAGACTTGATTGATAGCTGCATTTACGAAATGAATGCTGTACAAAACAGATACAAATTCCTTTTGAAGCAGGCAAAAGCCTCCGAAAAGAATTATTGCTAATCTACAAAAAGAATTACTGCTAATCTAAAAGTGAATTGACAACCTATTCATCTTGAATAGGCCTGATAATCTCACTTAACATGAAAAACAGGCTGCTCTATACTCTTTGCAAACCAAGCAAAAGTATCCGATAGGACAGCCTGTCATCTTTTATATTTTATTATCATATGTACTTAAATAAATCCTCTTGCGTACTCTAATTTAAATGTCTTATGTACTCTAACTTAAATCTCTTATGTACTCTAATTCAAATCTCTTATGTACTCTAATTTAAATCCTCTTGCGTACTCTAATCTGAATCTCTTTTGCAAACTTTTTCACCTGTCATCTTTCGCATTTCTCGTTCTTTTGTATCTTAAAATCTTTTGTAAATAAATTCTTTCGCCTTTGTGTAATGGCTTTTGTGTATTGGCTTTTGTGTATTGGCTTTTGTGTATTGGCTTTTATGTATTGCTTTTATGCAATAAACCCGCGGCTCCTGTTATCAGGATTAATGGAAGTCTCATTTAATTTCCCCTTACCGTAGGTTAAGCCCGCGTAGAGTTGTTGCGTGTTGTGCATCATAGGTCCGCTGGTATCTGCTTTACTGACACCCTCAAAGCCAATCAACAGCTTGTTCAAAACTGTTTGTGCACTTTCTAAAGAAACCGGATTTTTCTTAATTATAGCAGTGATAATTCGTTTATTTACATAAAGGTAAAGGCTTAATAAATCATAGGATATCACATATTGATAATCAAGCGTAGCCATCAGCTCGCCTACAAACTTCTGAACCTTCTTCAAATCCTTATCAAAAGTGATAATATCACCCGTCTCATAAGCATTGCGAGCTTCCCTTAATTCCGATAAAATCATTTCATATAGAATAACAATCAGTTCACTTTTTGAAGCCTGCGTTACTCTTGCTGTAAAAACTTGAACGTCCTCTTTTCTCATGCTACCTCCTGGCTTTTTGGGAGGTTTCTCCCAAGTTTTTAGGGAGGTTTCTCCCAAGTTTTTAGGGAGGTTTCTCCCTTCGCTCAATCATTTGTTAATCGGCTTATTGCTGAATTAAGGATAAAATTTGTTGCGGTCTTTGATTTGCCTGTGCCAGCATGGAGGTACCTGCCTGTGCAAGTACATTTTTCTGTGTATACTCCGCCATTTCCTCTGCCATATCCACGTCTTCAATACGGGACAAGGACTCGGTCATGTTCTCAGACGTAACATCCAGGTTTGAAATGGAGTGCTCGAGACGGTTTTGGTACGCACCAAGCTTAGAACGGATGGAAGATACCTGTTCAATTGCGATGTCAAGAAGGCTGATTGCTTCTTGTGCTCCATCTGCTGTGCCTATGTTGATTTTATCTACACCTAATGTCTTTGGCGTTACCTTGGGAATTCTTACAGACATTGTCTGTCCTTCATTCGCACCAATCTGTAAATCCATCGGTCCTGCATCAAGGACGGATACAACGATATCCGGTAAGTCTGCTGCAAGTGGTGCTGTTATACTCCCCGCAACAACTGTATCAGGAGTCGCCGGATCTGCGTCATCATCTTCAATTTTATTATCTACAAAGATAGTCCCAACGGTTCCTGGTTCTACCTCAAAAACCATTTTAAAATCATTACTATCGGATACCGTAATTTTATTTCCACGTACGGAAACTGTAGCGGTATTTTCAAATAGGGAATTAGGATCAATTGCCTTTAACGCGAGTACTGCTTTTGTATCGATACCCTCCGCACCAGATCCTTCAATTGTCAAACCTAACAATTTACATAATCCGGGGCTATCACAGTAAATATCTATTTTTTCGTCAGAGCCATAGTCTCTTGATACAAATACTAAAGTGTTACCCTGTTCTAGAGGTTTACTTTCATATCCTGCCATATCTAAGTTGTCTGTTATAGACGGTTGAGCCGGTGTAGCAGGTGCAGTTGCTGTAAGATCAGCTGTATCAACAGCAAAAACATTAACGTCTACATTATCACAGGCATCTCTGATTTTCTGAAAAACTTCATCAAGAGTGTCTCCTTCCTCTACAATTATGGATTCCCCGTTAACGTTAATGGAACCTGCTTCTGTATCGGATATTATTCTTTCTGTTGTTGAGCCCGTAAAATTAGTTCCATTTCCCACAATTACTGCTTGTCTTGCATCCTGTGTAATCTTAACACCGTAATTACCAATAGCAACGGTGTCGGATAAAGAAACAAGGCTTACTCTGTTATCGCTGGAATAGGATTTTCTGTCTATATTTCCATCTAATAATGTCATCGTATTAAATTCTGTAGTATCGGATATTCTCTTTATTTCATCATTTAATTGGTCTATCTCTGTCTGAATCGCAACCCGGTCATTTGTTGTATAGGTACCGTTGGCCGATTGCACCGCTAGTTCTCTCATTCTTTGCAGCATGGATTCCACTTCTACTAAAGCGCCTTCCGCTGTCTGAATAACAGAAATACCATCGGAGGCATTTCTCGCTGCCTGCTCCAGTCCAGATATCTGCGTCCTCATTTTTTCTGATATTGCCAAGCCTGCGGAATCATCTGCCGCACTGTTGATACGAAACCCTGAAGATAATTTCTCCAAACTTTCATCTAGCAATTTATTTGTTCTAGACAGTTGGTTGTTAGCTTTTAAAGCCGAAATATTATGGTTAATCCTCATTACATTTCACCTTTTCCTTTCTGTTAGGTAGCCATCTCCCTCCATGTCCTGATGGTTCTCTTAATATTCTGTTTTATTTTTACTTCTTGTCTATAAATCAGCGACCTCCGTGTGGCCGAAATACATCCATTTTATTAGGAAACTACATTATTCCCTTCTGATCCAGCATGTTCTGCTGCCTGTACCATAATAACCATTGCCTTCGCCAATCGGTATAACTTCCTTTCGGTATCTGCTCGCATGGAACGGTTACTTTCTTCTTTATCCGGGTTTTGATAGCTGTAACCATCGTTACCCCTCGGCTGCATTCCAAAATCCAATTGCTTAATAGTTAAACCGTCTTCTCTCGCAATTTGCTCTATTTCAAGGACATTACCTTGTAATAGTTCTAGTCCGCTCCTATTATCACAGCTGATAAATCCCTTCAACGTTTGATCTTTTAGTATAAGTTCGGCTTTTACATTTCCTAACTGCTCTGACCAAACGGTAACGGATAGTTTACCAGACTCTTCACTACCCCGAAGAATGGTAAGATTCATATTGGTTATGCCTCTTTCTGTTTCAATCGGTATCCGGTAAAATTCCTTTTCTGCAAGAGTTTTTAAAAAAGTCATCTGCATTCCGATGCTATTTAGCTCTGCTAGTCTCCTAAAATCGATTTGTTCCTCGGAACACGCTTGCTCCAAAGAAGATTTTGCTTGCGTTTCCAGCTTTACATACGTTTCGTTCATGGAACTCTTATCGATTAATGTATCGGAGAATTTGTCGATTTCCTTAAGCCCATTTTCAGAATTTTCGACTGTCTTGTCGTTCTGCTGTTTTAATAGCCTTTTAATTGGTGAATCTCCATTACTTAAAATGTGATTTGCCATCAAAACATTTGCCGAGGTATTTGGGATTTTAAAGTCATTCAGGAAACGTATTGCTTGATCTGCATTCTTGTAAAGGTCTCTTATTTCCTGCACCTTTCCCTCCTGTACCGCCTCTAAAGCAATCTGTGATTTTTCAGCCTTTTGAAGTTGGTCAAATAATCTTTCGATTGGAATTTCAGAAATCGTATCCCAAATTCCCTTGCCAGCGGGCAGACCTGGATAAAATTCAGAGGCCGGCTGCGCTTCTAATTGAACCGCCTGCAAAATCCCTTGCTGTACATTGCTAAGCTTATCCGGTGAAATTTCCTCCTTCATAATTTTTAACATACGGTCAAGAAATTCCGTCTGTTCTATGACTGAATCCGGTTTTACGGTTAGCTTTGTACTATCTTCAAGTGCTTCCTCAGTGGTAAAAGCCGTATTAATCTGCTCGGTAATCGTTTCCCGCTCGCGCGATAAGCTTTGCAGGGTTCCAAATTCATCATTGATAATAGAATTTATACTTCCTTTATCCGTACGTACCGCTGTAAGTAAAGATTTAAGTGTAACCTCCTGGTCCGCCTTCACTACAGCTCCCAAGGCGGCTCCATCCGACTTTTCAATATTATAAAGTAAACGATAAATTCCAATATAGGCTTTTCTATCCTCCTTGGAAATACCCTCCTCTTTTTCTAGTTTTCTTAGATAAGTACTAAATTTTTCTTCTGAATTAATTCCTTGTTCTTCTTTAATTTTGTCAATGGTCTGATTCAGCTTTCGAATCGGAATATTCAGAGGATTTATCCCCTCCTTGATTAATCTTACCGTGACAGCTGGTTGGAGATTTTCAATTAAATTAGTTACTTCCAGGTCATAGGCTTTCACTTGGTTAATAGCTTCCTCAGTAATATCCATCCTGTTGTAACCTAAAATCCTCACAGCTCTTTGATTAAGCTCTGTATTTTCCATGCCTATATCCTGCAGCAACGGCTCTATATTTTTAAATGCTTTTTGGATTGAATCTCCGTATTCCCGATTCGGAACGGTCATTAAGGTCTCATACGCCTCGCCGGCCTTTTCGATATCCCTTAAAAGCTTGCTGCCTTCCTGTAGGAGGTCGGGTATTGTTTCAAGCTTCCTATTTGATAAAGTGCTACCCAGTACAAAGCTCGGTATATATTTTAATTGTGAGGTGCTTTGTGTTATTTCTTTTAAAATTCCAATATTTTGACTAGAAGTATCCACCTCTGCTTCACTTAATAGCTCTTTGTAGTAGCTCTCTTCCAATTCCTTGAGCGATTCTACCACCTTTTCCAGTCGCTCTGTTGCTATATGTATACCCTTTTTTTCTAGATTTGCAGCCGCCTCCGTCGTCATCTTGAGACGAATTTCTTCCAATTGCCTCAGGGCTTTAATCGCTTCATAGGAATTATCTTTGTTTTCTGTGACAGCTACTTCACTTTTTACCTCTTCTATCTTTGCTACAGGCTCAGAACTTAAGGTTTGGGAATCAGATATTTTAATATCCTTTACTTTTATATCTGCTGCTTTATTATCATCTGTTTTTTGTTCTGCTTTGCTGGACAGCTTTAATTGCGTCTCTATAAGCTTTTTAATGGTAACCTCCGGATCGTTTTGAATTGTTTGGGAAACAGCCTCTTCACTAATCGTTTGAAGCTCTGTAATCAGTTGTTCATAAGCCTTCCCTTGCCCTAATTCCAAGGAAATATCCTTGGGTGAGGTTCCGTATTTCATGCCCTCAATAATTTTATCCAGAGCTACCTCTTGATTTGTATTTTCCTTAATGTCTTCCAATTCTTTCTTATAGCTAAAAGTCTGCTTCGTTAATGGTAGTTTATTTTCTATCAGCCACTTGGCCTCCTCTAGGTTTTCTTCGTTTGCCTCGTAGCCTGCTGCTTCAATTATTTCCTCCGCCTGTGGTTTAAGCTCACTCCATTCTTCCTGAGAAAGCATTATTGTTTTTTCCTGTTTTTTGTCATCTCCGCTGTAATAAGCCTTATATATATTCTCAATGGTCGGTTCCAATTCATGTGCTATTAGGTATTTCATCGATCTATCATTCATGTTAGTCGTGATATCACTAAGCTCCAGTGCCGTCGTAACCTTTTGAATATTCTCTATAGTCGTAGGAAGATTATCTGACTTCAATCTTTCTGAAATTTCTTTCTCCGTAAAAGATTTCTGTTGTTGTTCTGCTCTCTTATCTGTATGTGGCACTCCTGCTTTTATTCTGTTTAACGCAGCGTATAGCCCTTCTATCGTAAGGCTCTCAACTGCAAAACCTTCTTGTTCTAGGATTTGGTAATCACGCTCTGTTAATCTAGCGGTGATTTGATCCATTTTGCTTTTTGTTTTTTGACATTCCTTTTCCTTCTCTGTTCGTTTCCCTGTTTGTTTCTTTTGTTCCTCTAAAGTATCTTGATCCTTATCCATTCTGATAGAGGCTTCAAATGCTTTATACATTGTTTTAAAAGTATTATCCACCACTTTGAGTTCAATTTCCTTTCCGGTGGCCTTTAATACTTCAAATAGCTTCACATCACCTGTGTTGGCATCTTTTAGTGCTTCCTTTGAGGCTGTTACCTCCTGCCCGCCAAAATTAAGGGTAATGCAATCTTTTATAGAGACAACTGTACCGTAAATATATTGTCCCTTCATCAAAGAAGACAAACCCTTTCCCTTATTATCTATTGTCATCTGAGTCGCCTGCAGCTGGTTAGAGGTCTCTGCACCCTCTTTTAATTTAAAAGAAATGTTATAGTCCATCTTAACCTCTATCTGCGTACTCTAGCACGCTCTCAAAAATCATGAAAAACGATTGATGTATTTTTTGATTATTTCCTCTGAATATTGTTTATCTTATACTGATAAATATTTCGGATGATTTGATTAAAAACTTAACTGTTTTAGACTTTGTATTATATGGATATATTTTTATAAATTTCAATAAATTGGCACAATTACTTCTTACCTGATGGCTTTTCGAATAAACATAACATAACAAAAACTATTTAACCAGTCCAAACTAAGCATTTTGATATACAGAAGTTGGTTACTATTTTGTAGGAGGATTCTATGACCAAGAAAATTTTTAAGTATATTATATTACTATCTGCTTTCCTATGCTTTGCACTATGGATTACCGGATGCCAAAAGCCAAAAAAACCGGATCAGATGCAAATTAACTTTGACTCCTTTTTGAACGATTTATTCGTGGAAGAGGTACAATCCGATACCCTTTCTCTCAATTACTCCTTGGTTAACCCAGAAAAATATGGTATAGAAGGCAAGGAAACCACCCTTGGTGAGTATAGCGTAAGCCATATGTACGAGGGACTATACCTCTCCGAAAATTATTTAAAACGTTTAAATTCCTATGAATTTAGTTCATTATCAACAGATCAACAGCTCACTTTTAATGTCCTAAAAGGATATCTTGAACAAGATTTAAATTTAGGAAACTATCTTTATTATAACGAATGTCTGGGGCCATCTACCGGTGTTCAGGCTCAATTGCCCATCCTTCTGGCAGAGTACCGTTTCTATGACAAGGAGGATATTGAGCAATATATTGAGCTCCTTTCCTGTGTTTACGATTACTTTGAAGATATTGCCCAGTTCGAACGTGAAAAATCAAAAAAAGGCTTGTTTATGAATGATGCTGTTGCAGATAGGATTCTGGATCAGTGCGAGGCGTTTATAAAATCCCCGGAAGATAATTTTCTTATTGGATATTTTAATGAAAAAATAGAACTATTCGATGGTATTGCCGATGAAGAACGAGTAAAATATAAAGAATTAAACAAAAATGCCATCTTAAATGAAATCATCCCTGCCTATAAAATGTTAATTGATGTCTTGCTGGAATTAAAGGGTACCGGCATTAATTCAGCTGGTCTTTATAATTATCCCGAAGGTCAAGCCTATTATGAATGCTTGTCAAACTACAAGACTGGTTCGAATAAAAGTGTTGAGGACATGGCAATCATGCTTACAGACGCCATAAATGATGGTATCTTTAAGATAACTAAACTTTCTTTATCAGACGACGACTTATTAGATAAATACTTGTCCTTCACTTCATTTCCCATCACCGACCCTGAGGATATCTTAATTGATTTAAAACAGGATATTTCCACGGATTTTCCTGCTTCCGTCCCTGTAAACTGCGAAATCAAGTATGTTCATGAATCTCTTTCCGATTACTTAAGTCCGGCCATGTATCTGGTCCCTCCGATGGATAACTACTTAAATAATAATATATATATCAATGGAAACGACGCTAAAACTTTATCAATGATTTATACAACAGTAGCCCATGAAGGCTATCCCGGGCACCTTTACCAGTGTGTATATTTTCGCAACCAGAATCCCTCCCCCATCCGAAATATAATGAATTTTATCGGATATGATGAAGGTTGGGCAACTTATGTTGAGCTATATTCCTATCATCTTGCGGGAATTGATGAAAACTTGGCAGATTTCTTAGAAGCTAATAATATTGTTATTCTATGTATGTATGCGAGGGCAGATATCGGCATTCATTACGAGGGTTGGTCAAAAGCTGACGTCGTAGCCTACATCATGAACTTTATTCAAGATGAGAAAATAGCCGAAGCTATCTATGATACCCTCTTAGAGGAACCCGCAATTTATCTTCCTTATGCAATTGGGTACCTAGAAATTATGGAATTAAGGGAAACAGCTGAAAACGCACTAGGTAATAAATTTAATGCCAAGGATTTTCATCAATTCCTTTTGAACATCGGTCCTGCACAGTTTGGTGTAATTGATGATTATCTAGCAGAATGGATTGAAATCCAATTGCAGTAAATACTGCTTATTAAACTTGCTTTGAGCAATCTATTATTGACTTTTACAAATGATAGATTTACACTTATAAAGATCATGCTTATTATATATTAATATTTATTCACAATTTGTTTATTATTATATGAAATAAACATAGATAAAAAAATAGGAGGTTATTATATGTCAACAAAAGCGTATTATAAACACGACGAAATTGGTGCTAAAAAACCAGGTTTTTCAAAGACACGGTCTATTATCGAGGCAGCTTTTTATGGTAACAATGTTATTAAGGTTAATACTTTAAAGGAAGCATATGAGCTTGCTAAAAACTCACCGGGGACAGTCGTTACCGATATGCCTGTATTTCGTGGTGAAGAGTTTGGATTAGAAGCAGATGCAAAGGTTTTATTATTTAATGATGGTGCTATCACAGGACGTTATGCAGCAGCAAGAAGAATTGCTGGTGAACCAAACGTAAATTGTGACAAATTAGATAAAATAGTTATGGATGCTATTTATGATGCAAGATGGAAGACAATGTATCATGCAGAAGTATATATCGGCTTAGATCCAGACTTCATGGTTAAGGCTCATTTACTTATTCCGGAAGGTGAAGAGAATCTCATATATAACTGGATGCTTAACTTCCAGTATATGTCCGATTCATATGTCAAAATGTATAAGAGCTCTCAGCCAATTGGCAACGAGCCTGATATCTATATTTTCTCTGATCCGCAGTGGGATGGTACCACTCAGACCGATGTTTCTGATCCTAATTGCTTATGCTACTTTAGTACGGCAACCAACTGCGCAGCTATTTTAGGTATGAAATATTTTGGTGAACACAAGAAGGGTACTCTTACCATTGGATGGGCTATTGCTAACCGGAATGGTTATGCTTCCTGTCATGGTGGACAGAAGAGATATAATCTCGAAAATGGTAAAGCTTATGTTGCCTCCGTATTTGGTCTTTCCGGATCCGGTAAATCTACGATTACACATGCTAAGCATGGTGGAAAATATGATGTAACGGTTTTACATGATGACGCATTTATTATCAATGCAGAGACCGGATCTTCCATCGCTATGGAACCTACCTATTTTGACAAAACAGCAGATTATCCTACCTACTGTGATGATAATAAATACTTATTAACAGCTCAAAACTGCTCTGCTACCATAGATGAGGACGGTAAGGTTGTTCTAGTAACAGAGGATATTCGTAATGGTAATGGCCGTGCAATTAAATCTAAATTATGGTCTCCAAACCGTGTAGATAAAATTGACGAGCCCGTTAACGCTATCTTCTGGATTATGAAGGATCCTACGATTCCCCCGATTGTTAAGTTAAAAGGTGCTTCCCTAGCCTCCGTTATGGGTGCTACTCTTGCAACAAAGAGATCCTCTGCTGAGAGACTAGCTCCTGGCGTAGATCCCAATGCATTAGTAGTTGAACCCTATGCTAACCCCTTTCGGACTTATCCTTTAGTAAATGATTATGAGAAGTTCAAAAAGTTAGTTGCTGATAGGCATGTGGATTGCTACATCATCAATACCGGTGATTTCATGGGCAAAAAAGTTCAACCGAAAGATACGCTCGGAGTAATTGAAGCCATCGTAGATGGAACAGCTCAGTTCAAACAATGGGGACCTTTTGAAGACATCGAAATCTTCGAGTGGGAAGGCTTTGTACCAAATCTTAACGATAAGGAATACAAAGATCAGTTAACCGCAAGAATGAAGGATAGAATTCAATTTGTAGAATCCAGAGAAGAGTTTAAGGGCGGCTATGACAAATTACCAGCTGACGCTTTAGAAGCTCTAAGGAAGGTCGTTGCTGAATTAGCTTAATTCTTACCCTTTAAAAAGTGTTAATGCAAGATGAATTAACTAACCAATTCCTATTCATACAAATAGCTGTATACAAGTTCCGATATCGGAGCTTGTATACAGCTATTTTAATAAAGCAGAGCCTAACTTCAAGGTTAGATTAATTACACTCTTCCTTTAAGATAAAATAATACTTACAATCTACTAATACGCCTTGGTTATTTTTCAGTACTTTGCGTAATGTCCCTCATATTGTAATCCGCATTTTTGCATTACGCATCCTGTCCTTAACCCCTCCCATATTAGTCTTAGCGAATTTCTGCTCCTGCGGGCATCGTCTTTTCCGGTACCATGAGAGAAAGGTTACCTTCTGCGTCCTCTGCACAAAGTAACATTCCCTCAGACAACATTCCGGCTAAGGTGGCTGGCTTTAAGTTTACAACGACCATAACCTTCTTTCCGACCATTTCCTCCGGACTATAATGTGCTTTAATCCCGGACAAGATTTGTTTTACTTGGGAGCCAATTTTAACTTGGGAGCATAATAGCTTCTTTGATTTTTTAACTTCCTCACAGGCAATTATCTCACCAATCTGAAACTGCAGTTTTGCAAAATCATCATAAGTGATTTCATCCTTTGCTTCGATATCAATCGCACCTGTAGCTGCCTTCTCTTCTTTATCACTTTCTGCCAACTTAACTTCTTCCTGCGCGTTAACTACATTACTTGCTTTTCCTAGTAATTCCTTTGATGCTTCCACTTTCTCTAATACCTCCTTGATATCCAACCGGGCAAATAAAATCTCGGGTGTCTGGGTTACCTTTGTTCCGGACGGGTATAGACCGTATTGACCTAGTTCCTCTATTGTTCTTTTCTTTGTAGAAAGCTGGGCAAATATCTTTTCTGCAGTTTCCGGCATAAAAGCTTCTAGTAGACTTGTTCCAATACTGATACTTTCTACCAGATTATAAAGCACCGTTTCAAGGCGGTCTTTCTTTTCCTCATCTTTCGCAAGTACCCAAGGCAGTGTCTCATCAATGTATTTATTACATCGTTTAAACAAGGTAAATATTTCGCTGATCGCATCTGCGACACGAAGTTTATCCATCTTTGCAAGGACTTTTTTCGGGGTGTCAAGTGCAAGCGCAATTAACTCCTCATCTACCGGTTCGGCCACCTTGCCATCCCTTACGATTCCACCGAAATACTTATTGGACATGGATATGGTGCGGTTTACGAGGTTTCCAAGCGTATTAGCAAGGTCTGAATTAATTCTTTCCACTAGCAGCTCCCAGGAAATGACACCATCGTTATCAAACGGCATTTCATGAAGTACAAAGTATCTAACGCTGTCTACTCCAAAAAGCCTTACCAAATCGTCAGCATAGAGAACATTCCCCCTGGATTTACTCATTTTGTCACCCGAACTACCCTGGTTTAGCCAAGGATGACCGAATACCTGCTTCGGAAGCGGTACATTAAGTGCCATTAATATAATGGGCCAGTAAATCGTATGAAAACGAATGATATCCTTACCAATCAAATGTAAATCTGCCGGCCAATATTTCTTAAATAGCTCGGAGTTGTTGCCATCCGCATCATAGCCAATTCCAGTAATATAATTACTCAACGCATCCAACCATACATATACCACATGCTTGGTATCAAAATCCACCGGAATACCCCATTTGAAGGAGGTCCTAGATACGCATAAATCCTGCAGTCCTGGAATCAGGAAATTATTCATCATCTCATTTTTCCTGGATTCCGGTTGGATAAATTCCGGATGGGCATTAATATGCTCAATTAATCGGTCGCTATATTTGCTGAGCTTTAAGAAATAGGCTTCTTCCTTCGCCGGTTGAACGTCTCTTCCACAATCGGGGCATTTTCCATTCACCAGTTGTGACGGAGTAAAAAAGGATTCGTCCGGCACACAGTACATTCCTTCATAGGTTCCCTTATAAATATCTCCCTGTTCATATAATTTCTTAAATATTTTCTGAATTTGTTTCTCATGGTCCGCATCTGTAGTCCGGATGAATTTATCATAGGAGGTGTTCATCAAGTCCCAGATATCCTTGATTTGCCCTGCCACCTGGTCTACGAATTCCTTTGGTGTCACTCCTGCTTCTGCTGCCTTTAACTCAATTTTCTGTCCATGTTCATCGGTTCCTGTCTGGAAGAACACCTCATAATCTTCAAAACGTTTAAACCTGGCAATGCTATCTGCTAATACTATTTCGTAGCTGTTACCAATGTGGGGTTTTCCCGAGGTATACGCAATCGCTGTTGTAATGTAATAGGGTTTCTTACTCATAATCATCAATCCTTTCCGGCTATCATCTTTCATATATTTCTTTAAACAACAAAAAACTCCCATCTTTAAATAACTTCAAAGACGAGAGAAACTCCCGTGGTACCACTTTAATTTACCTTTACCTTGCGGCAAAAGCCTCCTTCACTGCATAAAGCTCACATTCTGTAGATTAACGAAATGTTCGTCCTCACAGCTAGCAACATAACGGTTGCCACCGTCGCAGCCTAAGAATTAATTACAACGAACATTTTATTTTTTTCAATGTTCGTTAATCGTCGGTGCGCAGCTCCAAGACCATTTTCAACAGTTTCTACGTGTTTACTCTTACATAAATAAACCGGGATATACCCATTTCCCCTTCTCAGCTTGCCGGGGTTCTCTGTTAATCGCTCCACTGCCTACTCTTCTTTTCATTGCTTTTACATATTAGATTTATGACAAAGTATACCATGCAATTTTTTATTTGTCAAAGATTTTAAGTAATCCACATATTTTCTCCAAATTTTACTCTTTTTATTATAAGGTATTAAATATGGACTGACACCTTACTTACTCATTTTAGCACCCCATGTATCGAAGGCCAATGTTATTGAACAGATTAAAGCCCACCCATTTTTTCTTTGATAATTATGCTCTACGGACATTGAACGGAAACCTTGTTTTTATTCATACTCTATCCCTTTCATTCATAGTATTATTTGAATTGTTATGATATAATTATCAAAATATGGTAATAATTAGTTGTGCCTTGTCACAAACTTAATATGCGCAAAAAGCATGCGCAGAAATGAGGGAAAATATGAACACAGCGCTAGTAAAATATAAGTTCAGAATTTTTCAGCCTGTCAGATTAACAATATTTATTGTTGCTTTGATTTTCGCTTTTTCCGGATGTAGCCGCTATGGCAATACGCAGTCCAATGCAATTGACGGCCAGGCAGATCAACAGGATACAGAAGAAAATATCGAAGGCATACTTGAGGAAACGGCTCAAAGCAGCGATGAAGCAGATACGTCATCAAAAGATGCATTTTCATTTATTTCGACGAAAGGTTCTACTTTAGAAAGTCGAATTAATCCTCCCAAGGGTTTCACCCGTATTCCTTCCAATCTGGAAGAAATTACGGGTTTTATGAGGGGATTGGCTTTAAAAGAAAGCGGTAGCAACGTTTTATTATATGATGGAACTACCAAGGGAAATCAAGGCAACCATGTCGCTGTCTTTGATTTGGATCTTGGTGACCGCGACCTACAGCAGTGTGCCGATTCCGTAATTCGCGTCTATGCCGAATATTATTGGTCTATTGGTAACTATGATAAGATTGCATTTCATTTGACCAATGGTTTTTTGATGGAATATACGAAATGGAGGGACGGTAACCGCATAGTAGTTGACGGTAATGATGTCAGTTGGCATAAGTCGAGGGAGTATAATGATTCTTATGAAACTTTTCACAATTATCTGGACATGGTATATTCCTACGCAGGTACCCTCTCCTTGTCCCAGGAATGTGTTGCTATTATAATAGATGATCTCTATCCAGGTGATATGTTTCTTCAGAGTGGTAGTCCCGGGCATTGTGTGCTTGTTGTCGATATCGCAGAAGATGAAAGCGGTAACCGTTGCTTTTTATTGGCTCAAGGGTATATGCCGGCGCAGGATTTTCATGTTTTAAAGAATCCCCTTCATCCTGAGGATCCCTGGTATTACGTTTCGGAAATTTCCTTCCCTCTTCTTACTCCCGCCTGGTCCTTCGCCGAAGGTTCCCCTGTAAGATGGAGCGATTTTCCCTTAAATGAGGCAGACACAGCGACTATTTACTCAGACGACTTAGCTGCAGTAAGCACGTCAAGTCATTCTGATGCCATTCCTGCTATTTCAAATAAGGTACAAACAGTAAAAGAGCCTCATAAATCTCAGGTTACCTTACTTGCTGTCGGAGATAATTTAATCCATACTCAAGTTGTTAAAAGCGGAAAGCAGGAAGATGGTTCCTATAATTACGATCATTTATACTCAAATTTAAAGGAGGACATTTCGTCTGCGGATATTGCAATCATAAATCAAGAAACCATTCTCGGAGGAGATGAATTCGCTTACTCCGGTTACCCAATCTTTAATTCTCCGACTGAAATCGGCGATGCAGTTATTGAGGCGGGCTTTGACGTCGTGCTTCATGCCACCAACCATACCATGGATAAAGGATTGGATGGTGTCTTGAATACTTTTGAATATTGGAAGCTTCATACCGGCATTACTGTTCTCGGTATCAATGAATCTGAAGAGGGAAGAGAAGAAATTCCTATTATTGAAAAAAACGGTATTAAAATTGCTATGCTAAACTATACCTATGGGTTAAATGGATACCAGGTACCCAAAGGCAAACCGTATCTTGTGAATATGCTGGATAAAAATAGTATGGAAGCTGATATCAAGAGGGCAACACAACTATCAGATTTTGTAATAGTTTTTCCTCATTGGGGGACAGAATATGTTTATGAAGCAACGAAAAGTCAAGTAGAGCTAACTGAATTTTTCTATGAATTGGGTGTCGATTTAGTAATCGGTACCCATCCCCATGTGCTGGAACCGGTGGAATGGATTGAAACAAATGAGGAACACCGTATGTTGGTATATTATTCTTTGGGTAATTTCATATCCTATCAACGAGAAGCTCCACGAATGCTTGGAGGTATTGCTAATATCACGATAACAAAGGATGACAGTGGTACCTATATCAGTGATGCCGGAATCACTCCAATTGTAACCCACTATGAAAATGGTCCCACCGATTATAATTATGGGATATACAAACTCACAGAATATACGGATAGTCAGGCACTGCTTCATGGCGTTTTGGATCATGAAAAGCAGGGTTTGTTTACTTATCAGGGAACCTTTGATTTAGCAGAGCAGGTCTTAGGCTCTTGGTTTCAAGAAGACTGTCCTAAATAACAAATAAGGTTGGCCAAAAAGGTACATCCCTATGGATATACGTTTTAGCCAACCTTACTATAAAATCTTCTACCCTCTCGCTACCCCAGCTTCATTCCTCTGGTAAATACCTTCTCCAGTACTAACCTAATTAAGATTAACAAAATTTAGGCATTTTGTCAATAGTTTTTGATTTTTTTGCTAATTTTCTGTCATTATGCATAAAACCCTTCTTCGTTTCTTGTGTCTACTGATTTTTATACCCGTTGGGATATTTACTCTGCCAACGATAAGAATCCTCACACATTTTATCAATTCCCCTCTCGGCTTTCCACCCCAGTTCACGATATGCTTTCGTTGGATCCGCGTAAGTAATCGGAATGTCGCCGGCTCTTCTATTTATTACAACATAGGGAAGCTTCTTTTTGCAGGCCTTTTCATAATTATGAATAATATCGAAGACACTATATCCCACACCTGTCCCAAGATTGTAGGTAACTAACCCCGAATTTTCAAGTAGTTTTTCGATTGCTTTAATATGCCCGTTTGCTAGATCTACTACATGGATATAATCTCTTATTCCCGTGCCGTCCGGAGTATCATAATCATCGCCGAATACATTAATTTTTTCCAATACCCCTGCTGCCACTTTTGCAACATAAGGGACTAGGTTATTAGGTATTCCGTTTGGATCTTCACCAATTTCTCCGCTTTCATGGGCTCCAATAGGATTAAAATATCTTAAAATCGCAATATTCCAAGTTGAATCTGATTGATAAAGATCTCGAAGCATATCTTCAATCATCAGCTTTGTTCTTCCGTAAGGATTCGTCGCTGAAAGGGGGAATTCCTCGGTAACCGGAACACTTTCTGGCTCTCCATAGACTGTAGCAGAGGAAGAAAAAACCAGATTTTTCACTCCGTATTCCTGCATCACTTCTAATAATGTAATCGTGCCGCTTAAATTATTTTTAAAGTATTTTAATGGTATCCTACAGGATTCACCCACTGCTTTTAACCCTGCAAAATGAATAACTGCATCTATATTTTCTTCTGCAAATATAGAAAGTAAAGCCTCTTTATCTAATATATCTGCATGATAGAACCCCATCTTTTTTCCTGCCAATTTTTCTACTCTTTGTACCGCTTCCATACTAGAATTACTGAGATTGTCAACTATAACTACTTCATATCCTGCCTTCAGAAGCTCTAGATTTGTATGACTTGCAATATATCCGGCTCCACCTGTGACTAAAATCTTCATTATTAACCTCTCCTTTATAGCCAATAAATTTTTCTATCTTAATACATTTTATCCTATATTGTTGATTTTGAAAATAGCTAATTTTATTGTAATCCATTATATGGCGTAATTACCAATAATACAGATATTTATCTTTTACTCCTATCTGTTAGAATTTAATTACATAAAATTTTAACAGGGACTTAAACAGCTTGTTATCTGCTTGATAGGAGTTATACATGAAAAGCTATTTTACATATAGGTATGCCCTTTTTCTGGGCATTTTCCTTCTAATCGGAAGCTTATCCGCCTGTAGTATGGGACGTGATAGCAAACCCTTACCTACACCTGCAGCCATAAAAGTGGCAGAAACTTTTACGAATGCTACGACTACAGTGGATTCAACGCTTGCTATTCCTACTGAAAAACCAACCATACCGTTAATAGATAAGGAATCTACTGCTGAATATGAAGTAGCTTTAAGTGTAAGAGGAGCTTCAATATCTTTAGGTGGTAGCAAAGATAGCTTGATTAAGAAATTAGGCCGCCCAAGCCGGGTTGTTGATACCGAGTATGATTTTGATTATTATATATATAACAACGATTATAGAAAATTAGTATTTGTTGCTGTCAACGGCAATAAGATAGTCGGTTTTTATACTGATTCCCTTGATTTTACTTTTATGGGTTTTTCCTATGGCGCAGATATTAGTACTGTAAATCGTTTTCTTATGGAAGACTTTTCTTTAGCTGAAGTATTAACCCATAATAGCGATGCCTATACCTTAAAGGTACTTGTAGATAAAGTCGGTAATCAATCTGTTGTTGGAGTATATGTACTTGCAAATACAGTAAAAGAGACTGGTTATAGTGACTTAGTTATTAAAAATATTGAACTTCTGATGTATGACTTAACCAATTCCATACGGGCGAGGAATAATTTGCCGGTGTTAACTTGGTCATCCACAGTCACCCTTTCTTCCAGAAAACACAGTAATAATATGGCTGAAAATGATTTTTTTGACCATTCTAATCCAGAAGGGCAAAATCCTGGCGACAGATTGACAGCCGTAGGCATTTTATATAGTACACTTGGTGAAAACATTATTGCAGGCTATGGATCTTCGATTCTATCCAACCATGCTTGGTATAACTCCACAGAGCACCGAAAGAATATGCTCAGTAAGAAGTTTCGATATCTGGGTATCGGTTTCGCCTATCAGGAAGATAGTTTGTACAAAACTTATATTACACAGGACTATTATAGATGAGACAGTCTCATTCTTTACTTGCGAAAATGGTATAAATCATTTATTCTTTATATAGATAATTACTAAGCGGAAAGTGTGAAAGATTTTTCAAATCTTTCACACACAAAGTTTGTGCCTGCGTTATCAAAGTGTGAAGGACACACTTGGCCCAAACTTAATATGCACAAAAGGCATGCGCAGGAATTAGGGAAAGAGTGATGATAAACCATGAACAAGGAATTATTTCATATAGCATGTGATGAGGTGCTCGGCCAACGTAGGGGTACTAACGGAATTGGTACGCTTGGTGAAAAAACTGTTCACTCTGTATTAAAGTATTATCTTTCTCCTGATTACATCAACCAAGAAATTAAGGTCGGTAACTTTGTTGCAGATATCTGTACTGGGCATGAGATTATTGAGATTCAGACGAAACATTTTGATAAGCTTCGCAGAAAGCTTCACACCTTTCTCGCTGTAGCCCCGGTGACTATCGTATATCCTATCCCCAGTACCAAATGGATTCGTTGGGTTAATCCACAAACAGGCGAAATTAGTCCCCCAAGAAAGTCCCCAAAAAAAGGAACGCCCTATGCCATATTTCCAGAGCTGTATAAAATCAAAGATTTTCTCCTAGACGAAAATTTAAGTGTCCATATTGTCCTAATAAATTTAGAAGAATACAAATTTCTAGACGGCTGGAGTACGGATAAAAAAAAGGGCTCAACCAGATGTGACCGAATTCCCACCGAATTGGTGGAAGAAATAATTATTTCTAAGGTTTCTGATTATCAGTTACTTATTCCAGCGCTTCTTGGTGAACAATTTAGTTCAAAAGATTTTAAGAACGCCTCTAAAATCCCCTTGCATGTAGCGCAAACTGCTTTAAATATACTTTATTACGTAGGTGCGATTGATCGAACAGGAAAAAAAGGAAATGCTTATCTCTATGGCAGAACATCAATGGAATAATAGCGCAAAAAGCATGCACAGGAATGAGGTAAAGTATGTTTCTTTATTCTTGTTATTCTTCTAAACTTGTTTATTATTTATTCCAAACTGTGGTATACTTAATATAATCGATATATTATAAAGGAGGAAGAGGGGACAAGCTACCTTATATTGTCCTTTCAAAAAATTTATGAATTCAGAAAACGAAACGGTAACTGCAATGGAACCTGAAATTACGCCAATAATCACAACACCTGAGGAGGTGCAGGTAACTGCACCGGAAGTAACAACACCTGAGGAGGCGCAGATAGCTGCACCGGAAGTAACAACACATGAGGAGGAACAGATAGCTGCACCGGAAGTAACAACGCATGAGGAGGAGAAGATAGCTGCACCAGAAGTTATTCCTTCCATGAATGAATATAAAGATCAGCTTGAACGTTCCTTTCGTACTATCAAGGAGGGTGATATCATAAAAGGTACTGTAATCGGAATTACCGAAACAGAGGTTACCTTGGATCTTGGATATTACACTGAAGGCATAATCAAATTAGAAGAATTAAGTAATGATCCGCGCTTTTCCATAAAGGCTGATATTACCTTAGGTGAAGAAATTTCCGCTACTATTCTTGAGGAAGATGACGGTCATGGTAATATATTGTTATCTCGGAAACGTGCAGATGACATTTTGGCGTGGGAACATTTAACCGAGGCAATGAAAAGCAAGAAAGTTGTAACCTTTAAGATTTCGCAGGCAGTTAAGGCTGGAGTTGTTACTTACCTCTATGGCGTTCGCGCCTTTATACCTGCTTCCCAACTGTCGATGAGCTATGTGGAAGATCTTGAGTCCTGGGTAGGAAAAGAAATTAATGCAATTGTCATCACTGCTTCTAGTGAAGATAATAAATTAGTCCTTTCCGGTAAAGAAGTTGAGAAGAATGTGGTCCAAAAGGACAAAAAGAGTAAAATGAATAAGCTCCAAATAGGAATTGTAACAACGGGAAGAGTAGAAAAGATAGCTCCCTACGGTGCCTTTGTTAATATTGGGGATGGTCTTTCCGGACTTGTCCACATTTCCCAAATCTGCGACAGAAGGATTAAGTCTCCAAGTGAGGTAATCAAAGAAGGCGAAGAAGTAACCGTAAAGGTTATCGATATCAAGGACGGGAAAATCAGTTTAAGTATGAAAGAAGTCGGAGAAAAATCAGAGGTTTTTGAAGATAGCCAGCAGGCTTTCTCTGCCTACAATTCAGGTGAGGAAGCAACCACTGGGCTTGCTGCTTTATTGAAGAATATTAAGCTTTAATTTTATCTTTATTATTTAGAAAAGGGACTCGATAAGGGTCCCTTTTCTAACATTATTTTCAAATCTTCGTCTGCTATATATATAACAGTATTAATGAATGTTAAAATTGTGTTATTTCTAAAACATAAAGAATAAGAAATATCTGTTAGCGATTTCTTTTTACCAAACGGTAATCGATTCATTTGTATTTCCCTATGTTTATAGACCCAATCCAAATAGCACTCTTTTTCTGGGCTTCTTAGAATCCGTAATCTTCATCTGTTCAACCTGCTCTTGCTCTTGCTCTTGCTTTTGTTCCTCCTCGTCATCAATAATTGTTCCGAAGGATTCCGCAACAATTGCTTTATATTGACCGGAAAGTTCCTGTTCAAGAGCTTCCATCTGTTCCCTACCGCAGGACTTAATCTCTTCATTTAAGGAAAGCATTTTTTGATCCAGATATGCAACAATTTCTGAGCATTCCTTCAACTCTTTACGGATATGTTCCGGTGCATTTCCTTCAAACTTATAATAAATTTTATGTTCTAGACTAGCCCAGAAATCCATAGCAATAGTCCTGATTTGTATTTCTACCTTTGTCTCCACGGTTCGATTAGATAGAAAAATAGGAATAGATACAATCATATGATAACTGGTATAACCGTTACCTTTCGGATTTATAATGTAATCCTTGATTTTTAATACCTTGATATCATTTTGCTTTGCTACTAAATCTGCGATACGGTAAATATCGGAGGTAAAGGAACAGATGATGCGGATTCCGGCTACATCATTCACATATTTTACTATATTTTCAACTGATAATTCTTTCTCATTATGTCCCAATTTTTTTGCAATACTTTGAGGTGTTTTAATTCTTGAGGAAATATGCTCTATCGGATTATATTGGTGTGCCAGTTTAAATTCATTATTTAAAATCTCAAGCTTCGTATTTATTTCCTTTAGTGCCGCATCATATAACAGAAGTGCATTACTCCATTCCTCTGCCTCATCATAAAATATGGGTAAATCCATCAAATCACAACCTTATCCTTGTATAGTCTATCTATAAACCCCACAAATTTTGTTCATATTTTATTCATTATTCTAATTATATCATAGATATATGAATATTTCTTGAAGTTTTTTAATCTTAATCAAAAATTAATAGTTTATTTATTTATGGATAAATAATTTGTTTTTTTGAAGAATTTGAGCAATTTGAAAAAGTTGCTTTATTATTTAAAAAAATTTGCTTTATTATTTGAAAAATTTATTGACAATGTGGTGATATATGGATATAATATTGGCAGACTATTACAGAAAGCGAGGTTAAACAGATGAAGTTAAGAGCTACTGCCCATATTAATTTAATACAGAATACTTTATTTGAGAATACCTCTTGGATTCTGAGAATTTAATTTTGTTATCATTTCCACTCTTGCTACCTGCCACGGGGAGAAGAAATGAATACAATAATATTTTTTCTACTATTATGCCGGGGTATATCTTACCACGGTTTATTTTTATGTCTACTTATATGTTTTGGTCCAAAAGCAAAATATTGTTACGAAATTTTTTATCACGAGAATGTGGGGGACGGAGAAGTTATGAAGAAAATCTCAAGTTATATATTAAAATATTGGCATGCTTATGCCTTTGCAATTATTTGTATAGTGATAGCAGTATCTTTGGATATGCTTTCACCTCAAGTGACGAAGCGGATTATCGATAATGTCATTATAGGAGGGGATATGGATCTCCTTCCAAAGCTTTTAATATTAATTTTTATTATAGGTATCGGAAGATGCATTTTTCAATATCTAAAAGAATTAATTTTTGATTCTGTAAGTTCAAAAATTACTATGAATATGAGAAAGGATTTGTTTACTCATATTCAAGGACTGTCTTTAAGTTTTTTTGACAAAAATAATACCGGCGAATTAATGTCTCGCGTTAAAGACGATATCGACAAGGTCTGGGCTGCTTTGGGTTTTGTGAGTATGTTAATCATTGAAGTGGTTATCCATACCTCAATCGTACTTTATTGCATGTTCAGGTTAAGTCCCACCCTTACAATTATACCTTTGATAGCTATGCCAATGATGGCAGGGTTAGCAATTTTTATGGAGAAGCGGTTAAGAAAGATTTATGAACAAATCAGCGAAGAAAATGCAGTACTTAACACAGTAGCACAGGAAAATCTATCCGGAGTACGTACTGTAAAGGCCTTTGCTAGAGAAAAACATGAAATTGGGAAGTTTTTGTCCCACAACAAACGCTATTATGATCTTAATATGCAGCAGTCCAAGGTTTTTATAAAGCTTTATCCCTACTTTCAACTAGTTACCAGAATACTGCCTTTGTTTGTTATTGTCATGGGTGGTTATCAGGTAATTAAGGAAGATATTACACTTGGTACTCTAGGTGCATTTGCCGAATATTCCATGAATATTGTTTGGCCAATGGAAATGCTTGGCTGGTTATCTAGTAATTTTGCTTCTGCAGTTGCCTCTATTAAAAGGATTAATAAAATCTATAAGGAACAGCCTATCATAACGGAAGTGGAGCATCCGGTTGAATTAGAAACCGTTAAAGGCTCTGTCATGTTTGATAATGTTTCCTTTTCTTTGGGTGACAAAAATATCCTTTCCGGTATTACCTTTCATCTGGAGGCAGGAAAAACAATTGGCATCATGGGAGCTACCGGTACCGGAAAAAGTTCAATTATTAATCTTTTGCAGCGCTTCTATGATGTGTCAGAGGGTGAAATTAAATTAGACGGAGTAAATATTAAGGAGCTATCAATAAAGCAACTACGAAGAAGCATTTCTTTAGTAATGCAGGATGTCTTCCTGTTTTCAGATACGATCAACGAGAATGTTAAGATGGGCAAAAAATATCAGGTACAGCCAGAAGAAATTATCGATGCTGTGACCAGTGCTCAAGCGAAGGACTTCATTGAACGAATGGATCAGCAATATGATACGATTGTCGGTGAACGCGGGGTTGGATTGTCCGGAGGACAGAAACAGCGTATCAGTATCGCTAGGGCGCTGGCGAAAAAAACACCGATTTTGGTACTTGATGATTCCACCTCAGCACTGGATATGGAAACTGAGCATATGATTCAAAAAGCCTTGTCTCAATTAAATTCAACAAAAATTATTATAGCACATCGGATTTCTGCAGTAAAAAATGCAGATGAAATTATTATTCTTGACGAAGGGGAAATTGTGGAACGTGGCAGTCATGAAACCCTATTACAGTCAAAAGGTTACTATTACAAAACATATATTGCTCAATACGGGGATTATCAGACGGATTTTGAGGTTACACCCGATTGGCAAAAGGACGGCAAGGAGGTGGCAGCATGGCAGTAAACGCAGTGAAAGACGATGAGTATTTAAATTCTGTCAGCAATAAAAATACTTTAACAAGACTATTTAAATATTTGTTAGCCTATAAACTCCCCATAGTGGGTGTTATATTTATTATGATAATAACTGTTACAATTTCGATCGTAAATCCACTCATCATTGAGTACGCAGTCGATGTTCATATCAAAAACAAAGATTTTGAGAATTTATTAGTTTTAGGTGGCTTTGCTGTTGCAATTAATCTCCTGTTTGTATTGTTGGTTAAGATACGAATGTATTTAATGGCGAAAATATCAAATCAAGTATTGCTTACCATAAGACAAGAGCTTTATACCCATATTCAAAAACTAAGCTTCAGTTTTTTTGACAGTAGACCGACAGGTAAAATACTTGCGAGAATAATTGGAGATGTTAATTCCTTAAAAGACGTCCTTTCCAATAGTGTAACGACTTTAATTCCGGATTTTATTACAATCTGCGCAGTTGTTACGATTATGCTTTTGAAAAACTGGAAATTGGCTTTCGCGTCCTTGATCAGTCTTCCAATCATGATGTTCGGATTGTGGTATATTCAAACCCGCTCCCATCACAGATGGCAGCTTCACCGGAAGAAAAGTTCGAATCTAAATGCTTTCATTCATGAAGATCTTTCCGGTATGAGAATTATACAAAGCTATACGGCAGAGGAAGAAACCGGAGAAAATTTTGATGTACTTTTAAAGGAGCATCGCGATTCCTTTATGAGCGCCGTCATTTTAAATGATGCTTTTGGTTCTGTAATAGATTTTAGTTGGGGCTTAGGTTCGATTTCCATGTATCTAGTCGCTATTAAAATCCTCGATATCGGACCTGGAAATGTCGGAACTTTAATCGCTTTCGCAGCCTATATTTCAATGTTTTGGCATCCAATCATGAATTTGAGTAATTTTTACAATCAACTAATAACAAATGTATCCGGGGCAGAACGTATCTTTGATATTCTAGATACAAAACCGGAAATTGAAGATTCTGATCAGGTAACACATTTACCGGAAATACTAGGCGACGTACGTTTTGATCATGTATCCTTTGCATATGATGCAGATACAAAGGTTTTAAATGATGTAAGTTTTCACATAAAGCCCGGTGAATCCATTGCCCTTGTAGGACCTACCGGTGCCGGTAAAACAACAATTGTTAACTTAATCAGCCGCTTCTATGATGTACAGGAAGGTAATGTATATATTGATGGGTATAGTGTTAAGGATGTTTCCATTGAGAGCTTAAGACAGCAGATGGGAATTATGACACAAGATAACTTCCTGTTCTCCGGTACCGTGAAAGATAATATCCGTTATGGTAAGCTGGATGCTACGGATGAGGAAATCATCGCTGCTGCCACGGCGGTTAACGCCCATGAATTTATTATGAAGCTTGAAAAAGGATATGATACCGAGCTTCAGGAGCGTGGTAACGGTCTTTCTATCGGTCAGCGCCAATTACTTGCCTTTGCTAGAACAATGGTTTCTATGCCTAAAATTCTTATTCTAGATGAAGCTACCTCGAGTATTGACACTCACACAGAGCTTTTAGTACAGCAAGGTATCGAGGCTTTATTAAGGGGAAGAACTTCCTTCGTCATCGCTCACCGCTTATCCACCATTCGAAAAGCAGACCGTATTTTTGTTATTGATGATGGTAAAATTATGGAGGAAGGTAGCTCCGATGAGTTGCTTGCTAGGAAGGGGATGTATTATAATTTATATATGGCACAGTTTAAGAATTTTTAAGATGATATATTTAAGAATTTCAGCATAAAATAAAGGGGCTTTTGCATTCATAGAAATGCGAAGGCCCCTTAGCTTTGCAATGCTTTAACGGATATTGAATCTAAATGATTGTTTCTATTTTCTTTAGAATTTTCTCTTTGGTAAGGTGATAATAAAGCTTGTTCCCTTCATAAATTGGGACCTTACTTTGATCTTTCCGGTGTGGGCAAGGATAATCAACTTCGCAAGGGAAAGTCCCAGACCATGTCCGCTGATATTCTGGTTCCTAACATAATCTGAGCGGTAAAAACGGTCAAAAATATGGTCTATATCCTTCTGCGTCATACCGATACCGCTATCCTTTATCGTGATGACACAGTCGTCGTTTAACTTTTGACATAGGATTGTTATCTCATCCCCGTCTCTGGTATATTTTACTGCATTATCTATAAAAATTCGAATGGCTTGCTTAAGAGACTGCTTGTCTCCATACACAATAACGTCCTCCATAATCGGGTTCTGTATACTACGATTTACTGCTGTCAACCTGGTTTCCTTCACCATATCTTCTACAACAGGTCTCATATTAAATCTTCTCTTTGTTAATTTAAAGGTTTTTTTATCATGTCTGGATAAATATAGAAGCTTTTCTACTAAGTCTTGCATAGATCTTGCCTCGTTTTGAATTGCCTCAATTGATTCATGAAGAACCTCTTCGTTTGACGTTCCCCACCGGTTTAACAGATTGGCATAGCCTTGTATTACAGAGATTGGCGTCCTAAGCTCATGGGAAGCATCGGAAACAAACTGTTTCTGACTCTCATAGGAGGTCTCTATCCGATTAAGCATCGCGTTGATTACGGTTGCCAAATCCTTTAATTCGTTTTTTGTACCTTCTACATTTAACCGTTCACTGTGAAGGTTGTTAACGGTTAATCTGTTTGCAGTAGCTGACATAATTCTTATGGGTTCAAAAAGCTTCACATCACTCTTTTTACCCTTACGGATAATAAAAAATACAATTATTATCAAGAGAACAACTAATTTCCATAGTAAAGACAGAAATTCATTATAACTTTCTGTCATATTATATTGAAATTGTGCAAGATAATTTGAACCGTTCAAAGTGAAGGTTTTGCTTTCATTAACAATAAATAGGTTCGTTTTATCTTTGCTGTCATAATGTATGCCGTGGTAAAAAGCTCTCTCGTAGGTCGGAAGATATGCGATATCATTATATACTTCTATTCCGGTTTCCTTATTATCAATCTTCATGGTAAGTCCCTGCATATAATAAGGATTATTATAGCTTTCTTCTTCGCCATTTGTTATAGAGGCAACAATATTTTCAGCCATCTGCTTAAAGTTAGCTTTCTCTGCGGACATATATAAGAGTGTAAATCCAACTATAAATAAAATTCCATAGGTTAATAATAGTTTTAAATAGGCTACCGATATTCGAAACGCAATGGAAAGTCTAAAGTTACTGAGCCATTCCTCTTTCTTTTTCCTAATTGGGAGGATAATTCTTCTTAAGATTTTGCGAATCATGTCCATTATTTTATCTTTCATGGTGTTTATTGCGTATATATACTACGCCCTCCTCCCTTCTGTCGTTAATCGATGTTCCTTTCTGTCAATCCTTAATGATATAGCCAATACCCCTGACCGTCGATATCAGATGTATTGCGTATTTTTCATCAATTTTTTGCCTTAAATAGCGGATATACACATCCACCACATTGGTATCCCCAAAGTATTCATAGTCCCAGACATTATTAAGTAATTGTTCTCTGGTCAGCACCATATTTTTATTTCTAATTAAATATTCTAATAGTTCGTATTCTTTTTTCGTAAGTGTAAGTTCTTCGTTGCCATAATATGCGCTGTGACTTGTTAAAATTAACTTCAACTCACCAATTTGAAGCATAGCAACCTTTGGTTGTGTACTTTGTTTCTTTCTATTCAGTGCTACTCTAATTCTGGCAAGCAGTTCTTCTATAGCAAATGGCTTTGTCATATAATCATCTGCACCCATATCGAGTCCCACTACTTTATCGGTTACATCGTCCTTTGCCGTGAGCATGATAACCGGAATCATAGATTCCAAGCGGAGCCTGCGGCACACTTCAATACCACTTAATCCCGGAAGCATAATATCCAAAACAACTAAGTCAACATTATCCTTCAGCGCTCGTTCTAGACCCAGCCTTCCGTCTCCCGCAAGCAGCACCTCATACCCCTCATGTTTTAATTCCAATTCTAAAAATCTAGCAATTTTCACTTCATCTTCAACAATTAATATTCTTGCCACTTAAAAACCCTCCTTGCCTATTCAAAACAATATCTCTCTTCATTGTATCGGTTACTGCGATTTTATTCAATATGTGTATATTAAAAGTTTATTAGAAAATGTAATAGCAACTAAAAAATGATAGGCATCAGTAATTAATAATCTTTTTCATATAAAAAGGCGCTAATGCGCCTTTTTATATCTTTATCACAAACATTCAAATCTTATGCCACTTCTTGGGAGTGATTAAAATTCGCATCATATAAATTCAAAAATTCTGCTTCTTTCCGTCTCTTTTCTCTTTTTAATAGTACTGTAATATCATTATTTCGCTTAACATCTTGAACAACAATACTATTTTCCAGAGAATTGATACTTTTCACTATGTATTCCGAGGATTTATCATCCATAAATATCAGTCGCTCTTTATGGTAAACAAAGAATTTACCTGTTTGCATTAATTTATTATTAAAAAAAAGCAGCATCGGGATTATTCCCATGAAATTCGCGTTATAGTAACATAGACCATAGATATACCCTATTACCAGGGTAAGTAATACAATTTGTTTTACAAGTGCTGATTTATTCATGTATTTTGTCTTAATCCTTCGGTACCTACAGATATAGTAAATTCTGGTAATTACTAGGGATCCCGAATAAAGAATTAAGACATACATCATAAAAATAAGAACACTCCACAGGATGGCGCCCATAAGCTCTGTCTTTATCTGCCGATAGATTTCAATATAATTCATAGTAGACAATATTATCCAAAGTAATGCATTTATGTTTAAAATGATATGTAAATATATTTTCTTCATTTTACCACCTTTCGATTGTATAAGGATCTACTACTATGTTATACACGTTATATCCATTCTATGTTTTTTTGTGATTTTATATGTTCTATACTCTTGTTTTTTAAATACCGCTAATTATTTCTGATATAATTGCAAAACGCTTTTCTACCTTTATAAATAACGATATTATCGAATAATATCTTCATTTATTTTTATTATTATTATTATTATACATAATTCTACAATAATATTAATTTAGTGTTAAATATATCACAATGTCCTCAGTGCTACAATAGGTAACCTTCATTTCTCATCAACTTTTAATTTACATCTTTATAATAGTTACTCTACAAGATGAATTGGTAAACCAATTCACTGGTGATAAACAAGATAAATTGATTAACCATTCCCTTGTCATAAACAACAACTAGCGGAAAACTCCTTGTCTTATGTTAAAAAAAAGGAGTATCGCTCCTGACTTAAAAAGTCATTTGACGATACTCTCTACTCTTAGTATTGATAGATTTTTTTCTTATATTAACCAAACATGCCTACCCTTTGATTTAGTTTGTACCGAGGATTTCGCAGGCACAAACTTCTAAGTGTGA
>Ga0123338_10000716_pt1 | contig 33326 bp, 56 predicted proteins | sample grotaG_FD_89793 | JGI IMG/M metagenome (GOLD analysis project Ga0123338, IMG submission 89793) | Glacier valley bacterial and archeal communities from Borup Fiord, Nunavut, Canada, to study Microbial Dark Matter (Phase II) -... | ecosystem: Environmental > Aquatic > Freshwater > Ice > Glacier ...
CATTTTATAGCCATTTGTAAAAATATTTTAAAAAATAATTCATAAAATATTTGCATTGTAATTCAATTTGAATTACATTTGATACATCAATTACAACAACAAAAGAAAATGCAAGTAACACTAGACATACCGAAGGAACTTTTAGAATCTGCTTTGCAAAAGGAAGTTGAAAAAGCTTTGTCGCTTGAAAGAACAGCTATAGAGGCGACGAAAAAGAATTTAAGGTTAATTACCTATACTGAAGCTTCGGAGCTGCTAGGTGTTACTTACAATCACTTTCAGGCTAACATCGCAGGCAAGCAATATTCTTACAAAGAGGGGACCTATACAAAAAAGGGAGTGATAGGAATAGTAAACATGGGATTGAAATGTAAAAGAGTTTCACTTAATGATCTTCAGGATTTTATTTCAAGAAAAACAAATAACAGAAACAAAATAACCAACTAAAACAATGACAACTAGACCACTTTGGGAGACAAAAAACAGAAACAATGTAAGCATGATTCAATTCGCTTCAATCATGCAACTTATGACTAGCGGATATTATGCTGGTCGCACTCAAACTATCACTGACAATAAAAAGAACTGGATAAGATGAGCGATTTTAAAGAACTGGAAATTGAATTTTCTGGAAAAGGAGAAGTAAAGGGTTACGAATTTAAGCAAATAGAAAAGACAGGATTTGGATATGTATATGAAGTAGTCTTTAAGGAAACAGGACAGACCCATTACGAGGTCTTTTTAAGAAGAGAAAACGAACTATACCAAACAGTAACATATCCATCTTCAAAAACTTTTGGGAAATATGCTTGGTGTATTAAAGATAAAGAAAAAGCAATTCTAAAACTTTATGACATATCAAAAAACGAAGTGATTAAACTGATAAATAAAGAACTATCTATTTTAGGTTAACATAGTTATCAAAAAAAAACAAACATCAATAATTCATTAATTAACTACTACTAAAATGAGAAACCTAAAAATACTTTTCACTACAGAAGATGAGATTTTCTTTGTGAATGAAGCTAAACAATTGGAGTTCTATTACGAAAATGGAGACGGTCAAAACCACTTTCGTGAAATGTTCGGATATGAAGAAACGAACCTTAACAATTGGACTGATGAACAACTTTCAGAAATGGTAAGTAATGGGCTTTATGTTGATGATGTCGATTTATTCAGTTTGTGGATGGGTACAAGTTTATTCGAAAAACACCCTGAGTTATATGGTTTTGTGGTAATTGATAAGTGTTTTAGAGATTTAGAAATTCATGGACATTCTAGATCGGTTATCGCTTTTGTAGATATTCTAACAAGTCTTGAAACTAAGGAATACAACAAAAATAATGAGTATTCATTACAATGCTTAGCCCTTTACCATAAATTAGCTAAGAAAGAAGCCAAAGAGGCTGAGGCGAAAAGGATTGCAAAGAGGACAATTTTCGATGACATGAAACTTGACAAACAAGCAAGGCACTTAGAGCAAGTATTAAGTAATCAAAGTGAACAAATTGTTGATTTAGGTTTCACTTTCGAACCAAGAATAGAACTTCAAACTAAAAAAGCATCATGAATCAAGATCAAGAAGAATACTACGAAATGAAAGCAATTAGGACATCTTCGGCTTTAACATCAATACCAATTTTAGTTTTTATAATCCTTTACGCAATCGCAATGCTTTACTAATTATGGAATCAAACATAAATAAAAAACTAGAAAATTACGCCTGCAAGATATTTGATCTTGATAAGAAAAAATTAAGAAAACAGGGATATGATTTAAAAAAAGTTGGTCATTGGAAAATAGAAAAACATTCATCACTAGGTGGTCATTACGCAGTTAATTTAGTTAACGAAGTTTATAGAGTGGGTCTAGGGATTAATTGTCTAGGGATTATTTATTACGAAAACGGAGAAGCAAAATCATATAATCAATTTATTTTTGGATAATCATGGAAACAAACATAATTGAACAAAACGGAAAAAGGTACAGGGTAACGATTGTAGAGGAAGTTGAAGTTGAAACTGTTGAAGATTATTTAAAAGGTCATAAGGCAAGTGGGTTAAAAGTTGGAGATAAGGTGAGGGTGCTTAGGAAAGCAGAAAACTTCGAGGGGGGTTGGAATGGCACTTGGTTTCCAGATAAAACACAATGTATTGGCAAAGAATACGAAATAAAAGAAGACAATAATGGTTCAGGATTCGCTTTCTATGGTTGGCATTTCCCCTACTTCGTTCTTGAAAAAGTTGAAAAGGAAGTGAAAAGTTATAAAGATGTTGTTGAAGAAATAAAGCCTCTTTGGTATACTGATCACAATGGCATAACTCAGGTATCTTCTCAATATGGTTTTAATACATTTCCATCCAAAGAAAAAGCCCATCAATTCACAGCTAAATTGATGCTTGACAATGTAGCCACTTATCTGAATGAGATTGAGTTTAAGGATGAAGATTGGGAGACTTCTTATGGTTATTATATAAGTTTTGATGGATTAGACGAGCGTGTTAATTTTCAAATATTACATCATTGGAGACATCTTGGATTAGTAACTTTCAAATCAGAACAAGCAGCCCAAAGAGCAATCGAAATCCTCGGCGAAGAAACAATTAAAATGGCTTTAAAATAATGGGAATGTACGACCATATAAAATTTGCTGATGGTGTTTTGCCTGATGGAATTACAGACCCTGGGGATTTTCAAACCAAAAATCTCGACTGTTATTTACTTGATTATCATGTAAATAAAAAAGGTCAATTACAAGTAACTAAACACGAAAACCACACAGGCGAAATAAGGTTTGGAAATAACAATTATGATTTTGTTGCATGGTGTGAAGAGGGGGTTATAAAAAAGATAGTTAGACTAAAATAAAAACATCAAAAACCTTGTAATCAAGCATTTAAATAGGTAAATTATATAATTAATCACGCTAAAATAAATTAAGAAAATGGAAAATCGACAGTTGACAATCAAGACAGATAGCGTTCAAGATGCTATGCAATTATCAAAAGTATTTTTTGAATCAGGTATGTTTTCTGATATAAAAAGCGCAGCGCAAGCGATGGTAAAAATTATGGCTGGTGCAGAAATAGGTTTAAAAAGTTTCGCCTCGGTAACTGGAATACACATCATACAAGGCAAGCCTGTATTAGGAGCTGGTCTTATTGCAAGCTCAATAAAAGGATCAGGAAAGTATGATTACAGAATTATTGAAATGTCTGATAAGCTTTGTTCTATAGAGTTTTTTCAGGGCAAAGAAAGTTTAGGCACTTCCACATTCACAGTAGAAGATGCAAAGAAAGCCCAAACAAAAAACCTTGATAAGTTCCCTAAAAATATGCTTTTCGCAAGAAGTATAAGCAACGGAGTTAAATGGTTTTGCCCCGATGTTTTTAACGGCCCCGTTTACGTTCCTGGTGAAATAGAATCAGACGGCTCAATTACAGAATATGCAAATGTGGTAGAAGACAAAAGAATTAATGACGTAGATGAAGAACTAACAGAGCTTACCGAAAAACTTTACCATCCAAAACTTGCCGAACTAAGGGCAAAACTACAAAAGAAGTACGGTAATGGGCTTGAGCAAATAGATCCAAATACTTTAACAAAATCCTTGGATTGGGTTAATGATTTTTTACAACCCGTTACTGAATCACAATTGGAAGAAAGCAAAAAGTTTTGGTCTAATAACGAGTTTGCACAATACGCAAGTGATAGTCATTTAGAAATTAAGCAGATGGTTAAAGGTGAAGCTGAAACCTATTTAAAAAAGCTAGCTAAGATTTACAATGAGTACTTACACGAAGTAGAAAATGTCAACTAATATAAACACTTTTCAAATACCGACAGAACTCTCAAAATCTGCTATACATAAAAATGTAGAGCTGGTTTTGAGAGAGATTGAGGACGGGCAAATTAGCGCACTTGAATTGTCTTTAAAACTTAAATGGATTATAGAAAACGCTCAAACAATATTCGATGTAATTAAGCCTAATGCTGTTATCGAAATTGAGAGATACAATAAGTTTGAAAGGAAAATGATGGGAGCAAAATTTGATGTTGTACAAGGTCGCAGGATGCCTCAATTTAAGCAGGATTCTCACTGGCACGGGCTTAATGAAGCTTTAAAAGAAAGAGAAAAGACTTTAAACGCTGCCCTAATTTCTAAAGATGAATATACAGACCCAAACACAGGTGAAGTAGTTCCAAAAGTTGAAATAAACTACGGATCGAGTTATATAAAAATAGAATTTTAAATCAAAGCGATATGACATTTGAAATAGTAAAAGAAAACGAAAATTACATCTTAAGAACATCCAATCTTGAGTTTGAAGTTCATCATATAAGCAAAAACCAAGAAGCTTATCGTGGCTATAAAATAACCTACGAGTTTGTAGATCGTGAATCCGACAAGATTGAGTTAGCTAAAATAAGAGATAATTATATTTTCAAAATGGTTATTAATGATATTGAACGAAATTTTGATTCGGTAATATTCGCACTCAATTATGGTAACACATTTGAATTTAAAGTAGAGATATGATAGACTGGATAAAGATTGATGAATCTTCATTACAAGTAGTAAAAGAAGGTGGTAAACTATTGTTTACTGGGTTAGCAAGTGATATAATTTATGGTAAATATGTCCACGAAAAAATCGAAGGGGTTAGAGTCGAAGAATTTTACTATGATAGTATTTATGCATTAAACTATTTTACTCACTATGCAAACCCTAACCTACCTGAATAATATGGAACAGATAATTTCAGAAGAAAATTCTAAAAAGCACATACTTGATGTGTGTTGTGGCAGTCGAATGTTCTGGTTTAATAAGTCTAATCCAAACGTACTTTTTGCAGACATTAGAAATGAAAAACACATACTTTGTGATGGAAGGGCTTTAAATATTGAACCAGATATTCAAATGGACTTTAGAAATATGCCTTTTGCGGACAACTCTTTTAAAATGGTTGTGTTTGATCCACCACATTTAAACAAATTAGGAAGAGAAAGTTGGATGGCCAAAAAATATGGTGTACTACTTCCAACCTGGCAATTAGATATAAAATTAGGATTTAAAGAATGTATGAGAGTGCTTGAGCCTTTTGGTACACTAATATTTAAGTGGAATGAAAATCAAATAAAAGTTAGCGAGATTTTAACCGCAATAGGACAAGAACCTTTATTTGGTCATAAGTCCGGGAAATTATCAAGTACACACTGGATGGCATTTATGAAAATTTAAAAACCATGGAGCAAATAATACACAAAGAATTATACTTAGTTCATTACAATAAAATCATTGTCAAGGCTGAAAAAATTGGGCAATTCATGGGAGGTCGGTTTTTAGAATTTAAACTTACCTGTCCTCTTACAAAAAGAGAAGTAAAAAGTATAATACCAATTTCAAGGTGCGAGAAAATTAAAGAAACTGAATCATGAGAGAGAAAACAAAATACGATTACATGTTTGCGTTTTTGCCTATAGCGGGATTGTTTTAGTACTACTCTTTTTAACCAATAAAGAAATGAAGTTAGAATGATTAAAATTCCCGTAAAACCACTTTCTGCAAATAGAGCTTTTAGGGGAAAAAAGTTTAAAACCGCTGAATATAAGATTTATGAAACGCTGTTAATGTGGACTTTGCCAAAATGCGAGATACCAAAGGGAAAACTTGAAATTTCGGCAACTGTTGGTTATAGCAATCCAAAATCCGATTTAGATAATTTCTTTAAACAATTTGCTGATATACTTTGCAAGAAATACAAGTTTGATGATAGCAGGTTTTATAGAATTAATCTAACAAAAGATATTGTGGAAATTGGAAGGGAGTACATTGAGTTTGAAATTCGGCAATTTAAAGATTAAATAAAATATGATAAAAGGTAACTTCTTTGTAAGAAAAAAAGATTCATTATTAAGGCTTAAAAAATCAGAACTCTACTTTTTAATTACTTATGATGAAGAAAGAAAAGGACTAAGTGCTCAGCAAAGGGGCTTTACCCTTGATGTAATTATTCGCTATATAAGGGATAGTATTCAAAATAAAGGATTTTCTAAAGAATCCTCCAATGAATTAATAATTGATATTTTAAATAAAGATTAGGTGGTTAAAATGGATATCCGCTTTGCTTTGTGAGGCGGCTATTTTAATCTAAAAAAAATAAACGATAATAATATGACAGAGTTAATTAAAAGAGGCTCAAAGGTGAGTATATTCGTAGACAAGAAGTATAAAAATAATGTTATCTCAATCTTTAAAATAACTGAAAACAAAACCCTTAAAGTATTATTTGAATCAAAAGAACTACTTGAAGTTTTAAAAAAGTTTAAAAAATTAGAAACAGAAACCAATCATTTTTCAATTGTATGATAAAGAAAGAGCGACCACATATTTTATTTAACCACGACCATCACATTTATTGCACAAAATGCAAAGAGGTTCAACCAATTTCATTTCAATATTCTGGAATGCTATTTTGTGATTTTGTGAAATCTTTTATTAAGAAACATGATAAGTGCTAAGATTATGAAAGAATATCTAGAAATTATATTTGCTGTTTTTATTATAATTCCGATTGCGCTGGTCGTTCGTTGGCTTATTGTCGAAGGGATTAGGTTTGTTAAAGAGGATATTATTTTATTTTTCAAGAAAAAAAATTAAATTACAGCAATGAAACATAAAATAACTTACTACAAACTTGTTGATGACTTAGGAATAAGACCATATCGGGGGCAATTAATGTATATTGATTATGTAGAATATAAATTAATTGTTGATTGCGAATTGAGGGTTTTAAAGGATTTGTTAGATATGATTGATAAAGTAGGGAATATTGTGGAATATAGTATTGAAGAAATAAAGGATGAAGAAGAAATTGTAAAGTTATAAACTTATGACTAAAGAAGAATTAAACAATGAACTTTCTTGTTGCAATCCAATTATTACAACAAGTCCAATTTTAAGTAATGAGTGCATGGAGTTTGTTAGAGTAGACTTACTTAAAAGATTATCAGAAAGTGATATTTTTTGGATTTGCGAATCATTGCGATTGAAAGAAATAAGATTTTCAGAAAACGAAGTATATAGGAAGCAATTATATAGAGCACGGGAAATAATTGTTAAAAAGATTTATTTAGAAGTTTAATAAACCTGATATTTAAATTACCTTTTAACAAACCAAAGCAAAACCACACCACCTGCAAGCCCACCAATCACATACCAAACCCACATAGGAATATAATTAGTTGTTGTATCTTTACCTTTAATAAATATTTCTCTTTCAGTACGTTTGCTAATAGTTGTATCACCACTAAAAACAGTTATTTCTTTTATTTGACCTCCTTCAAAGCGTGCAATTTTTTTTGTTTTACCATCAGTAATTACATAGTTTCCGTTTAGTTCTGGGCAGTTCTTTTGAGAAGAGAGTATTAGGAAAATCTTTTTGTTGGCACTATCTAATGACATATTATGAGCAAAGGCGATGGAAGTTATAACATTTGTCATGCTATCTTTTACATACTTTTCATGTCTTAAATCAGTAACTTTTTCAGGCCTTAAATATTCCGTAATCGTTTTGGCAGGAATCACAATTGTATCATGTACAATAATAGTTTTTTGTTTCAATTCATTATTGTCAATCATTCTTTTAAATTCATTGGCAATAATAGCAGGGTTTCGCTCCCTTACCCTAAGAACACTTGCGCTATCCTTATTGTAATGATGTCGTGCCTTAATACTCATCATTGTCCTTTGAGAACAATCGGTTAAAAGAAATACGATTGTTGGTAAGGCAAAAAGTATATACAATAGTTTTATTACTTTCATTTCTGTATTTTGGTTTCAAGTATTGTTATCCGATTTCCGTATGTAAACCATAAATTTTGATTTTCTTTTTGCGTAGCCTCGGAAGTATTAATAAAGCTTGTTACAGTAGCCGTACTACTTGCAATATCTTTATCTTGACTGTTATCTCTTGCGGATTGTTTTGCATTCGCCTCACCTAAGCTATAAGCGAAATAAAGAATACCAATCCCAAACGCACCAACTAAGCCAACTATCCACTTATGTACTTCGGCTTTACTAATGAAGGTCTTTTTTAACTCTTCAATTTCAGCTGCATTTCTTTTGCTCTCGGCATCATAATCCGAAATACTTTTAAGCATAATTCCATCCCGTTTTTCGGTATTAATCCTCTCATTAGGTGGCTGAAATCTTGCATCCATTATAAAATAATATTCATTTGTTTTCTTGCAAGCTCCGAAATCAAATCAATTTGCTGAATTGTCCTTTGTTGCCACACCTTAATTTCAATTAAGTTATTTTCCATTTTTTTAATGCTCTCTTTTTGAATTGCACTAAGATTATTTCGCTCTTTTGACCGTTTCATTTCTAGTTCATTGGTTTCTATTAACATATTTATAATATCCAAACATCCCTTTGCGCTAGCAACAGGGGCTTGGAATTCATGATGATAGTAATGTTCTTTCTTTTCACGTTCCACTCTTAATTAAATCAATTAAATATTTGCATCTATTTTGAAATAAGCCGGCATATTGATCGCCACCACTTACACACTTTCCATAGTTCCAGAAATTGCCCTGTTCTACCTTAGCCAATTGAAAAGCAGCTGATGGTTGAAGGTTATAGTTTTGGAATACAGCGCAACACACTTCTATTTTTTTAAAGCTTTCATCTAATTGCTCATTTGTCCAATGTAAAAAGTCTTTCCCAAAACAAACTGAATAATTATTGCGCCAAGTAACCTGCATAAAGCCACGCCCTCTAAACTTATAAAAATCACAATTACGAGCCGCAAGCCTTATGTTTAATGGTTGGTCAGAAGGATATTTTATAGTGCCATTCCATTTAATCACGTCGGACATGCTTGTAATAAGACCCATTTCCTTAAGCTGGTCGCCCGCCCTTAAGTTTGGTTTTTGGTTATAGCTCATTTTTGGTAAGCCATTACTAAGTATTCTTTGTTCAAAGAAATAAGCATCGTCACCATATTCTGTTATGCCTTTAAATGTTCCTCCGGTTTCATTGTATATAATTAAAAAGAGTGCAACAAACCTGTTTAAAGAAGTTTCATTAACGCCATTAAGATGCTCCCAATTTTCAAGTACCTGTTTAAAGTTTTCTTTGTTAATTGTATTTCTTAGCCAAGGGTTACGCCCAACCTTGCCATTAAACCAATCGGCAAAATGCTCCCAATCCATTACAAAATCCTTGGCTACTATCATGCGCTTTCTCTTGCTTTAAGTTCGTTTTTCTTAGCCATTAGTTCTGCATATTCAGCACTTGTTAATGTCGTTCTTGATAAATAGGCAATCCCAAAATTAAATGCTGTTATAAAGGTGATTGCGAGTTTTCCACGTTCCCCCAAAAGATCAAACAATGTAGGTATGCCAAGGAATGCAGTTCCAACTGAACCGATAACCATTGAGATCCAAAGGCATTTTTTGTAATATGCAGGAACGCTTGTTTTAAGGCGTTGCCATGTCTCCCAAATAAAATGCTTGGCGTGTAATAAGAAGTCTCTCATAATTATGATATATTAAATCCTTGTGGGTATCTCATTACGGCATTCAAATCAACATCGCTTGCTATAAATAAATCGGCTGTACTTGTTGCAGCGAACGTATAAATAGTTGTCCAAGTGCCTACAAGTGTTAGTTTGTCTATTGTAAAAGCAGAACCAGTCCTTTTAATTCTTAAAAAATCGTTGCTTGAATAATTAGAAACAGAACCATTATAAGACCCGTTATTTAGATGTGCGATAGCTCCTAAATTTAACCACATTCCAACTAAAAACGTTGAAAAAGAGCCAACGGAATTACTTGTTTTGAATCCTAATATAGCCCCCTGATCTGTGTTTTTAACTTTAAAGCCTATCCACCCATCTTGCCCTGCGGGTAATTTTAGTGTAGAAATTCCCGTATTGCCATATCCGGCAATTCCGCTTGGACTTGTTATAACTCCAGCTGTATTTACCTGATTTGTGGCACCAGGGAACGTAATCGTAACAGTATTGTCTAAATAATTTGGAATTGAAATAACGGGTGTTGGTTGTGGAAAACCAGTTAAAGCCTCTATTATTGCCTGTGAAGCCCTGTTTATTATGTTTCCATTTATGTAGCCGCCCGTCGTTGGATGCACCCCATCCACGCTTAACGAAATATCTGTAGAGTCAAAAATAGGGTCAACTGAATTTATTGAATCATAAAAATTTTGACTACTTAAAATATAATTTTTAAGAATATTTATTGTATCTGTCTGTAGTTGTTTAAACCCAGTGCGAGGAGGGTAATATGTTGTATTAGATGTATCATTAAAATTGTCATCGAATCCCAAAAATAAAACAATCTTCCAACCTGAATTTGCTGCCTTTCTTTCTTGACAATAAAGATTTATTAAATCTGCTCCCTGTTGTGCTGTTGTAGTATTTGTTCTAGGCCTATATTGATTGTAGGGTTCGCAAACACTTAAAATAATATTAATTTTATTGTTGTCATATAGCGCATCTGTTGCCGATCCGTTCGTTCTCATATTTCCAATATCCCAGCCTGGAGTGGCTGTTGATTGGTGAGAAACAGTAATAGAAAACCCTAATGCCGCTACCCTCGCTTGTAGTAAATCTGAAACAGATTGATGCCATGTTCCATAAGCTTCAGAACCAATGGAATTTCCTACAAAAACTAAATTAATATTTTTATTTAAATTCGTAGATGGATTTAATATTTTAACCAAAACTACCCCGTTTATGTAATTTAGAAAAACTAAATTCCTTTTTGTTTTTTGAAAGTTGTTAAGGTTTTCAAAAGTAAAAAACGGGAATAATGCAGAATGGCTACCATCCGATAAGATGTCTAAAATAATTGTACATCCGTTTATATTATTACCTCCTGAATTTAGTACAAATGTTGCATCTGCAGATAAAGTAATTTGTTGATAAATCTTACTTCTATCAAAAGTCAAACTAATAGTTCCCGAAGTTGAGCCAAGTGATGTTGACAGGGGTGGAACTAAACTTAATATATGTGGATCTCCTATCATATCTTAATATATTTTCCAGTTAGTACCGTTTGAAACAAATTCATAAGCATCACCATTAAAACTTATGTTCACATTTACGGTGGTTCCACCTGTGCAAACCACCGTAACAACTCCACTACCATTGTTTAATATTTTATGAGTTTCTGTTGCCACGCCAACTGCTGTTGGAAGGGTTATTGTCATTGTTCCCGTACATTCAATAAATTTATCTAAAGAGGTAGCCGTGTAGTTTGATGTCTTTATTAAATAGTTATATGTAACAACTCCATTTGCTGTTACCCATGATTGAGTCGCTAAAACTCCTCCATTGTTTGGGTCGAGGTAAAAGGTTCTACCAACAGTAGTACCATATATTACATCAGTACCATAAGCTCCAGCAAAGTTTAATGAATTAGTAGCTCCAATTGTTAGTCCATTACTAAATGTCTTATTACCTCCTACTGTTTGCGCAGTTGTTAAATCAACATAAGAACCACCGCCTCCACCAGAAACAGTCCTCCAACTAAAAACACCCGCTGAATCAGCAAGGTATTTTATTGAGGTTCCCGAGTAAAGAGGGAAGAAAAATGTTTTTAGATTACCTGCCGTAACTCCCTTAGTAAAGCTGCCTTGTGCCAAAGGGATTATTTCTGAACCCGATAAATTATTTACAAGCGGTAATTGACTGATCTTTAGGTTTTGTGCTATGGAATTTAAGCTTATAAAAACCAATAAGTATTTAAAATATTTCACCATGGTCTGTATATATCTTTTAGGTTATAATTTGTTGGAAAATCATTATCATATTCATATGTCCTTGGTTGAACAAAACTTATAAAGTCGTTCTTCAAAATTCTTGTTTTCTTTTCAGATCCAAGTTTTTTATATATCGTTGTTCCAATTGTGTAAGTATCTTTTTCTAAAACATTGTAAAGCCTTACTATCATTTTATCTTTTAATATCCTAAACTTATCAACCTTACCTGCAAAAACATTGTCTGAACTGGGAAGTGAATATAATTCTTGGAAAGTGCGCATGCCTGACGGAGTTATCTTTCCATCTGCCCCAGTTATGTAATTAAAAAAGACTTGATAAATACACCATTGAATAATGTTCTTGTTGAAGTAATCGTACAATGCAAGTTCCTGAACAGTAAAATCAACTATCTCTTTAGTTTGCAAAGCGACAAGATCAGTCCACATTTCAAAAGACAATAGTTCATACATATCAATATTTAGGCAAGCATTTATCTCGGGATCTATTTCAAAATCTCGGGTTGCTGGCACGATAGGAACTAGTTTGCTATCAATTATTTGCTGTTTGGTTAGTAGTTTCATGATCCTGTTATCGGTTGAATATTTTCTATAACCTTTGGTGCTAAGCCAACTAGTGCCCTTATCTCATCTACACTCATGCTGTCTAATACTTTTGAAGCCATAAGAGGGCTAAGGCTATCTAATGCAGCTAATGTTTTTTCACTTTCATTAGGGATTGTTTTTTCTGAAGGAGCAAAGCCAGCTAAGTTCCTAATTTCATCTTTGGAAAGTGTTGCAAACATTTCAGGTGTAAAATATTTGATTGGAGTTGAAGAACTTATTATCCATTCGCCCTTACTGTCTGGCCATAGTTTTTTAAATATCCCCTGTATTATTGCTTGCTCTTTGTTTATGTTAAAATTGAAATAGGTAATTTCATCTACAATTTGTTTTGTGTCGCCTATTCCGCTTAATGCATCTATTTGTGCAAGTACAGGAGGTACGCCAGCCGATCTACATATTTTTTTAGCAATATCAACCCCTTTGGATGCATAATCTAAAGCATCACCAACAGGATTAAGGGGGGTCATTTTTGTTCCTATCTGCCTTTCTCCATTGCTTCTATTTTGAATATGTATAAATCCTCCAGCAGCTTCAGAGCCAGTCATACTTCTTAAGTCTCTATCAAATAAGTCCTTCTCAGAACTAAATGGGATTTCTTCTCCTTTTATATCTATTTGTAAGTCTGTTGAAAGTGGTGGAGTTTCGATAATGCCAGAACTAAAGAGACCATTAGCCACTTTATTTAATTCTATTTTTCCATACTCGGCTTCGGCTCGCATATAGGTGTAAGCAGAATATAAACCAGGAGTTGGATAAAATTCTTGACCAGGTTTTTTAGTATAAACAAAAAGCATTGTGCCTATTTGTTCGTTATACAGTTTTATTTGTCTTTTTAACTCATCTCCAACTAAATTTGGCTTTCTATTTTGATCATAAGGTAAGTATTCAACATCATCAGTTTGTCGCCAAACGCTTTGCCCTCGCCTACGTGGGTTTATTAAAAAATTACCGTTTATTTTTCTTGTTATATTTCCAATAGGAACACATCTAACGCTTGATATTTCACTTAAACTTGTAAGATTCTGTTTAATAATTAAAGCAAACCCTGCATGCAAGGCTTGATAAGATGCTATTTCAGCTAATAATTGATCTGCTGTCTGGTCAGGATTAGCCATAAATTCAGCATCATCTTTATTGACAAATCCATCTGCATAAATGAAATTTTCTCTCACCTCTACACACCTTCTTGCTGTTAAAGACCCGTAAACAAGCTCAATTAACTCTTGCGGAAAAGAACCACTTTTGCCCCATTGATATGTACCTCCAAAAGCCCTACTTTCAGTAACAGATACAAGACGATTTTGGACATCAAGTTTTTTGACTGTATCTACAAAGCCAAAGCGTAATTGATTCGACATTATTTATCTTGCTTTACTATTTCTTTTTTCTTAAAATATAAGTCTTGGTGTTGTTTGTGAAGCTTTTCAACATCTTCATCTGTAATTGTTTCGGGTGTATAAACATTACCTTCGTAGGCTATACTTAAAAAGTCCCGTACTACTTCGTATTTTTTTAATTTAGAATCAGGCATATCCATGTTTTTTTTTATGAAATATTTTAATAATTGGTAAGCATCCTCAAACCTATTTGGACAAGTATCACACACCGAGTTTACACCAAAAATCGACTTGCAAATACTTACAAGCCGATTTCTATTCTCTTCATTATATCCGTCTTTTATCAGCTTTTCAACATCATTTTTAGAGTAGGGCATCGAAATAAGCCTTATTTGTTCCTGATGCTGCTTTAAAGAATAATCCTGGATTATTGCTAATTCCCTTAAATACTAGAGTTGCATCTGTCTCATCACCTGAATTTCTTCCAGAAGGCAAGTTTGTAGTTTCTCTATGAAGCCCAGATAAATATGTTTGATCAGTTAACGAGTTGTTTATACCGATTACCTCATAATATCCGCTTTCATTTGTAGGAATAACAGCGATCAAATCTTTAGCTTTTGCTAAAGCCATAATTGCATTTAGATCTAAAGAACCATTATAGTCAAATCTAAGCGTAAGCTGAAGATCCCAGTTATTTGAGTTTGCCACCTGAGTTGCAACTTTTTCATAACCAAATTCAACGCCTTCCCACTTATAAGCTAATTTAGTAGCTGCTAATGTTACGGTTTCTAAATCTTGTGAGATACTATTAAAGCTTCCACCTGTTACGTCAGCCCTGTTTAAAAAATAAACAACATTACCGTAACCCGCTTCCCTTTTGCAGGGATTTGAAACCCTAGATGTTTGTAGTTTTGCTAAGCAAGCCATATTTTCAGTTTAAGCGATGTAAAGAATTTTTTGTGATAACGTCATTACACCAGCTGCTTGTGAAAAATCAGCACGAACACCAATTATGTGTGAGAACCTTTCTACTGGCCCTATGTCAATTGCATTTTCAGAATCAGTAAGACTATCAACTTGCCAAATGAAATCATCTGCATCGCCGAAGATCATAGTGTTTGGAGTTGGCATTGGAACAAAAACAATTTTCACACCTAAGTAATAATACTCTCCATTTACGAAAGTAAATTTATCCCTGTAAGTTTGTGAAATGTTGTTTTGATTTATGAACCTCATTACACTATATGGGGCATAGATATAACTATCTGCCATTTCTGTTGGATTATTCAAAACCGCGTCAGGAATCGCACTATATATTTTATCTATTTCTGCAATAATGTTTGTAGCGTTTAATGTAGTGCCTGGAATAACTATCGTTGCCAGTGCAGCTGCAGGTGAATAAGCAAGGTCAAGAATCATTTTAGAAATCACTCCATCTATACCTGCTGCATTAGCTGTTAACGCTGCAGCGTACGTTTTTTCTCCTGCGGTTGTATAGGCAGCATTTCCACCAGCAGCAATTGCCGTCTGTTGTGCAGCACTAATTCCACCCCAAAATAATTGTTCGTATTTTACTTGCAAATCACCAATAACACGGGCTAAAATAGCTTGATTTCCTTTATTGCTTTCAATGTTTAAAACACCAGCAGGCAAGTCTTTTGAAAACCATGTTTTACGAAAAATTTCGTTTGGATCATACTCGTCATATGCCGTAGTTTTTACATTTTTCACGACCTTGTCCCCAAACTTTAAATTTCCTGAAGGTGTTGGCCTGTTAGGAGTATAAGCTTGTAAGGTTAAACCACCAGTTAACTCAGTATAACTTTCTTGGTATTTTATACCAGGTACAAAGCGCACAAGTTTGTTAGTGATTGTTGGAGTACCAAATAATACATCAGTAAATATTTCTTCAAAGTGTTCACCAACGTATGTTGATGGAGTATAATTTAATGCCATTTTTTATAAGAATTTTACGGTTACGTTTTTATCGCCTTCTTTGTGTTTAATCGAATAGGCTTTACCTTCATAATAGTTTGGAAAATAAGTAGTGAACTTATCTACATCGAAATCTGAAATGCCACCTAAATGATATTCCCATTTCGCTTTCATTTCTTCTAGTGACAGTTTTACATCACCATCTTTTCCTACAGTATCAAGACCTAATTTCTCATCAATTTCACTTATCTTGTTTTGAAGATTTTCTGGGAAATTAGAAAGGTCTTTTTTTTCTGCTTCTGGTAAATTTGTTATCACAGGAGCGTTCTTTTGGTCGTTAGTTGCCATTTGTTAAAAAGTTTTTAAATTTATCACGGTCTGTTTTAGGTTCACCATCAAAAAGGTTTTTAGCCTCTGTTCCTTTTGCAGGGCTTTTGTCCCCTTGCAGTTCTTTTAATTTGTTTGAAACCTCTGCCATTTGGGATTTAAGTGTTTCAACTTCTAATTTCTCAGAGTTTTCTTTCTCTTTATCGCCTTCTTTAGATGCTTTTAAAGCTTCGTTCTCAGCTTTTAAGGCTTCAAATTCTTTAACTAACTGCTCATTTTTAGCATTCAAAGCAGCCTTTTCAGCTTCAAAATCAGGCTTAATTTCTGTTTCTGTAGCCTCGTTTTTAGGCTTTAGCATGTTTAATGCCTCCAAAACCTTATTTAACCACGTAGGTTCTTTATCTTCAATTATGTTTTCCATATTATTTTTGTTGTATATTAAATTGCATATGTTTAGTGCATCTTTTAAGCTTACATTCATTACCTGATTATCAACACCCACAAGAGATTCATCATTTGTTAATATTATTTCATCAATAAAGCCTGCTTTTAAAGCCTCTTTAGGGTTCAATCTTGTTTCAGTTCTCATCATTTCACGAACCTGACTAACTGATTTTTTTATTCTTGAAGCCATGATTACAGCTACACTATTATTGAAATACTCTAACATAGCCATATCATCAGCATTAGGATTAGAGCCTTCTGGATAATATGCTTCATGGTATAGCATAATGCCATAATCCCGCATTACCCTTTTATCACCAGCTTGCATAATATCAAATGCACAACTTGCAGCAACTCCGTCGTTTTGAGTTATCACATACATACCCAGAGACCTAGCCAAGAGTATTGATGAAAAAATACTATAAGCAGATCTTAACGAGCCACCAGGAGAATTTATAGAAACCAATACTTGTTTATACCCGTTGTATTGCAGCCAAAGTATTTCATTAGCAAACCCAACACCTGATAGCATTGGCAACCCGTCCATGTCATAACCTTCGCCAATCTCTCCATGCAAAAGCATTACAGGAGTGTTTGTATCTAAGTTTTTGACGTGTTTTAAATCCATAAAACAAAGATATTATCAATATTTTCTTATATTTGTGTTAAAGCAATACTTTAAGGTATGTCATGTAACATAGTGTAACACAAATTATTATATGTCAAAATACAAGTATGGAAACAGGATTACTTTTACTCCTACATCTCACCATGAAATGGAGTTAAAGAAGTTGCAAGAAATGAAGGGCTTTACTAGCCTAGGAGATACCGCTAAGTATGTGGTAGTACTAGCAATAAGGGGTGAATTAACAAAAAAAGATGGAACTAACTTATTTACCGAATAATGGCAGAATCTACTGGAAATAAAGTTGTATTTGATATTGAGATTAAAGATAGCGATGCCATAAAGCGCATTGCAGATATTGCAAAACAGCAACGGGCACTAAAAGAAGAAAATAAAGAACTCTCCAAAAGCTTCGATCAAAATTCTGAAGCGATTACAGCAAACAATATTAGGATTTCCCTTCTCGGCAAAGAATCTACCAACCTTAAAAAACAGGTAGTTGACGGAACAAAGGCAAACAAAGAAAATACGGGCTCATTGGTTGATATGCGTAACCAATTAAAACTACTTAATACTCAATATGATAATCTTTCTAAATCAGAAAGGGAAAACGCAAACATTGGAGGCAAATTACAAGAACAAATAAAAGGTTTAACAAAAGATATTACAGGATTAGAAGAAGGTACTGGAAGAGCGCAAAGGAATGTTGGTGGTTACAGGCAAGCTATTGAAGATAGTATAAAAAGCACTTCTGTTTTTGGTATTAGTGTAGGTCAAGTAAGTGATAAAATGGGTCAATTAGAGCAGACAGGCGGGCTTGCTGGCAAAGGTGTTGGAGCATTAAATGCTGCCTTTCGTTTTCTTTTAGCTAATCCAATTGTATTAATAATTGCTGGCATTGTGGCAATATTTGCAAAGCTTGCAAGTGCAACTGATTTTGTAAAAGATAAGATAGAACAATTCACCGCTGGCATAGGGGCAGGCTTTAATTATTTAGTTACCGCTGTCAATGGATTACTAACAAGCGCTAATGGCGTGAAGGGATTTGGTGATATAGTTTCAGATGCTTTTACTATTATAATTGCCCCAATTAAGGCAATTATAACGGGGTTAATAGGATTTGGAAAGGCAATAGATGCACTTGTAAAAGGTGATTTTACACAAGTTAAAGCGATAGGGGTTGAAACATTTGATGCTTTAGGAAAACAGGTTAACGAAACAGGCAAATCAGTTGCAAGTCTGGTTGATGTAGGGAAAACATTAGTAGAAAACTTTGCAGGACTTGCTGCAGGTGCAAAAAACGCTGCATTAGCACAATTAGAATTAACAAAACAATTGCAGGATTTAGAGGATGCAGAAGACAGGAATAACCTTGCCCTTGCAAAAAGTGAAAAGGCTGTATCGAGTGCGCTTATTGCAGTTAAAAATAGAAGCCTTTCAGAAAGGGAAAAGATAAATATATTAAAAGAGGCTGGGGCTTTGGAGGTGGCTGGTTCAACTGAAACCTTAAGAATTGCAAAAGAAAGATTAGGTATATCAATTCAAGAGGTCCAGAATTCAAAGGCAGGTTTAAAATTAGATAATGATAGGATAGTTTCTTTGTCAGGAAATGCAAAAGCCCTCAATAGTTATCTTGATGGATTAGGATTGCAGGATGCTGAAATCAAAAAGATCATTGACAGTAATGTCAACTATATAAAATCTTTAGAATCTACAGAAAACGTACAAGACAGGGTAAAAAATAGGATTATTCAACAAGAAGAAGCTGAAAAAACAAGGTTAAGAAAAGAGGCAGAAGACAGGGCGGGGCTTAATAAATCTTTAGCAGAGGATAGGGTCAAACAGTTAGAGGATGAAGGAGAGAAGCAAATCGAACTCCTTAAAATTCAACAAAAAGAAGAATTAAGATTAAAAATTCAACACAATCAGGATTTAATTTCTGACAATGTTATAAACTCAAAAAAAGCAGGTGAATATGAACTTGAATTACGTAAAAGACAAGCTGATGAACTTGCAGACCTAGAAAGTAAAATCTCATTAGAGGCTTTCGCAAAAAGAAAAGCTGAATTTGATAAGAGCAGAAAGGAGGACGAAGACAGGCGAAAGGCTGAATATACTGAAGCAGAAAAGTTAAACGCTCAAATATTTGGTGAAAGTCAAAACGAATTAAAAAAACGATTACAAGAACGTTCTATTAGTACGTATGATTATGAAACAAGGCAGCTAGCTATTGAAGAGTTGCAACTAAGAACACAATTGGAGTTAAGAAAAAGTTATGGTGAGCAAACTTTAGAGGTAGAACAGAAATTAGTTGATAACAGATTAAAAATAGATAAATTAGAATTAGAGCAAAAGAAGAAGATAGAAAATGCAAAACTTTCAGTTGCTACCGATGTTGCAAAAAGTTTAACATCTCTTGGTAAGCTTCTAGGTAAAAACGCAGAAGAGCAGGCAGAATTTCAAAAAGCCGCTGCAATTATTCAATTAACAGTAGATACGGTTAAATCCATTTCGGCAACAATTGCTGGAGCTTCCGAAGCGGCTAGTGCAGGTGGCCCCGCTGCACCATTTCTTTTGGCTGCCTATATCGCATCTGGTATCGCTACGGTAATAGGTGCATTTGCTCAGGCAAAATCATTGTTAAACTTCGAATTAGGTGGAGATGTGAGTAAAGAATTAGAAGTAGGTGGAAAAAGGCACTCGGCAGGTGGAACGAAATACATGGGTCAGGATGGAAACGCCTTTGAAGTGGAAGAAGGCGAGAAGATATTTGTTTTAAAAAGGCACGATAGCGCACGTATAAATCAAATTAGTAAAATGAATGTTGCACGTGGTGGCGTTCCGTTTTATGAATTGGGAGGAGGTTATAGCAGCCAGGCACTTATTCAAAACCTTTCAGCTCCAACTAATAACAATTTGGCAATCATGGATATAATTAAAAATATGCCTATTCCAGAACTAAATATAACTAAGCTCCATACAGCCGAAAAGGAATACAATAATGTTAGGGTTAAATCTACTGTACGATGAAAATATATGAAATAATACAGGCTTGCAGGTTAGTCGCTACGGAAATAAACCCAGATGGTTCTTTTTTAAACACCCAAATAGTTAGGGAAAGCTTTGAAGGGATGGATAAAGTTTACCCTTGTATTGTACTTCTTCCAATTAATTTAAGAAACGACAGTATAAACCGTAAGGATAATTTTGATATGCAATTAAGATTTTTGGGTCTTAACCCGTTTGGGATTTCTGAATCCCCCGATGGCTTAGAATTACTTTTACAGGATATCGAAACACTTGCTCATTTATTTTTAATTCAACTAAAGAAAGAATTAGTATTTAAGGTCGACTACAGGCTAAGCCCATTTTATTTTGAAGACAGCGCAATTTGTTCAGGTTATCAACTTGCATTTACATTAATTAAAAATGAAGATTGTGGGCCATGGGGATATTTGGGTAATGCATTACAGGAAAACAACGGATCTTTCATATTATGATAACAATAGATTTAACTGATTCAGGAAACCGATTAAAGGATGGTTGTATTTCCGAATTGAAGAATAAAAGACTTACAAAGTTTGGGAGTGTAAATGCATCTGGAAAGCTTGCTGCATCATTTGAGGTAAAACACAACAAGAATGGTTATCAAATACTCGCAGCTGATTATGTTGAAGAAATAATTTATGGAAGACCTCCTAATAGTCAGCGTCCAATAAAATTTGAAGATATAGTTGCATGGTGTAAAATAAGGGGCATAAAAATAAGTCCTAAAACAATTATCAAAAGCCTAATTAAAAAGGGTAACACGATTTGGCAAACATATCACGGGGCGGAATCTGGAATATTTAACGATTCGATTGGTAACGAATTGCCAATATTAACAAAAGAGATTGAAAACTTTACCGAAGTTCAAATAACATCTGAAATATTTAAAAACTTTTACGACTAATGGGATTAGAAATATTAGAAAAGCCTAACAAATGGGTTGCATCTCACAGACCTATTATTTATAAATTTAAATATACTCCTGACTTACCGCCAGATATTGTCAATATTTCTGCAAAATATTACCCATCTTCAAACAAGGCAGGCATTCAGTTTGATTTTTATAATACAAATATAAAAGTTGGAGATCAGTTTTTTATCGGCAACAAAGGGGCGTTATTGTTTCAATCACCTGTTACCGTTTCTGTTATTAATATGACATTAGGGGTAACCAATGTTTTATTCAATTCACCACTTGTAGGCCTTGTTTCAGGAACTGATATAGTTGATTTGTACACCGTTGCTACGATCCAGGCAAGATCAGTAACCTTTAAATTATACGTAGACAATCAATATAAAGCAGATATTAGGTATATAACTAATTCTGATAATTCATATTATTTTAATTTACAGGAATATTTAAGCAGGGTTTTTAATAATCCTACTGGACCAGTTGCTGGTTTTAATAACGAAAATTTCAGGGTATTTAGGATTGATTATTTATTTGGTAGTGAAATACAATCGGGATTTGATAGGTATGTAGTTAGATCAAGAAAGGACGTGAATGTGCCAGCTTGTGCAAATACTGAAGCTAATTGGCAATTTGACATTACGACTATTCAATGCGAAACAGCACCACCTAAAAAAATATTAACTACTGATGTAGGCACGACATACATACTTACGCCTCTAAACTACTTTAAGCCTGCAGATATTGGTCAATATTTATATTTTGCGCAAGAGAATACTCCTTCTTTTTCAGGTCAACCAAAAATTAGAACTGGGGAGGGATACGTAGTACCAGTTAATGGAATTCCATTCTCGGCTGTTAAAATAACAAATTTAGATGGAACAAATATGAACGTAAGTCCTCAACAAACTTATGATGTTTATCTTACAGTTCCTTTTGTTTCGGTTGTAACTGGGAATAGGGTTGCAAAAAAGAAAGATGTAAATATTTTAAGTGCCACATTTGGTCAATATGCAGAAAGTGGAAAGTATTATTTTTATGATACAAACTCTACAGCTTGTGCTGTAACATTTTTAAGCGATGCGAGGTCTCAGCAATTTAAAAAGAATAATTGTAGTGGAAACCAAACGGGATCTTATGTTACTTATAAGGTTTTACAGGGAGCATATACAAGCTTAATAAGTAAGCAAGATGCAAATGGTAAGGCAGATGCTGATATTTTGGCAAATGGCCAGGCTTATGCAAATACAAACGGTTCTTGTAGCAATCCAATTGCTACTATTGATTATCGGAATACTTATAGCACTTATCCTGAATATGGAGGGAGTAATTATACAGAAACATACCAGGATATTTATATAAAAATAAGGGATACAGACAATGCGCCAAAATCAGTTACAAATCTTACTGTAAATTATCGTATCAGTAGTGTCTATGCAGATAGTACGCCAACATCAACCAGTGATCATAGTATTTTAATTTCATCAGGTAGTGAAATATTAATAGGAAACTTCCTAGTCTATGACCAATATAATGGGGTTAGTTATGAATATACAATATTATCAGGAACGGGTTACACAGTAGGTTAAACTAAATCTTAAAAATGATAACAAAAGAAGAATATGAAATGGCTTTGAGGATTGTTAAATTGTACGAAGAACAGGTGGAAATAGAACTAATTCCTCATAAGGTTATATCACTTGGACTGAGTAATAGGGCTTATAATGTACTTCGGTGTGTATACCAGGACATTACCGATACTATGTCAGGTTATTGTAACGTACAAATTACGGACGTTTCTAAGGCTGTTACACTAAGTTTAATTGAGAATTCTAGAAATTGCGGAAAAAAAACGCTTAATGAAATTAAAGAGGCTTTTTATAGTCGTGGAATTATTTTAAAATAACTTATATGCCTTGCAAAACATACCTTTCTGAATTTATTGCCCAGGGTAAAAAACCAATAAAATGGGGAGCATATCCCATGCTTATTGATACCATTGATTTTGAAACAAACACAATAAATAGGGAGGCTTATACACCTTACAGGCAATACGATCCCTGCTCAAACCCTATTTGTATTTCATTTTTAAATAAATATGGAGGTTATGACCAATGGGTTTTTGAAGGAAACCACGATTATGTAAAAGATATTCCACAATCAGTAAGCTATATCAATACAGAAAATGAAGAAATACCATTCTTTCGCGAAAATACCCGTAATGGATTTTTGATTAGAACTAATATTTTAAGCAAAGAAGATGGAGAAGTATTAAAAGAACTGCTTTCTTGTATAGATGTATTTTGGCATGTTGCAGGATTTGATGATACAAACCCACCAAACAGAGTTTTACTAAAACAGGGTTTAACTTTTCCGTATTGGAAAGATCAAAACCAGGTGCAAGACATAGAAATAACTTTATTTCATTCGAAATTTGATAACTTTTAAGAATGAAGAAAATACAAATACAGGTTTCATCAGGATGGGAAACATTAGATTTATACGACAATAAGCCAACAGTAGCTACCTATGCTGTAAATAGTATTGGTGAAGTTGCAAGCCGTGAAAGTAATTTTAGCGATACAATAAGCCTCCCACAAACAGATCATAATTGTAATTTGCTTGGCATCCCCACTTCAATAAATTCTTTGCAGGACATTGTTTACAGGGCCAGCCCTTGCAGGATATTAGAAAATGATATACAAACAATCTTTGGATTTATGTATGTTGGAGAAATTGAAAAGGATATTAAAGTAGATATTATTGGCGGAAACATTGATTTCTTTAATAAAATTGAAGGTAAAAGCCTCAAAGATATTCCTTTAACAGGATTTGACCATACTTATTCATTAGCAGATATACTAGCCTCACAAGATAATACTTGGAATGATGGATATGTATATCCTCTACTAAACTTTGGTAAGGTTTACAGTTACGATTTAGTTCAAAAACCTCATCGAGATATAGGTGCAGGAATGTTTGTTGATGAAATGCAGGCCTGCTTTTTCGTAAAAAAACTTGTTGATGGTATTGTAAAGCTAAACGGATTTACAATGGCGGGTAGCTTTATCAATGATGATGCTTTTAACCGCTTAATTATCACTAATAATGAAGTATTTGAGTTTCCTGATGAATACACCAAAGAGAGAAGTTGTAAGGTAAGCAGGCAAAGAGAGACTGCTTATGAAGCTTTTGCAGCTGAAAGTAATTTAGGTGGTCATAATTATAGAGAATATGTTTCACTTGACAATGACTTTAAGAATGACTATTATGACGGGAAGCAAAATAACTATAATCCTGTAACAAGTAAATATACAGCTGATGTTCCTATGCTGGTCAAATGTTCTTTTGAAATTCCAATTGACAAAAGTAACTTTCATGGCAAGTGTAAAGCCGAGTGCATCATGTTAAAAAACGACACGGTTAATGTTGGTGTTGTAGGTAAGGAATGGGGCTCTGGAATATTAAGTAATGCAAAGGGCGTAAAATTAGCAGGTGATTTTCCTGTAGTACAATTAAATGCAGGTGATACGTTAAAGTTACAACTTTACTTTGGGGCAACATCCGATCTTTATAATTATATAATGAGGGGGTACATAGATGAGCGTTGTTTTTGGACAATCGAAATGTTACCTATTGTTTTGCCTGGTAGTAAGGTGCTAGCACAATCATTCATCCCAAAAATAAACCAGACAGATTTACTTTTATCCATAGCATGTCAATACTTTTTGCTTTTCAAAACCGATATTGAAAATAAAATATTATACATCGATAAGTTTGAGGAAGTAATTAAGAAAATACCAGAGGCAATTGATTGGAGTGACCGCTTGGACTTTTCAGCACCACCTGTATTAAGCTTTAAAAGCGACCTTTACGGTCAAAAATCATTCATGAATTATGGTAGTGATGACGTAGATGAGTTATTAAAAAAGAATACAGGTTATGGAAATGGAACTATACCAGTATATAATCAAGGATTAGACCCTGAAAAAGTTGTATTTGAATCTGTGTTTTCTGCAACGGTTGACTGGCCAGCATTCTCAAATAATTATAAGCTACCATATATTCCTACTTATGTTATAAAAGAAAAGAAACGGTACGCCATTTGGAGCGAAAACGATAAATATACAAGCCAAGATATTCAGGATTATGTTTATCACAATACTAAGTTCTATAAGGCTAATGGGGTGGTGATGGATTACCAACAAGTGCCTGGTGTGGCTACTGATAATTGGTTTGAAGTTTCTTATGGTGAGGTACTGGACTTATTTACAAAGCAGTCAATTAAGCCTAGGATATTACTCTTAGATGACAATACAAATTACCCAGTTGACATTTACGATGTTAATAATACCAAGATAACAATAAACAGGCATGCAAGTTTTGTAGATTTGAAGTTTGATACTAAATTATTAATTGATAATTACCAACCCCTTATTAACGTTTTAAAAGGTGCTAAGTATTTAAAGGCTTTAATGAGGCTAAACTCTTTGGATATCGAAAGGTATACACACAGACCAGACGGTCATTTATTTCCTATCCAATTATTTAGCAATAATAGCAGGTATGGCGAACGGATAAGCGGGGTGTTTTATATTTCCCAAATCATTCAATACCCACACGATGGAAATAAAAGCTGCTATGTTGAGTTCATGAAAATTGATGACCCTAAGTTAAAACAAGGTGTAATTGTTACAGAGGGGAATTATATTTTATTGGAAGATGGTAATTTCTTGCTGACCGAAGATGGTGTAAGGCTTGAATTGTAAGAAAAAAGCTGGTTTGCAAGCCCAGCTTTTTCAAATCTCTTTTGTTGGCAGTTTATCACCAACTATTAATCCTCTAAATTAAGTACGTAATATGTTGTAAGAAAGTTCGTTACTTCTTTTCTTCAATAGCGTGTAACCTTTCTTCTTTTGAGTATAAGTAATCAATATCTTTTTCAAAGTGTAGGTGCTCTTGATATTTTATGTCAATGGAAATAGATGCTAAAAGCTTTCCAGCTACATTGGTTATTTCCTTTCCAATTTTTTGGTCTCGTTTTCCGCTAGCCATGAGCTCATTGTTTTCAATTAGGGCTTCACGCAGTTCTTAATAATTCAGAAACCCAAACATGGCATTGGATTTCGAAAGCTGTATTTAAAAAAGAAGCAAGCTTCAATATCAAGGTTTCGTGAATCCAAGTACCGCCCAAATCACCGTATTTGACCGAGATAAAATTTTTTATCTCGCTATTTTGAGAAGATAAGCCAGCAATATACTCTTTAGTGTTCTTGGAATTTACCCATGTTGATAAATTCTTTTTTTGCAGCCCCCAGTACCACTGTTTCTATTGCTTCATTTGCCCAATATTGAGAGTTAGGACAATAAGGGTCACGTTTTTGTATTTCAGTTTGTATGACACTAAGAAGGTTATCAATAACGTTTGTATTTTCTGCTATATCGTTCTTAGTGAAGAATTTGGAATTTTGATTTTTATCCCTTCTATTAAGGGCATTTGTAATTAAATCTTTTAGGTCTTTCATAGAATTTCCTTTTTAAGCTTTGGTAGGCTTTAGGAAAATCTGTATATTTCGGTGCGCTTTACCGAATTACAAATTTATCCAATTAGCCCTGCAAAAGCGGGGTTTTTTGGTTTATAAGGTGTTGATTTTCTTACTATTAAGGTATTGATCGGCTTCGGAAGCTGTTTGGGCAATTGTTTTTTTCCGCCCTTGCCTTAGCCAAGCATCAATTTCAGATTTGAGAAATCTTAATTTTTTTCCGCCTTTGTGAACAGGAATACTACCAGCATTTACCCATCCGTAAACGGTTGGCTTGGTAGGGTGGTCTGGGTGATAATTGCAGAGTTCCGAAAGGTCAAACCAGCTGTCAACCTCTTTTGGTTCGGAAGCTTCTAATAAAAGCCTTTTTATTTCGCTTACTTCGTAGGTAAGGCTTAAAAAAGCTTTAGGGAGTGTTTCAAGTGTTAAATTTTCCATTTGCATCATCTTTGTTTAGTTGTTATATTTGCGTACAATAGTAGCGTAAAAGTATGTAATAATAACGTAATATGCAAGGGAAAATAAAAAAAAGAACATCAATAACTATATCGGAAAAGTGTAAAGACTTAATGCAAGAATTATCGATAAAATTAGGCGTTTCTCAAACCAGCGTAATCGAATTAGCCGTTAGGCAAATGGCCGAAAAAGAAGGGATAAAATAAATCACTTTTGCACCCTTTGCTTTTCCTCCATAATCTTACCATACCGATATTGGTAACCTGCCTCCCTGTGGTGATAAACCTTACTCTCCATAACATACAAAAGGCTTACGTTTTCTAAAGCAAAATCGTATTCATGAGGCTTATATCCGAATCCTTGTAAAGAGGCGATAACGCCCACCCCTTCAAAACAATCTTTGCCAAATTTCTTTCTTGCACTTCTTTGTTCAGAAGTACTGTAATCTTCTTGTAGTTCAGAATAATGGTCAAAGAAAGAAATGTATTCTTTTTGAAAGTGAAGGTAGATAACTAGTGCGATGTCAGCTGGCAATTTATTAATATCAAAGCCATGTATTTTACACACTTCAGTTATTGCTTGTATGTCCGATCCTGAATTAAAGGCTGCTAAGCTTTCTTCATGCCTTCCCCACGGTCTCAATATTATTTTTATATCTTTCGCTTTTTGGTAATAAAACCTCGCTGCTAAGCCTCGAAATGGGATAATATAAATAATCAGGAATTGTAAAATCCTCAGGTAAGTTTTGTTTAAGTAGATGCTCAAGTCTTTCACGAACTGTTTTATCTTTAAGAGTTATAAAATCCTGCCAAGTAATTTCGTTAAATTCTGTTGGTATCTTTAATGATTTTCCGTTTATTTTTATCTTTAACATTAGTGGTAAGTAGGGCGAAGGTGAGAGGTTGTTGTTGCACCAGATTGTGGCAAAAGAAAACGTAATGATCCATAACGGGCAGCATCGCAATTATGAACCAGCAATCCGTTTGCAAAGTATTCATGCTCTCCATCCACCTCTAAATCGTAAACGTTTTCAACTCTTTTGTTCCCGAAACTTATATTTTCCAGAGCATACGTTATGTAAGAATTTATTGGCTCTTGTATAATATTCTTTGCCAATATACTTGTAGTATTCTTTTCCGTTAAACTCTTGGCAAGGCAAATCTTGTCGCCTTTTGTTAGTTCCGATATTGACTTCCATCCGTTTGAAGTATAAATTTTGTGGTTACTTGTACACGTTATTTCTATTTCAAATATACCACTTTTTATCTTAAAGTCCAATACCTCCCTACATCCATTATCAAAGAATTTTAATACTTTTTTATATCCAAATCGGGTTAAAACACAATCACCTTCTTTTATTAATCCTATTTTCTTTTTGCCTAAATTTGTTTCTATCTCGGTATCAAAAACAAAACACGCATCGTCATTAAACTTTACTGGTTCATCAATTATTTTACCTTCTTTATCTTCTTTCCATTTGTATGAGCGCAACTCCTTTAATAAATTAGTAGATGATCTTGTAATAAATAATGGGGTAGATTTGATTTTATTAATACCAATTCCTACACTTCCTTTATTAGCAGGTTTTATGTTATAACCAGATCCATATATATCTTGTATTTCTCTAGGGTTTGCATCATCTGCATATATAAACTTCGCCTTTGGTACTCCAATTTCTTGCATTAATCTAATCAAATCAGAGTTAGTTAAATGGGTTTGATAAACCTCTTCATGCCAATACAATTTATTTTCATGATAAGCAACTTTTATTAAAGCAAGGGGGTGATTAAATCCAAAATCTAAACCATAACACCAATCACGAATATTGTCTGGAAATTTATCTATTTCTTTGTAATGGGTAAATATTGTGGCTTTACTACTCCCACGTTCACCAAGCCCAAACACCCTCCACAAATTTTCATCTACATTTTGTAGGTTTTCAATTTCATCAATCAGTTGTTGTTCTAAAAAAGGATTGTCTTTGTAAGTTGTTTTATAAAAATCGGCATCGTTACGTGGAATAACTTTATCATATATGTAATTATATTCATCTGAAGGGTTAAAGTCTAAAACTATTTTACCTGAAGTTCTTAAAAGTAATTGTGTAAAAGCTTCAAAAGTAACTTCATTAGCCTCATTGATAAATAATTTATTTCTTTTCCTTCCCCTTATTTTTTGGGAATCATCAAGGCTAACAAATTCAACTAAATTAGAATTGAGGTTATAGATATTATCTGTTTTGTTGTGTTTGTTTTCGTCGTACAAGCCCATATTTTGGATAATTTCAAAGAAATCCCTCATGGCTGTGGCTTTTAATGAAGGGAGGGTTTTGCGACAAATAGTTAGAACTTCGTTTCGGGTGTTAAGAAGTTGTATTATAAACCAGATAAGTGTATTGTAGGTTTTTGACGAGTTGTGTACCAATATGGGCTTAATACAATCTAAATAATAATTAGTATTGTCAGTAACGGAAATGTCATAAACAATTTCTTCATTACAATATTCCCATGATTCTATATCATCCAGACTTATAAATGAGGCCATACATTGCGTCTACGTGTAACAATGTCTTTTACATGACCTTCTGTTATTCCAAACCTTTTAGAAAGTGCTTTTCTTCCGTAATATCTACCTCCAGAACTTGCAATCTTTCTTATCTCTATTACGTCGGCCTCTGTAACTTTCGACATTCCATTAAGCTCCCCACGCTTTGGAAGCATTAATTTATTATCAAAAGCATGTTGTATATTTTGCTTATGAGTAATGTATTCCAAATTATCAATACAGTTATTTATTTTATTCCCGTCTTTGTGGTTTATCTCCATACCATTAGGCACAAGTCCATAAAAAGCCATACAAACTAATCTATGAACTGGGAAAGATTTAAGTTTCCTTTCTTTTGAAAGAGCGCATCTTAAGTACCCATCTTGACTTAACGCTGGCTTAAGTATCTTTGATTTAGCCTTAACCGTTCCATACCGTCCGTTAGGAACAACCCTATCAATACTACGTATTATACCAAGATTATTAGCTTCATAATAACCCTCAAATCCCGGTATTTCTTTCCATGTTTCTTGCATTTAATAAAGATAGTAAGTCTTTCCCACAAATCCAAATACCTTCAAAATAAAACTTATGGTCTTCAGTACAAACTATTTGAGTTCCATTTTTGAGTTTAATTCGAATTGTTTTTTTTGTGTTTTTATAAGAAAAGGTATCTTTTACTTTTTTAAATTCATCTTTCCCGTTTAGCTCGTTAAAAGATAAAACAATGTCGCCAGCCTTAACTTCAGAAATAGGCTTAGATCCTTCGGACGTTATAACAAGTTGATCGCCAGCAAAACATCTGCTTCCTCCCTGAAAAACGGTTATTCTTTTATCAGAATCTTGTAGGTATTCATAAATGATAGAGGTCTTAACTTCCTGAATCATCTTTTAAGGTTTTAACTATATTAACTGTGAAGCCCAGTGGTGCTCCATCTTTGCCTGTTATTTCAGTTTCTTGTTTGTCTTTCCAATTATAATTATTTTTAAGACCAAAGATAGCAACAGTAGCGTTTACCTGACCAGATAACGCCTTTTCATATATTTTACTTTCAAAATAATGTTCAATCGCCTTTATAGTTCGAGAAACCAATTCATTGTCAACAAATTTATGTTTCCAATCGGACCAAACATCCCTATAAAGATCAACCTTAACTAAGGCAGTTCCAATATAATTAACATCATCATTATGAATAATTTTCTTAATTTCTTCTAATTTATTTAAGACTGTTTCCTCAGTCCATTTTTCGGCGTATTTATTACCAAGTTGTGAAGTTTTCATTTCTCTCTTGTTAATTTATTTAGATTTAAAATACCAACATAACATCCCTGTTAAAAGTATGGCTGATATAAATATAATTAACCCTATTCTTGTATTTTTTACAAGGGTAGTGTTAAATTCTGATACAATTTTATTATATGATTCGTAGCGTTCTTTTAAATCGTTTTTCATTTTATTTAAATTAGACACCTCTTGTTTAATCTTTTTCGTCAAAATCTTTTTTACCAACTATATAACCCATTCCGAAAAACAAAACACAGAGAAACAAAGTAAGCAGGATCATATTCTTATATAGATAATATTATTAATTAATAAGTGTTTCCTGCTTATGGTGAAGTTGTTCTGGATTAGTTAGACATGACAAAGTCCTTAAAATTTGTCTGTCTAACCTTAATGAATCCACTTTTGCTTCCGGAGCCAGCGTCCCATCATAGTTATTAACCAGGGCAACATCCCGTTAATTGTTGAGTCATCAGTTCGGGTATGTTCACCCTATTGCTCTTGCCGTAACACTCAATTAACCATCCCGGCTGCGCTGCATATGCAAACCTCCTAGTAGCGCGTAAGACTAAAGGGCTAGTAGTTACAGTTATCCCTCCCCCCAATAGAATTCTTTTTAACGGGAGCAATATACGAAAATATTTCAAAGGTGTTACCAAATGCGTTACCTTTATTTTAAAATTAGGGATAATTAATTGATTATTAGGGGATTAACATTTAGAAGTGATTCCAACAGAACTCACCTTATTAGTATCATAAAGTATCAAAATACTTTAAATATTAAAATTTAGCCGTTTTTCTTGTAAGTCTTTCCCATATAGTATATCATTGTATCAATTCTTTCAACATTGCCATTTTGTTTTAGATATGAATTCAAAATCGTCGTCATCTATTAGTGCAGATTCTCCTTTAGTTAATTTAATTTCTTTCATATTAGTTTGTTTTACCAAATATATCAATTATATTTGACAAATCAAATTAAAATGATATAAATATGAAGTCAATTGCACAAAAAATAAAAGACAAAGGTGTAACAAAGTCCCATGTAGCAAAGATGGTAGGTATTGCGCCTGCAACGCTATCGAGGATTATTTCAGGCGAACAATCTTATGTGTCACAGGAGGTTACCAATAAATTAAACACATACTTGGATAGCTTAAATACAGACAACAAAAAAATATTTGAAAATAATTAAAAATATATATCAATTTATTTTGATATAAAACATTTATGTACTATCTTTGTTGAATCAAAGAGCAAATAAACAAAAAACAAACATGGAAACTTCAATCAATAATTCAGAAATAACCCTAACGCTTAAAAAAGATTCAAAAAGAAGGTGGTTTAATGACTTAAAAGAAACAAAAAATCCTGTAAGGGATGAACCAAATTCTTATATAGATGAATTAATTAATGGCAACATTTTACTTTATTGTGGTCACACAGGAAATTTTAATAAAGAAATTTACGATATCATTGCAAAAAATGAATTTATTCTTTTTTCTAAGAAAATGGTTTATGATACACAAATTAGAGAAGGTTCTACAGAGCAAGAAACTGTGTATTATTATTATGAAGTAAATCCAAAATTTTTAAGCTTAATATAAACCAACAATTTAACTAAATAAGCAAAATGGAAACTAAAACATTAAGTTCAAAAAAAAGTATTGCAATATCTATAAATAAAGCTTTATATTATGGGGCTTGCTTGGACATTAAAACCCTACTGGAAAACGTAGGATTTTTTAAACCATATGATAATAAAAACTTTGTGTTTAAAAATGAGTTATGGAGCAAAAAAGATGTTTACAAAATGTGTGTAAATAATCCCTACATTTTTATAGAAATTAAATAAAAGTAAATATAAAAATATCTAATTCAAAATTTGCATTATCATTCATGTTGCATTATCTTTGGTGTATATAATACATTAATCAATAATTTAAGTTGAAAGTAACCTAAAATAATGAAAAAAAACAAGCACGATGCATCAAAAAGTATAATGCATTTGAATAAATTTTTGCCATTTGGAGCAAAATCAAGGATTGCGAAGAAATTAGGCGTTTCTCATACATGTGTGAGAGAAGTTATGGAAGGAAAATATATTAATGAGAAAGTTAAAAATGAGGTTTTGAATGAGGTTAAAAAAGTTGCAACTGACTTAGCAAGCCTTTCAAGCTATTAAATTATAATACAAATTGAATTATAAACAAAAAAGCAGCCTATGCGGGGCTGCTAATCTTTCACTCTAAATACTTATGCAATGCAAACATCACTAAAAAAAATCGAAAATCAAAATCATTTTGCTGGTATCGGTGCAATAAATGATAATGGCCAACTTTACAGCTCCCTTTATTTGGTTGAGCAAATTAATATTTTTAGAAAAGAGGAAGGTAATAGGGCAGTATTAAGGCATGATACCCTCATTCTCAAAATTGAAAAAGAGTTTGAAGAGGAA
>Ga0123338_10000717_pt1 | contig 33317 bp, 24 predicted proteins | sample grotaG_FD_89793 | JGI IMG/M metagenome (GOLD analysis project Ga0123338, IMG submission 89793) | Glacier valley bacterial and archeal communities from Borup Fiord, Nunavut, Canada, to study Microbial Dark Matter (Phase II) -... | ecosystem: Environmental > Aquatic > Freshwater > Ice > Glacier ...
AAAGCTGACCGGTAACTTAAAGCCATTCATTCCTGACATGATACTACCAAAGTATCAGATCATGCCGAAGCTTAATTATGTTAAACGTAAGTGCAAAAGAATTACTTACAAAATTTATCAACAGTCATCAATAACAAATAATTTATTTACATTGCTTTATAATAAAGGCGTAAGCTTTTAGAATGAACCCTTACAACAGTTGATAACTTAAACAACCTATATGATTAAAAGCATTTTTATTTTAGCGGCAACATGTATCTGCTCCTGCTCAGGTTCTCATAACAGTATGACCGGCAAAGGATACACCCGCTTATTCGACGGCAAAACACTTAATGGCTGGAAAGCCAGTGGCCAACCGGGTTCTTTTAAAGTAGAAGACGGAAATATAATGGTGGCAGGTCCTACCTCGCACCTGTTTTATGAAGGCGATGTAATGAACCACAACTTTACAAACTTTGAAGTGAAGGCACAGGTGAAGACCATGCCGGGCTCTAACTCAGGATTTTATTTTCATACCGCCTTCCAGGAAAAAGGATTTCCTGACAAAGGATTCGAGGTGCAGGTTAATAATTCTCATACCGACTGGAAACGAACCGCCGGATTATATGATATCGTTGATACCCGTGAAGTGTATGTAAAAGACAGTGTCTGGTTTTCGTTATACATAAAGGTTGAAGGCAAACATGTCATCACTAAACTAAATGATAAAACAATTGTTGACTGGACAGAACCTGGTGCTGGTGCGCCCAAGGGCCATCCGGGTCGTATTATATCCGGTGGAACATTTGCATTGCAGGCACACGACCCAAAGAGCGTTGTGTTTTTTAAAGATATCATGGTAAAGCCATTGCCTTAAATGAATTTATAAATTAATTTAATTTTTAAATAGCTGAACGCTATGAGCCTTCTTAATTTACTTTAAATCTATGGACACATTACAAGTTAAAAAATCTTCCACCGTTCATGATGTAGTGATCATTGGTTCAGGTGCCGGCGGCGGCATGGCCGGTCATTACCTGGCGATGGCGGGTGTTAAAGTATTAATGCTTGAAGCAGGACCGTTTTTCGATCCGGCAAAAGATTCTCACCAGTTGAAATGGCCCTGGGAGTCCCCACGCAGAGGCGCTTCCACCGTTCGTGCTTTCGGTGACTTCGACGCCGCTTATGGTGGTTGGGAAATTGAAGGCGAACCTTATACAAGAGCTGCCAAAACTGAGTTCGACTGGTTTAGATCCCGTATGCTTGGTGGCAAAACAAATCACTGGGGCAGAATATCTCTTCGCATGGGTCCTAAGGATTTTCAATGTACTGATGGGTTAACAGATAACTGGCCGATCACTTATGACGATGTAAAACCTTACTACGACAGAGTTGACAGGATGATTGGTGTTTACGGTACCAAAGAAGGTTTGGAAAATGAACCGGACGGTATATTTCTAACCCCGCCTAAACCACGGCTGCCCGAATTATTTATAAAGAGATCGGCAGCTAAAATCGGTGTTAAAGTAATTGCCGGCAGAGGTTCGGTATTAACAGAAGCACTGCCGGGTAACAAAGATCGTGGTCAATGTTTTTACTGTGGTCAATGCGGACGAAGCTGTAAGGTATATGCTGATTTTTCGGCTTCCTCCTGCCTTGTTATCCCGGCTATGAAAACCGGGAATCTCACGGTGATTACCAATGCGATGGTGCGGGAGATCATCACAGATAAGTCAGGTGTGGCAACCGGCGTGTCTTACGTTAACAGAGATGACTTGCAGGAATACCAGGTAAACGCCAAAACTGTTATCCTTGGTGCAAGCGCGGCTGAATCGGCACGCATACTTTTAAACTCAAAATCTACGGCACATCCCAATGGCCTTGCTAATAACAGCGGGGTAGTAGGTAAGTATATCCATGATTCTACCGGGGCCAGCCTTGGTGGCTTTCTCCCGCAGCTATTGGATCGTAAACGATTTAATGAAGATGGCGCGGGTAGCGTGCATATTTATTCGCCCTGGTGGCTTGATAATAAAAACCTTGATTTTCCCCGTGGCTATCATATTGAATATGGTGGTGGAATGAGAACGCCTTCTTATGGATTTGGTGGTGGCATACATAATCAGAACGGCACTGTTGCCGGCAGCGATGGTAACAAAAAACCGGCCGGTGGTTTTGGTGCTGATTTGAAAAATGATTACCGGCGCTTTTTTGGTACGCAGGTAGGTATGGCAGGTCGCGGTACCGCCATAGCAAGGGCAACAAATTATTGCGAGATCGATCCGACTGTTGTAGATAAATTTGGTATTCCTGTATTACGGTTCAATTATACCTGGAGCGATGCTGAAGTTAAACAGGCAAAGCACATGCAGGAAACTTTTCAGGCACTGCTGCATGAGATGGGCGCTATAGTTACCTCAAAGGTTCATGGGCCTGAAGACAGTTGGGGACTGGAAGCGCCCGGACGTATCATTCACGAGGTTGGCACCATACGCATGGGTAATGATCCAAAAAAGTCAGCTTTGAATAAGTGGTGCCAGGCACATGACTGTAAAAACCTGTTTGTCGTAGATGCATCGCCGTTTGTACAGCAGGGAGATAAAAATGCTACCTGGACTATCCTTGCGTTGTCAATGCGTACCGCTGAATACATCCTGGAACAGAGAAAGAAATCAAATGTATAATCCTTATCTAAAATAATCATAGTATGAACAGGCGTGACTCTCTCAAGGCTTTAGGCTTAACAGTTGTTTCTTCCGGCGTTTTAATAGAAGCCTGTAAAACCAAAGACACCCAACCGGCATCGGCCGAAGCTCCCGTCGCGGAAGCAGGCAGGGAGAAGTTTGAAATGGAACACGACAAAAAACTTAAGAATGCTGCAAAGTTTTTTACCGATCATGAGATGGCAACGATTACTATCCTCGGTGATATTATCATTCCAAAAGATGAAAAATCCGGCAGCGCCTCTGATGCGAAGGTGCCCGAATTCATAGAGTTTATTGTTAAAGATATTCCGACGCACCAGGTACCCATGCGGGGTGGCTTGAGATGGCTCGACATGCAGTGTCTAAAACGGTACAATGCGTCGTTTGTAACTGCTACCAAACAACAGCAACTCGAGATGGTTACAGACATTGCATACCCGGAAAAAGTTAAGCCCGGAATGCAGCCAGGAGTAAGCTTCTTCAACCGCATGCGCGACCTAACCGCGTCTGGATTTTTTACTACGGAGATAGGTGTAAAGGATCTTGGTTACGTTGGTAACCAGCCTAACAAATGGGAAGGTGTGCCAATGGATATTCTTAAGCAGTATGGTTTGGAGAATGTGTAAGTATATCTTTTTTATGACTAAGGTGAGAGTATGATTTGTTAAGGAATAAGAGAATAAGCATTTACACATGCTTTATATTATTTGAGAGCCCCACGTTCCTGTATGTATTGATTCCTATCCCTTGGCAAATTTCTGAATGGTGAAGAAAGCCGGAGGTAGTATGAAGACCTTTTCAGAAATGCTGTTATTTTGCCTGAGTTTAATAGCTTCTTCACCGATCAGTTCGAATACTCTTACGAACTTCCTTCATAACTTCCAACGCTTTTGTTCCAACTGTTCCATCCTGGTAGATGCCCAGGTTAATAGTGACCGATCCTCCGTTCTTTTTACAATTCTGAATATATTCACTCAACTTATCTGCTGTAAAACGTGGATCTGGCATTTCAGCTTTTTCCTGAACCCAGTAAGGTTCCATAATTAAAAGGGCCTGATATCTTAGTCCTTTGCCAGGACCCCGTTCTACAGTACCCGCCACCGGAAGTTCGACAGGACTCGCTGTTTCACCGGCCCAGTATTCCTGCCACTCGGTAACAGGAGGGTATATCCAGGAATTAAGTGCAACGATCCGATCAGGATTGCCGGTTTTGCAAATTTTAAAAAAGTCGTTGAAAGAAAAACCGGGATATTCTTCATAACACTGATACCATCCGTCAAACCAGTATCCGGCTATTTTCTTTCCATATCGTTCACCAAATTCCGTTATAATGTTCTTATTCATTTCAGTAAATTCCTTCTCTGTTGCCTTTTTGTATTTTGCAATGACATGAGTGGGAAAATAGCATAACAGTTTTATGCCTTTGGCTGATAAGGCATCGGCCATTTCGGCGATCAGGTCTCTTTTTGTTGTGTGGCCGGGATGATAGTTTTCCCAGCTTTTTATTGGTGCCGGACAGAATGGCTTTGCATGGCCAATGGTAAAAATAACATATGCGGCACCCGTACTGGTTACCATGTTAACAAAGGCGTTTAGATTAAAATCCTTTACAGCTTGTTCATAAGGCTTTTGAGTTCCGTCTTTATTAACAGACTGAGAGGTCCAGTGAAACATTACTCCGTACCCGGCTTTGTTCAACCACTCAGTGTTTGCCCTCGATTTTTTAGCATCTTCGATATCTGATTGAATCGCCTGCTTTGCAGCCACAGGTATGAGCTCAAGACAACGAAAATTAAGAACTTTACGTTCAGCGGCAGCGGGTATTCTAAGTGTTAGTATTTGATTGCCTTCCTGCAGTTTGATCTTATCTTTTAGCGATATCCTTTCGTAGGAACCATGCCCAAAGGCACCGAAAGTGGGTAATAATTTTTGTGTGACTATATTTTTTCCCACAATAATCTCAACCGGGTCACTCACGGACGTGTCGGATCTTAAACCATATGTGCAGTTTATTTCATACATACCAGCAGTAGCAACATTCATTGTCCACTCTATCGTTCCAGCTCCGGAAATATTTAGAAAGTCACCATTATGCCTGGTCACATCACCAACGGATTTGGAAGCTTTAGTTCCATAGAGATAAGTAATGACGTCAGCTTTTACAGCCATTACTGATGTGTTAACGGCCAAAGGTTGTTGAGCACAAATTGCCAGGTAATAAAGAGAGGTTAGAATAGTAAAAATGATATTTTTCATTTCTGTGTTTTTAAGATCTTTAGCTATCGGTCTCCAATTAACTTTTCATACACTGTACCAGGTTTCATACTCTTAGCTGTGAAGTGTTTACTACCGTTGATAAAGGTGGAAACATCGTTTATGTATATCAAAATGCTTAACACATCTGGTTTTAGTTCAAGCGTATCCTTCGCCAGGATCGTTTAAATCTGTAACCTTATGACGGCTGATGCCACGATTTAAAAAATGAAAATCTTTCTTTGGAAAATCATACCATAGCCGGCTTGCGATCAAATACACATAACCGTGGCCCATTATGTGATTCCAATTCATTATTGCGGGTTCTGTTACCATCAGTAATAGAATCTCCCGGGAACAAAAAGGTAAAACCATTGCCTTCTGTGTTAGTATCATTTTTAGCTGATGTGCCTGCAATTAGTAATGTTGGTGCAACCGAAGCAATAGCTCCCGGTGTTGTTCTTTGTTTAATGAATTCTCTTCGCATAGTTGACCGTGCGGGCTGATTGAAGGATTATTATGATTGATTAATGTTGATGATATTATGATGCAGGATTAAATATTTGAATGCTCCTTCATATCCATCCTTTATGTATTGCCATCCACATTTCAGACATCTCCTGCATCAGCGGTTTACTTCAACCGCAATCTCACATCCTTCAACTGCTGGTTGTGTAAAATATTAGCCTGCGCACCACCCTGCCACATAATTACCTGCAGGCTGTTTAACATTTCGGCCACATTGGCTACAGGTTTACCGTTGATCTTGCGAATTACGTCACCTTGCGCCAGTCCGCTTTTTTCGGCAAGACTACCTTCGCCCATCTTTACAATTAATACGCCTTCTTTATCCGGCAAGCCAGACGCAGATTGCTCACCAAGTGTTTCCACATTTTTAATTGTGGCACCCAGCCATTCCGTGCTAACTCCTTTCTTTTCAGGCACCAGGGTTCTTATACCCGTTATTGCCGGCTTCAATGATCTTTGTTTTAGGAAAGAACTTACCACACCAAATTCATTCATTGGAAAATTCTTAAAGCCGATGGTCAATGCTTTTGATGAGGGCTTAACGGTAAAATTACCCCCATTATCATTTACAAATTCGGGATTGCCCTGGAGGCTGTTTAGATCAGTTTTGTTTTTCTGCGCCGACTGAAGTGCGGTTTTCTGGATAAAGAAATTACTGTCTACCTGTTTACCCCATACGGCCACCTGTATTGGTGCATAGTCTGTCGTAACAATATTATGGGTGAAGACATCCATGCTTTTGGCAAACCACACGTGAGGATGAAAAGTATTGTTTACAATAATATTATTTTCCACCACACGATAATAACCTTCACGAAGTTTCAACCCACCATTAAGACACAGATTATTATAAATGCGAAAATTGCTGCTGCCGTCATCCAGGTCAATGTCCCAGCCATGTGCACAATAAAGACGATTATTACGGAGCGTTATAGGTTTGATTACATCCAGTAAAGGAAGTTCAGGATATTTTTCAACAAGTGCGTCAACTCCTTTTATTGAAGGCAACCAGAAGCGATCTCTGCCCCAGGAGTTGAAGGCCCCGTGATCGCCTGTCTCCAGTACTGTGTTAAATACATCGTTAAATTCTATCATGTGGCCACCCCAGCAACCATCACCAATATTAATGCCTGAACGCGGCACATTGTGGATCGTATTATGGCTAACGGTGATGTCCATGGACATACTTATCTGCACCCCTGCTACTTGTTTTTCTATGGTACCAATGAAATTGATAAGGTTATCGTAGGCAGTGCATTCCGACGGGTAATTATTGGTTTTGGGCCCTGGTGTTTTATCCATTGCATCAATTGGAACAAATTTTTCATACCGAAAAGAAGGCGAACGTACCGCGGCTGTATCACCAACAAAGGCAATGGCATTGCCGCCAATATGATGAATGTAATTGTGTTCGACGGAAACCCTGCGGTTGTACTTGCTTACAAAAACAGCATTGCCGCCTAAATCACTAAAAGTGCAATTGCTGATCTTGATATTTTTTGCGCCTTCTGTTAAAACCGCTCCACCGCGATAGATAGTCCAGTCGCTACGTAGTAGTGGTTCCCTGGTAAGCATAAAACTGCGGTTGGTGCCAATGAAAGATATTCCTTTAATGGTAACATTTTCTACAGGCTCTTTTTCGCTGCCTTTTATTTGAATGATATCATTTAAGACAGATCGTTCAAACACTGCCGTTTTTATATTCAACTCTTGTGGCGGATAAAAATATAAAATACCGGTGCCGGCATTATAAAACCATTCGCCTGGCGCATCAAGTTCTTCAAAAATATTTTCTACGAAACGATATTCCTTGTGCATGGGCGCAGGACGGTTGTTTTGCCAGCCGCCTTCCAGCAACAAACTGTCTTTATCATTTTTCCCTTTGATGCGGTAATGAAAGCCTCCCCATTCGCCCTGGTGCAATGCATGAACATAACCTCCTTCAGGATGTGCCCAATTCTTTGCATGCACCGGACTGATAGCATCTGCGGCCGTGCCATTAAGAAAACCAGCAGCGCTGTCGAAGTTAGGATAACGGGCCATATGTTGTAGTTTACCATTGCAAAACAACTGGTCTATAACAAGATCTTTACCAAGGGAGGCCTGTAACATTTTCTTTTTATACGGCTCCCATAGAGGAGTTATTCTTATCGCTCCACTAATAATGACTAACTCGTTTTGATACGCAGAAATTTCAAACTGATGATTGTTTAATAGGGCAGGAGTGATCTCAATTGTTTTTGGGGGCGAATATGTTCCCGATCTTAAATAGATGCTTACTGAATTCCCTTTAGCCGTGGCCACTCTGGTAAGAGCAGCCTGAAGCGATTTGAAAGGCCTGGCTAATGTTCCCTGGTTGTTATCATTGCCATTAACGGCAACGTATAGGCTAACCTGTGGACTGCCATACAAAAAAATATGCAGTAGAATAATAGATAAATTAAATCTTCTTCTCATAACATAAAAATCAGGCTTCTTCCGGTTATAAACATAATATTTAGATAGACAGAGCCAATAATAATATACGAAATAATTGCCCCGCATTCCTACGGGGCAGGTGGTTTTTCGATTAGTCGTTCGATTGTTCTGAAGTTTGATTGTTTGGAAGTTCGATTGTTCCAAAATTCAAACTTTCAAACCAACTTCGAACAATCGAGCATCCGAACTTAGAAAATTTAAAATTTACTGATATAAAGGATTCTGCGCGATATTGTTATTTTGAATTTCAACGTCCGGTATATACCAGGTTTGATTATAGGGGCCGATAGGATTTGCAAGAGTAGTGGGTCTTAAAGTTTGAATCCTGTTTAAAGTATTAGTACGTTTTAAATCATACCAGGTACTTCCTTCAAGACTAAGTTCCCATTTGCGTTCCATTAAAACCGCATCCTTAAACTGAGCCTTTGAAAGGCCTGCCAGATCAGGTACATGGATTGGGTCTGATTTGTTTACTCTCGCTCTCCATCTTATTTTATTGATGTTTTGATAAGCGGTAATGGTGGGTCCATTGCTCTCGTTCTCCGCTTCGGCGGCTATCAGGTACATCTCCGCCAGGCGCAGGATTGGAAGAGTATATGCTGATACGCCGGCGCCTGAAGCAGGTTTGCCGGCATCTAAATAAGTAAGGTCTACAAACTTTTGAAAAAAGGGAAGCAACACTCCGCTGGGTGCCGTGTAATTTTCTTTTATGCCCCATACTTTTCTTTGATCGCCCGGGGCGAAGCTGTTGATAAACCAGTTGGCGGGCGTTACTATATAAACAAACCCAGGTGCCGTAGCGCTATTCCCCATTAAAGGGTTGCCACCAATGCCCGGTTGATAGGTCTGTTCCCAAATGCTTTCCGTAGTGTAGGTTGTATTATGAAATACTTTCGAGAAATCATCCAGCAGGGTAAATTTCCCGGAATTGATAACAGCCAGGGCCTTATCTTTAGCATTAGCATAGTACTGTGTTTGATTTAACGGATTGCCCGCCATTGTTAAATATACTTTTGCTAAAAGTGCAGTAGCTGCTAATTTATATACGCGGCCTAACTGCGGGGCATTGTCTGGCAGGTTGCTTTCAGCAAAGGTCAGGTCTTCCAATATCAGCTTATAAACATCTGCCTGCGGTGTCCTTGAAATTTGCACATTACTTAGATCTTCCAGGGGAGCGGTTCGTAATGGCACATCGCCATAGAGCTGTACCAGTTGAAAATAAGCGTATGCTCTAAGAAAACGAGCTTCACCTGTAAAGCCACTCTTCTGGGCGGCCGAAAGAATTGTTGACTCGTCCAGTTTCTTCAGCATAAAATTGGCATCCTTTACAATGGAATAATGGTTGGTCCACTGATCCCTTACATTGTAAAAAAATGGTTTGTGGTTATTTTGATAAACAGGCAACCCCTGTTCATAGGCTCCCGATACAGGAGCAATGATATCACTAAAGCTTTCTCTTGTTAGCCAGCCATTGTTACCCAGGGTTGAGGGTATGACCCTGTAAATTCCAACCACACCAAGATCATAACTTGCAGGTGAGTTAAAAAATGCATCGGGACTTACAAAAGTTCTTGGTTTTTCTTCTAATGTTTTCTTACATCCTGGTAATAAAAAAAGCAGGAAGAAAGAATGTATGATGATGATTACTGTTTTTTTCATGTAAAAAGTTTTTAGCAACTAAAAATTAACTTTTATGCCACCTGTAATTCCTTTTGTGCCAGGATAATTACCACGGTCCCATCCATTTATAGTAGCTGACTGCCACGATGCTTCAGGATCGTAACCAGAATATTTAGTAAGAGTGATATAATTCTGCGCGCTGATATAAACCTGTAGTGACGATATCTTAATTAACTTCAGGATTGAAGATGAAAAGTCATATGCCAATGTTATATCCCTTACTCTTAAGTAGGAACCATTTTCTATCCATATGCTATTGGCATAATCCCTGATAGAACTACCACTATTATCAAACTGCGGCCTGTCAAACATGTTAGTTCCTTTACCCGCGATATAACGGTTATTGTAAGCTTCTTTTGTAGTGGCCCATTTACCATTGAGGGTAATATTGTATTTGCGGAATTCGTTGGCAATATCATTGCCATAGGAGCCTACTATCAGGAATGACAAGCTTAGACTCCTGTAAGAAAAATTATTATTAAATCCGAATGTAAATTTTGGTTCGAAGTGTGATAATATAACCCTGTTATCGTTAGCTAAAACATTGCCTGGTGCGGTCTGAAATTTATAATCACCCGCTTTTTTAGTGGGTTCGCCATTTGCTACTGCCTCGGCGTCCGACTGGTAAACGCCTAACACTTTATAACCAAACAACTGCTGCATAGATTGGCCAAGGATCATTGGGAACCAGTTGCCACCTGCCCCCACTTCCTTATAAGTAATGGGATTACCATGTGCATCTTTACCCAGGTCAAGTATCCTTGTTTTGTTGTGAGAAAAAGTAAGTATAGAATTCCATTGCAGACTGTTTCCCGTAAGAATTCTACCTGTCAGTTGAAGTTCAAAACCTTTATTGCCTACTGCTCCCACGTTTTGCAAAACCGTTGAGAATCCTGATGAGGTAGGAAGCGTTACATTCAGCAGCAGGTCAGATGTTTTCTTATCATAATAATCTGCGGCCAACAGTAACCTCTCGTTAAAGAAACCGACATCTATCCCGATATCAAGCTGTTTGGTTGTTTCCCATTTAAGATTTTTATTTTCGAGGCGGCTTAAATAATATCCTGTTACGGGGATATTATTCAAAGTAATGTTTTGATTAGTCAGTTGCCCCAGTGTTTGATAATTACCAATGGCCTGGTTGCCTGATAAACCATAGCTTGCTCTTATCTTGAGGTTAGAAATCGCTTTTACATTTTGCATGAAAGACTCTTCCGAAACTCTCCAGCCAACAGCTCCTGAAGGGAAAAAGCCATATTTATGATTTTCGCTAAACCTTGACGAGCCATCATACCTGCCGGTTAGGGTGAGCAGGTATCTACGGGAATAAGCGTAGTTTACCCGGCCCAGATAAGAAACTAACTTATTGTCATTATATCCTGTCCCGGGTACCGCTTTAACACTGGATGCATTCAGGTTATTACTTTGATATATATCGGTCAGGAACCCGGTTGCCGTGCCACTATTGAGGTTTTGAGATGTACTAGCCTGGTAAGTTATGCCCCCTACAGCATCGATGGCATGCTTATTAAAGGTTCTGTTATAATTCAGCAGGTTTTCATTAACGAAAGTGGAAGTATTGCTGTAGTTTTCGAAAGCACCACCATTAACATAGAGGCTCAAGGTACTGGGTGCATAATAGTCCGTTCTGCCCCAGCTGTTATCTAATCCTGCACTTAGTTTTAATTTTAATCCATTCACTATTGCGTAAGTTAAGGTTGCATTGCCAATAAGTCGTAATGAGGGATTAAACCTATGTTCTTCTTTAGATATTGCATATGGGTTGGTTTGTCCCCAGGGCACTCCTGTAAAAACTGTGTACTTGCCATTAGCGCCATATACGCCTTGTGTCGGAGGCATAACCATGGTAGTAAAGGGTACACCGCCGCCACCATCTGCATTGAAATAATTGTTTTGTGAATAATTTGATTGTTGCAGAGAGAGACTGATATTGGTCGTTAGTTTTTCATTGATCTTTTGATCCAGGTTTCCTCTGAAAGAATACCTCTTGAAACCGGAGTTTTCAATAATACCATCCTGGTCAAAGTAGCCGAATGAAATATAAAATTTTGTTCCTGCGCTGCCACCTGAAACAGACAAATCGTGATTATGAACCATGGCGTTTCTATATACCAGGTCCTGCCAGTCTGTGCCTTTCGCAGCAAGAGAATCTATCTGGGCTTGTGTCCATATCGGTTTACGCGGCTGGATTGGGTTATCCGTATTCCAGTTGGCATTGGCTTCATTCTGAAGGTTTGCGAATTCCCCGGCATTAATAAGGTCCATTTTTTTTCGTAATGACTGAACCCCGAAGTAACCGTTATAAGAAACTTTCGGTTTTCCTTCTAGTCCCTTTTTAGTAGTGATCATAATTACGCCGTTCGCGCCCCTTGATCCATATATTGCTGTGGAAGATGCATCTTTCAGTACTTCGATACTCTCAATATCTGAGGGGTTGAGTTGTGCGCTTAATCCATCGAGGGGTAACCCATCTACTACATATAATACATCATTGCCACCGGCGATGGAGTTGGTTCCGCGTATTTTAATGGATACACCTTCTCCTGGCTGGCCTGAACGTTGAATAACCTGTACACCTGCAGCCTGGCCCTGGAGAGCGCCAGCGACAGTAGATATCGCTTTTACCTGCATAATTTTGTCGGCTGAAACAGAAGAAACAGCGCCTGTAATATCAGATCTTCTTACGGTACCATAACCAACTACAACTACTTCTTCTACTTTATTATCTTTTCGCATAAGCATGACGTCTATGTTTGCTTCCCTGCTTACGTTGATTTCCTTTGACTCAAATCCAACAAAAGAAATTATGAGAACACCACCACCCTGTGGAACGCTAAGGGCAAACCGACCTGTTGCATCTGTGGCCGTTCCAATAGTGGAATTCTTGAGTTTTATTGAAGCCCCTGCCAATGGGTCGCCAGTTTCTGATGTTACTTTTCCGGTAACCTGTATGTCTGGAACAATAATTTGCGGAGTAATTATTTCTAAAATCTCTTTGGGACTAACAACAATCGTTTTATCAATAATTGAATAACTAAGCGGAAGACGGCCGAGGCAGGCTTCCATGGTTTCTTTTATATCAGCATTGTGAACCGATATATTCAATTTAGGAATGCCTTTTAATACATTTGTTTTGTAGAAAAACACATATCCTGTTTGTTTGCGAATTTCTTTAAAAACTTTTTCCAGGGACGTGTTGGAAAGATTGAGTGTAACCGCCTGGGAAAAACCTGTTGCACTTACGTTCATCGTAATAGCAAGTAATAAGACTGCAGTTAGTTTCATAATCCTGATAATTAGAACAGGTGGAAGCAATCGCAGACCCCACTTGCGGGTCTTGTAAATTTGCATAGTTTTGTAATGTTTGGGTTAAACAATAAGCGTTACCTGAAATTTATGTTTGTTTGTTTACCAGGCATTTTAACGGGGACGTGACAGCGTTCCCGTTTTTTATTGGCAACATGATGAATCCAAAAATTTTATTTAAATAATATTCTCTTTATTATCATTCTTGTATTTTTTTTCTTCCTGACAGCAATAGCTATCATCCATCAGTCACCGTAACCTTCTTACCTTCCACCTTAAATTTTACACCGGCGACTCTCAATATCTCCAGTACGTTTGATAAAGGCACTTTTCGCCTTATGACACCCTTATATTTTCCAGTGGGCATATCGCCGGTAAAACTTACATCTACATCGTACCAGCGGCTAAGCTGCCTCATGATATATGGCAAATCATCATCATCAAATTCAATCATGCCGTTTTTCCATGCCAGCGCTTTATCAACGTCTGCATTAATAACTACCAGGTTTTGATCGCTTTTCTTCATTACGGCCTGTTTTGAAATGGATACGGATACGGTTTTTGTTTGATTTGTCACTTTTACCATACCTTCTTCCAGGGTTGTTCTCACTTCGTTTTCATCACCATAACCCATAATATTAAAATGAGTACCCACCACCTCAACGGTTAATTGATCTTCAAGCTTAATCCGAAAAGGCATTCTTGTATTTTTAGCCACTTCAAAATAAGCCTCACCGTGTAAATAAACAGTTCTGTCTTTTCCTTCGAACCTCGTTGGGAACCTCAACGAAGAGGCGGCGTTAAGCCACACCTTACTGCCATCGTGCAATTGCAACTGGTATTCCCCGCCTCGTGGAGTGGATAAAATATTAAACAGTATTTTTTTATTTGAAGATAATGTATCGTTATAGACAAGTTTCCCGGATATTTTGTCGATATGAGTTCCGTCTTTTTCTGTTAATTGCATGGTTTTAGAAGAATCCAGTGATATTATACTTCCGTCACCAAGCACCAATTGTGCTTTGCTCGTGCCTGGCAAAATCTCCTTATTTAGAGAATCTTTTTTTACAGGATTGTTCCTTGTTATGCTTTGTTTGAAAGGGCGGGGAAAGTAAGAAAGTATACCTGTTATAACAATCAGCACAGCAGCGGCATAATGCCACCATTTAACGTACGAAGATTTTCTGTAAAAAAGAGGGATAACTATCTGGCTTTCATTATCCGTTTTTCTATTTAGGAATGCTAACCATACTTCTTCTCTTAATTTTTCTATTTTACTCGAGGAAATTTTATTGCTTTTAATGCTCCATTCAAAAGACTGATACCATTGTTCCAGCCATGCTTTTTCTTCAGGGGAACATTGGCCGGAATTGTACTTTCGAAGCAGGTCTTCAATCTTATGCAATGGCTTAGCACTTTAATATCTATAACAGCCGGTTTGCTGGTTGGTACTATGCAATATGAAAATATATTTTATAGAAGGAGAATAGGATCAGGAGGAATAATTAAATTATCATTTGCAAGGACTAATAAACGGGTTAACCAATCTAAAACAAAAAGCAAAATATCTGAAGATGGCTTTTTGCCAGTTCATTGCGGATGCGGCTGAGTGCCTGGTAGATCTGGTTTTTTACGGTTTGTGGAGCCAGCGCCAGCAACTCTGCAATTTCTCCATTCGAAAGTTGCTCTACTTTACTCAGCAGGTAAATCTCCCGCATTTTTGAAGGCATTTCAGCTACAATGGTATTTACAACAAGCTGCAATTCTTTTGTATATAGAAAATTGTAAGTGTCGTCTTCCGATTGAACCGAGTTAAAAGGCTGGTTTAACAGCGTTCTTAATTTCAACCGGTTTTTTTCAAAATAATTAAAGATCCTGTTTCGCAGAGAAGTATAAAGATAGCCGCCCAGGTTGTCAAGAATAGAAATGTTATGGAGGTTTTTCCATAATGAAATAAAAACTTCCTGCAGTATGTCTTTAACATCTTCTTCTATAGGCAGCCTTCGATATGCTATTTTATATAAGTCATGCCAATATTTATTAAACAATTGGCGGAAAGCATCCTGGTCGCCTTCGAGAGTTCGCGTTATTAGATCCTTATCCGGCGGGTATAAATTTCTGGCACTCATGTTATTCAATCACTACAAAGTAAATTTTACAAGTATACACAATCCTGCGTACCTAATAAGGTAATGCATTTTGAGGAAGTTACCAAAGTCAGGTTGCCGAAGGTCTGGTTGCACAACTTCCCAACCCTGTGGATCTGACTTAGAAGGTCTGGTTGCACAAATTTCCTGTGTCTGTTTATACCTGACTTAAGCGGTAGGTATTAATTTCCTCTCTGATTATAAATCGTAGAGGTTCCCAAAACTGCGCCGGTTCGTAGGGGATAGGCATCGGAGTTGCAAGATTTTCATTCTTCACCTTACTCATACACTTGTTATCAACCCTAAGCCACCGACCAACTGGCTATTTGAATATCTATTTGAGCATTGGATATTTGTAAAAAAATTACAAGTATGCGTGCAATTACTGAAGAGCTTAATGCGATGCTGGCTTTTATTAATCAATGGGAACAAAGCGGTATGCGCCAAAAGGATTTCTACCAACAGCATAATATTCCTGCGCAAATAATTTATTACTGGCATAAATGCTATAAAAAGCCAAAGGCCGGTGTACGTAAACCAATACCTGCTGCAAATAGCTTCGTCCAACTCCAGCCGCCGGTGCCTTCATCCGGCAATATGGAATTGCATTTGTCCAATGGTTATAGAATTGTTTTTAATCAGCCGGTAGGTGTGGATTACCTAAAAGCGTTAATCTATTGAGCAATGCTACATCTTATCAACGAGAAGATAGTAATGCTTGTCGCTTTCAATTTTAAGGTATGTTTCCATAACATAGCCACAAACGCTATAAGTGTTTGTACTGGGTGACATTCACTTGCCTGGTTAATCTATAGCTGCGTTATCTTTTTGTCATCAAAAAATAAATACTGTTTGTTTTGGAATCGGCCTTCCGAAGAGTATTTCCTTTTTTAATAAAATGCTATCAGCCTTCATTTATAATTTAAAAGCGTTATATCTTTATAAAAATAACGATCAGGAATTATTTTGACAGACAATCCCAATACATATTTCCAGGAAAAAGAATGTAATGAATAGGCTAATTACCATTGGCATTATTTGTTGTATTAGCTCATTGAATGTTATAGGGCAGGATAGTATTCCTATTACCGGCAAAAATGCCGATTCGATAAAAGTATCGGTTTTAAATGAAGTGGTGGTGTCAGCGTCAAAGCTACAGGAGCGGTTACTTCAATCACCTGTGAGCATTGATAAGTTAAGCAACGCCGACTTTTCTTCTACTGCTGCCTTCTCCGCTTTTGACGCGTTGGAAAACGCAAAAGGGGTACAGCTTATTACTCCAAGTCTTGGTTTCAAAGTAATCAATACCAGGGGCTTTGCTAATACAACCAACGTCAGGTTTGCCCAGCTGGTTGATGGTGTGGACATACAGTCGCCGCATATCGGTTCCGCAATAGGAGCGGCGCTGGCACCAAACGAACTTGATATCGATGGCGCGGAAATTATCTCCGGTGCAGCCTCGGCGCTATATGGGATGAACACTATCAACGGACTGGCAAATTTCATAACAAAAGATCCATTTACAAATCCGGGTATAAGCTTTCAGCAAAAGACCGGTGTTAATCATTTGTCAGATGCTAACAGTGCTGCGAAAATATATTCCGAGACGAATATAAGGATAGCTAAAGTGCTGTCTACAAAGCTTGCTTTTAAAATCGATGGTAGCTTTAGCAAAGGCACCGACTGGATAGCCGATGATCATACAGATATTAATCCTAATGCTAATATCACCACCGGCTTATCCGGGGTAGATAATCCCGCTTCAGACCCGGTGAATAGTTATGGCAATGAATCTGCAAACAGGCGAACACTTTCCTTAAACGGAAAAAATTATGTGGTGGCAAGAACAGGCTACTTTGAAAAACAAATGACTGAATATTCTTTGCAAAACCTTAAGGCGGACGCTTCTCTTTTTTATAAAATCAACAGGAACATTCAGATTAAATATATTTACAGGTTTGGATTACTGAATACGGTGTACCAACGGTCAAACCGTTTCTACCTGCAGGACTATTTTATCCAGCAGCATTCCCTTCAGTTTAATTCAAAATCAATTGAACTAAAAGCTTACTGGAATAATGAGCACACCGGCAAGTCGTATAACCTTCGTTCCATCTCGGAGAATATTGATAAGGATTTTAAAAAGGATGATCAGTGGTTTAATGAATATGCTACAGCATACAACAACGCCACCACTGGCGGACAAACAGTTTCAGCAGCGCATAAGCAGGCACGTTCTCTTGCCGACCAGGGCAGGTATCAGCCAGGCACCACGGCATTCAATGAAAGTTTCAACAGGTTGAAAGCTATCAATAACTGGGATATCGGCGCGGCGCTCCGTGTTAGGGCAAGCATAGTACATACGGAAGGCCAGATCAATCTTACCGAACGTTTATTGGCCGGACTGAGAAAAACATTAAAGCTTGCTATGCTTGCAGGTTTTGATCGCCGCAGCTATATTATAACGCCGGATGGAAACTATTTTATCAACCCGGTAAAAGGTAAAGCTTACAACAATTTCGTATACACTAAAACCGGTGGTTTTGTGTCGCTGACAAAACAGTTGTTAAATGAAAGAATTAGATTGAATGCAATTTTAAGAGTAGATAAAAATGACTATTTCTCCGCTACGATTAATCCAAGACTATCCGTTGTTTATTCACCTGCACTTAATCATAGTTTCCGTTCCTCTTACCAGAATGGTTATCGCTTTCCAAGTATTTTCGAAGCTTATTCAAACGTAAACAGTGGTGGCGTAAAAAGGGTAGGAGGGTTGCCTGTTATGTCGCAGGGAATATTTGAAAATGCATACCTGCGAAATGCTATTGACGCGTTCCAGTCTGCCGTAACGCGTGATGTTAATACTACCGGACTTACCAAAAACGCAGCCATCGTTAAAAACAGGAGTCTGCTTGTGAAAAACGATTATACTTACCTCAAACCTGAAATGGTAAATTCATACGAGCTTGGATATAAAGGATTGTTCATAGATTCAAGATTATTTATTGATGTAGATTTCTATTACAACAAATACCACGCTTTCATCGCACAGGTCGAAATGAACATACCGCAGACAAAACTTCCCGACTCGATTGCTTTTTATCTGAACGATAAAAAATTGCAGGATCGGTACCGCATGTGGACCAATTCAAAAACAACTGTCTATAATTATGGCGGAAGCTTAAGTGTAAAATATCAGTTGCTGAAAGGTTACTCAATCAATACAAATCTCACTTACGCCAGGCTCGACCGGAAGACAGGCAACGATGGCCTGGAAGATGGTTTCAATACGCCACAGTGGATTACCAATACGTCAGCAGGCAACGAAAATATTTATAAAAATTTCGGTGGCCGTATCACTTATAAATGGCAGAGCAGTTACCTGTGGCAATCGTTTATTGTAAATGGTATCCTGCCTGCTAATTCAACGGTGGATGTGCAGTTGAGTTATAAGTTTGAGAAACCAGGCATCAGTTTAAAAGCAGGAGCAACCAATATCACTAATCATTATTACTATTCAATTCTTGGTGGTCCGCAAATCGGTGGTTTGTATTATACAACGGTTACTTATTTTTTGAAGTGACAGATAAATACAGCGTCGGCATATCGCTGTAAGATGGGACTTGAAAAGAACAGTTAGTGCTACGAGATATAAGGTATCAGGTGTGAGGTATGTGAGTCTCTTAGTAATTCCTGCTCATAGCTCTTATAAATGGATGTTTTTTTCAACGCAGAGAATTGCCACTTACTTATAATCTAGTGCAATTTCCAAAGTTATTTTATTTGAAATATTACGCCCGCGTTATATTGTGGCTGACGGCTGATAGCTGATAGCTGATCTAATTGCTGATAACGATAAAGTCAACACCTTCTGATCTTATCCTCCTTTGTAAACCTTTCCATCCTTCATCACAAACACTACCTTCCTCACTGCGCTGATATTATCTTCGGGGTTGCCCTGCACCAGTATGATATCCGCCAGCATTTCTTTTCTAATACTTCCTATCTTATCACCATAACCAAATGCTGTTGCGTTAACGGAAGTAGCCGATCGCAGGACATCGATAGGCTTCATTCCATATTCAACCATCAGCTCCATCTCGCGCGCGTTATCACCATGTGTGAACACACCCACATCGCCGCCCATGCAAATGGTGACACCACTTTTCAACGCCGATTGAAAACTTTTTTTCTTTTCGCTTATCCTCGCCGGCTCCGGACCGGCCCCTTTCTTCCAGCCTCTATACTGAGCCGTAGCTTCCCCTGCCGCCAGCGTCGGACAAAGCGCAACACCTTTGTCTTTCATCAATTTAAAAATCGCTTCATCACCTTCATCGCCATGCTCAATCGTTGAAACACCACCCATGATGGCACGACGCATGCCCTCTAAGGTACTTGCATGCGCGACCGTTTGCCTGCCACTGCTTTTAGCAATGCCCGTAGCCATCGCTATTTCTTCCGTGCTGAATGTTGGCATCGCTTTTCCGTCTATCCCCCAGCGGTAGTCGGCATATAATTTTATCAGGTCAGCACCTTTATTTATTTGTGTACGCACTTCAGCAGACATCTCATTGATGTTACCAACTTCTGCAGCGCCCTGGGGTAAATCGATATCTGCATTGTGCAGGTTAGGGCCGTATGTACCTTTAGCAACGATCGCTCTTGTGGCGACGATCATACGAGGCCCGGGTACAGCACCTTTTTTTATAGCCGTTTTCAATCCCGCATCATCATACATAGCGCCTTCCGTACCCAGGTCGCGCACTGTTGTAAAGCCGGCCTGCAATGTTGCCGCCGCATGACTAACGGCCCTGGCTGTACGCTCGGCACGACTCTCCGTCATCACCTGGTCGTTCCACTCTACCTCGTTATATGGATGCAGGAACAAATGCGAATGACCTTCAATCATCCCGGGCATCAGGGTAGTGCCTTTCATCGCAATTATCCGCGTGATGGCAGGAAGTTTAAAAGTTATGGCTCCCGCGGCCACTATGGTATCGCCTTTTACGAGCACCGTCCAACCGGTATGCATTTCCTGTCCGTCGAATACGCGATCGGGCTTGAAGAGATAAAAAGAATCCGTTTGTGCAAATGAACAGAAGCAGGTCAATAATAGTGGAAAAATAAAAGATAGTTTCATGAATGATAAATAAAGAATGTTACTATGATTGCAAAGAATATTTTGAAAAGGTAGGTATTGTTATCAGCATTTCAAAGGAGCCGGTGGTATGGCAATTCAGCGATCATCCTTCAGCTTTCGGCTATCGGCTATCTGAAGGGAAAAATATTTTAAATGATTTGTCAACGGAAGAAAATGATAATTATGTTTCTAAATTTTATAAGTATCTTTTCCTGAAAGCAGAAGGATTTTCACCTGTTGTTTTCTTGAAAAGTTTATTAAAGTAAGACAGACTTTCGATGCCGGTTTCATAACAGACCTCGGTAATACTCTTATCCTGCAGCAACAATGTTTTAGCCTGCGTGATCCTGTAGTGATTTACAAAATCGGTGAAAGTCATTTTTGTCTGCTTTTTAAAATACCTGCAAAAGGCAGCGGTGCTTAAGTGAACGCTTGCAGCAACTACATTGACATCCGGCGTCTCGTTGTAGTTTGCATGAATGTATTTATAGACGGAGCCCATCCTGATCTTATCGTTTAAAAAAAGTTTGATACTGGTATCCTGTTCATTTAGTTCTGCTACTTCTTTTGAATTTGCCAATAACTGGAATATCTCCATCAGGCAGAGTAGTTTCTGAAAGCCTTTAAGCTGCTGCATCTGCCTTAGTTTTGCCGCCACTACCGTTTTTGTTTTACCGCTGAACGACAATCCTAAATAAGCTTTCTCAAAAAGAGCCTGGATAGATTTAAACTCGGGTGTTTCCTTGAATGCATCACCCAAAAAATTTTCTTTAAGCTGCACTACTATCTGCCTGTATTCAGTCTGCAAGCCATAGTCAAAATTAAGATGAGGAATATTTGCACCGATAAGTACCAGGTCGCTGTCCATGAAGCTGGAGATATGTTGGCCTACATGCCTAATCCCTGTTGTTGCTTCTACATACACCAGTTCATATTCAGGATGATAATGCCAGTAGAAGGAATGTCTCAGACTGGGAGTGAACAATTTGAATGACTGTCCCGCGTCTGGTATAACAATTTCTTTCCTGATTTTCATAGCAGGTTTTCCTGTAAAGCTATTAAATTGCCGGCTTTGGTTACAATAATGTCAATACAGAGCAAATAATAGTCATTGAAGATAATAAGCATGTAAAGTTTCTCGTCGAATTTTGTATCAGAGATTTAACTAACGTCCGTTGGGAAAATAATCAGGCATGGGTTTCATGATAGCTGACGGCTGATAGCTGACTGCTGATAGTAATTTAAAGTAATTCATTCTTAACATGTCACTACTAAATCACACATAAAAATTATTGTATGGAAAAACAAACGATGGCGGCTTCTATGGTTCCTGCTATGGGTAACGCCAATGCGCACAAAGACATTCCCGGTAACCCGTCCACTGCTAAAAGCAGTAAAGTAAAATTGAATGATCGCAGTGATGGAAAACCGCTTCAGTTGTTATCTGAAGATGACTGGAGAAACTGGATCGCCAATGGTTATGTCGTTATAAAGAATGCAGTACCACAGGAACAGGTAAAACGACTGGCGGATTTCCTTTGGCAATTCGAGGAGAAAGATCCTGCCAATCCTGATACCTGGTATGCACCGCCCCGGGCGGAGATGAAGATGAAAGAACTTACCAATACGGGCATGGTAGAAATGTATAATCACCAGCTCTTATGGGATAACCGGCAGTATCCAAAAGTGCACCAGGCGTTTACCGATATCTGGGGTACGGACAAATTATGGGTAACCATCGACAGGGCAAATTTAAACCTGCCTATCCGTCCGGGTTACGAATACAAAGGATTTATTCACTGGGATTATGATCCGGAAACTAAACCACAGAATGTTCAGGGAGTATTAGCGCTCGCTGACCAGACAGACGAAAATATGGGCGGCTTTCAATGCGTTCCCGAGCTCTACAGAACCTATGACACCTGGAAATTATCTCAACCGGAAAACCGCGATCATTTCAAGCCGGATGTTACAGGCTTCGACATTGTAAAAGTGAAAATGAATGCCGGTGACCTGCTGATTTTTAACAGCACACAGCCACATGGTATAAGGGCCAATACAAGCGGCGATAAAGTACGTATGGCACAATATATTTCTATGATGCCTGCCGATGAAGACAACGAAGAACTGCGGCAGTGGCGGATTGCATCCTGGAAGGAGCGAAGGGCGCCCGAAGGATACGCTTTCCCCGGTGACCCAAGAGGCTGGGAACAAAACAAATATGAAACGGCAGTACTATCGGAACTGGGTAAGAAATTGCTGGGGCTGGATAAATGGTAGAAGGAATATAATCAGGTGCGATGACATCAATGATTCCCCATCTTTACAAAGAAGGGGAATTATTGATATTGAGTAGAGATGAACTATAGCCTTGTCGCAATTATTTATCATCAAATGGTTTTGGCAAGGTTAAATTTTCTTTTTCTCTTTCTTTCATTTTATCCTGATAAGGTATGCCTTCGGTGATCCACTTTTCCGCAGGTTTCCCTAAAAGGTAATAATCAAAAAACTCGCGCTGTCGTCGCTGGTAATCTATCTGGTCATCTTTTTTTGTGAAGCCATGATTTTCATCCGCGTAAACGAGCAGGATCACCGGCTTTTCCATGCGACGCATGGTGCTGTACATCTCTATGCCCTGGTGCCAGTCGACAGCGCCGTCCTTATCGCCAAACGTTACCAGCAGCGGAGTGTTGATTTTAGAGGCGTTGAACATCGGTGAATTGCGAATATGGTCTTCCATCCGGTCGTACCAGGGTCCGTCAAAGCGTCCCTGGCTTGTCTCAAATATTTTTGAATCGGGTATGCCATTATTCCAGTAAATAGAGTTTGACATACTAATAAGGTCGGTAAGCGGCGCTCCTGCAATAGCAGCTTTAAACATAGCGGTTTGCGTGATTATAAAGGAGGTCTGGTAAGCTCCCCAGCTATGGCCCATCAATCCAACTTTATCTTTATCTATCATACCCGTTTTTAACAATTCTTCAACCGCGGGAACAACACAATTTACAGCGCTTACTCCCGGGTCGTTGATATCATACACGATGTCAGGACGAAATACAAAATATCCGGTAGAAGTGAAATTGGTAGTGTTATAAGGCGACCGCCTGGAAGGTGACGTATAATTGTGAACAGTACTGGAAAGGATCTCATAGATGTACACGATCATCGGATACTTTTTACCGGCTTCGTAATTGGCAGGATAAAAAAGCGCTCCCTGCATTTTCTTACCGTGCCTGTTAGTGTAGCTGATCAGTTCACTCTTACCCCAATAATAATTTTGCTGTTGCGGATTCGTAGTTGTCACCAGCTTTTCGGCCGCGAATTTATCATTGATAAATAAGGCGGGTGACTTGTCATAATCCTGCTTTGTATAACTGTAAACACCCGCATCTTTTGCTTTAGCGAGTCGGCTCACGAACACATCTTCGTAGATAAGTTTCTCCACTTTATTTTTTTCAAATTTATAATAGCCGAATTTCTTACTCTTATCACCATAAGCTGAAAAGAAGATTGGCTTGCTGTCGTCAAGAAAAGGATCTTCATAATCTAGTCTTGTAACGCGAAAAATTATTTCTTCCTTTTCTCCATCCGTTAGTTTTCTTGCAGCTCTTCCATCAGGTTGAACCGACCAGATATTGTATTCATCATACAACAAAACTTCCTTGTCACCTTTCAGCCAGCCCCCGCCGCCAAAAGCAGGCCGGCTCGCAGGATGATCGTCGCGGGTATCCCAAAAATCAGTCTTTAGATTTATGGTAAAATTAGTATGCTTTCCGGTTGCTACATTATAACTCCACCAGTTTTTATCTTTGAAGTAAACAAAATATTTACCATCCGGTGACGACTGCGGAAAGTAATTGAAGTTGCTGTTAATCGTTTTTTCAAAGATCATTTTTTCTTCTCCTGTTTTTATATTTACGAGATATGCATCCGTATAATCATCTTTGAAGGCAGGCCTATATTTTTTGTCGGTGGAGATAAGCACATATTTTTGATTGCCATTTATTACGGCATCCGGTATAAGTTCTTTGGCTAGTTGAAAGAAGGTATTGTTATCCAGGTTCCATGCGCTGAGGTAACTGAACACGGTATCACGGCCAAAAGTAATTTTTTGACGGGGTTGAATTTCCGGATCTTTCCAATGCCATACATCAACAGGTACCAGCTTGTCGGGTGATTTTTTTGCCAGTGCCCTGGTTGAATCTATTCTTAGAGAATCTTTCTTTGTAAGTGTGTCGCCGGGTTTCTTATCATCTTTTTTTGCCAGGGCATTGTATGTCCATTTTTTGATACCGAAGAATGCCGTGGACATATCATCACTCAGCCTTAAGGCTGATCCGTTATAGATGCGCATTGAATCGGGAAAACCTTTGGCAGTAGCGGGATTGAATATTCGCAGCGCCGGTACTTTATAGATATTGATGTATGAATATACCAGCGCGTTGTCTTCCTCATAACGATCTTTACGATAGCTAAGAAAAAAGGCAAGTCCATCGCCTTCTTTCTGCCACGTAAGTTTATTAAACCTTGCAGTATCACTTGCTATCACTTTCAGGTTGTTATTGTTAAGGTTGAAGAGTTCTACTGAGTTGCCGGCGGAATTTGCAGAACCAACGATGTAAGCGAACTGGTCACTTTTTTTATTGAAAGCGAATTCGGTAACGTTACCAATAGTGCGTGCGGTGCCGTCTGATAAATTTTTTAAGATCACCACAGCTCCTTTGTCTTTATTATCTTTTGGCGGAGCAAGAAGTGCTGCCAGGAACTTACCATTGCGGGAAAATTCAAAGCGGGTGACATTCTCTATAACTTCTTTTTTACCGGAAGCGAGTTTTAGTAATCCCATTTTATATTCTATGGGCTTTGACTGGTCTCTTAATTTTTCGGCTTCTTTAAACGGAAGTCCGATAGCGTAAGCGATCCATCGATTGTCTTTTGAGAAAGCGGCATTGGATGCAAATTCAATTTTATATGATTTACCGGTGACGCTGTTGGTAACGTATAAAGTGTCGTTGTCTTCCTGAACGGTCACCTGGTAGGCGATCCAGCTGCCATCAGGAGAGAGGTCATTGGAAGAAATGTTTTGCCACTTACCGTAATCGTCAGGGCTTAAGTATTTTTTCTGCTGGCTGTAACCTTTTGAAAAAGATAATATGCCAACCAGGAAATAAAGCATTAAACATCTTCTCATAGTTAATAGTTTATATTAAGATAATACAAAAATTAATTATTGAAATGAAAAGGTATTATTGAATGATAAAATATCATTTATACATTTAAACCTTCCATATTCCTGTAAGTATAATAATGGTGACGACCTGGAATATTGCTGACTAAATATTCTTTTACCGGATTCATTGAGTAACGTCATATCCTGCGGGGAATCAATCATCACAGTGGAAAGGATAGGAACGATTACATTTTTGGTTTCAATAATTAAATATGAATAATTTTTGTAGCGAGATAGTGTGATGTCAATCATTGAGTAAGGATTTTTATTTACTTTAAACACACAGTGTAGATGTACCCCTCCATACATGAAGATATTTATAGACTGGCTTTAAACAACCGACAGAAATACTGCTGCTGTCACAATCCTTGACCTACTCTATGAAAACGCCGACATCTTCATTATGCTATATGCATCGTTACCATCCATCTTCTCCTCCTTGTCATTGTATGGTTTTCTTCAGGTTCAGGTTCCGGGTACAATCACCTGAACCTTCCCTGGAAGATCAGCATGAAGAAAGATGATAACAGTTCACCCAAAGGATACATCATATACCGCTATAATGGTAACAAACTCAGCAAGACGGTGCATGAAGAAGGAGTCGCTGAAGATAAGGTTACCGATTATGCAGGCGGCATGGTATATAAAAACATCCTTCAGTTCATCCTTCATGAAGAAGGCAGGACAAGGCTTACTAATACAAGAGGTGTTATTACCCAGAACTATGATTACTTTATCAAGGATCACTTAGGCAACGTAAGAATGGTGCTGACCGATGAAGTGCAAAAAGACATCTATCCTGCAGCTACCCTGGAAGGAAACATCAACGCGTCAGGCACTCCCAATGCAATTAATGTAGAGCAGGGTTATTATAAAATAGATACAACCAGTGTGGTTAATAAGTCAGAGGCAGTCAGACAACAGCTAATAGTCAGAAGCTCTATTTCCTGCATCCGCTTTAATTTTTTTATCTAAAGCCATGTTACGGTCTTTACCAATGGGGTAATCAATAGTTACCTGGAATACTTCAGCAATTTTAGAAGCTATTCTACATTATCCCGGCAATCAGCTTTATCAAAAGGCTGCCGGTAGACAATATCAAACTCATGCGTTTGCTATTGTCTCAGGCACGTAACAACCTGTTTTCATTTGAGCGTTATTTTAAATAAGTATTCCGGCATTGCTAATTATAATTTAATTGTCTTTACCACGTTAATAATTCAACGACTATAAGTTTCAGTTGCTGGCACAAAGATCATAGTAAAGGTTGTTAAGGCTGTGAACATATTTTCAAACATCTGAATATGTATAAAATTGATGTTTTATAATGCTTCAATGAGAAGAGATCAATCGTCGGAAAATTCGATTCTTAAAAGATTCGATGGAAGTATATTTATGGAATTATATTAGTTAATTTAGCGTTGCATGAAACTCAGATTTATAATCCTGCTAGTTTGTGTTGGTTCCCTTTTCGCATTACCAACCTGCAAACGCAAAGAAAATTTAGAGGTTAAAGTTATCGAGCCTGATGAGCCTACGGCCGTTGTGCCAGATTCTGTTTTTCAGGGTCCGCTCATTATCAAGACTGGAGGAAAGTACACCGGTAATTACAAAAGTTTGGATTCTAAGATACCTGTGATATCAATATACACAACCGAACCGGTCGAACTCACTGGTTGTCTGATTGCTGGCGCGGGAAACTTGATCAGGTGTGTGGAAGCAACAAACCTCAATATCCACCATAATAGTTTTTACGGACTTGCACCTGACAACAATGAGCAATGGGGGCGCGTTATAAACGATTACAGGCCGCATTCTCTAATCTTTGAACATAATTTTGCAGAACATACGGGTGGTATGTTGCTGGATCATAGAGATACAACCGCTACAGCTACCATCAATATTACGATCCGGTATAACATTATCCGTAACACCGATAAAAGGAAATCAGACTTGACCGGTGGAGAGGAAAGGTCAGCTATACAATTCAACACCGTCGCAAAAGTGGGCGGGGAAATCAGCTGGAACCAATTTGAAAACCTGCCTAACAGGTCTTTCCTACTGCACAATATAAACCTGTATAATAGCGGTGGTAAAAGCGGTCAGCCTTATTTAATTCATGATAATTATATTAGGGGAGCATATCCTTTTCCTTTGAACGCAAATTATTTTGTAGGTAGTGGTATCACCGTTGATGGCGATCCGGGTGCAAATACAATAGAAACCATGTCCCAATTCGTGAATGCGTATAATAACCAGGTGATCAGCACATGTAATGCGGGTATGAATATAGCTGCGGGTCATGATGTTCACTTTTATGACAATACAATCATAAGTAGCGGTAAGTATTCCAATGGAGCTAACTCTGACCGTTTCTGGGGTGGTTGCTCCATGTGGAATGCTGCGAATGTGCCTGCGGCCTTTTTCATCAACAACTACATTAAACGAAACACTATCGGTTATGTAAGCACTGACCTCGTTTTTCCCGCACCTGTGCGCCAGGACTTTGTAGTTGTTCCCGGTAATGTTCTGTCCGTCGGCCCTAACGATAATATTGCGTTACCAGATCCCATTACATTAGAGGTTGAGAAGGCCGAATTTATCAAATGGAAAACAAAACTTGCAGCAAATAACATTATCCTTGGGAATGTGGGCAAATAGAGCAGCATAATTTATGGTCGAACGATGAGGAGTCAATAATAGAATTATAAATGGTATCATCCCAAAAACTGTTTGTTACCAAATGAAGATTCCCTGAGCTTATCACGACGCAGGCGCCAAATAAGATAAACGACTATTATCACATTTATAATTAATATCGACATTCTTGCGGCATTTAATTTACGGGCGACTTCATAAATTTCAAAAGGAATCAGAGCGCCGGTAACAACAATGGTCAAATATTCTGCCCATTGCTTATTTAAAATAAGGCCTATACCTTCAGTGATATAAAGCAATGCGTAGATGAACGTTACTATTTCCACTCTTTTTAATTGTTCCGCATTTATACCGGATACTTTTTCAAATAAGATATTGATGTATTTATTTTCCATGTCAAGATGAAGCATTCGAATATAATGCTCAAGGCGGTTTGCTATGTCCCCACCCAGCAAATTGAAAATTCCACCCGCCAGGGTTATCAGCAATATTGCACTCACCAGTTTTATTATACCAATAACCTGCAAGCCAATTTTTTTATTAATTACCTTTTTTGAGAATGGCATATTCGAAGAATTTTTTTAATCTCAAAATTATCTTGTGAATGTCAGGCGGTAAGCATTTTAATAAATATTTACTTCATTATTTAGTATGCCAATCTTTTTTCGTAACATCTGTATTTATAGTAATGTTTATTATCTGCAAATGGTTTATTTTATTTGGTTGATCACTTAAGTAAGGACTGTGTGGGGACTTGCAATATTTTTTGCAAGGTCTGGCCGCGAACGCACCCATGCTGGTCTCATCATCGCCAAAGCCAGGGGCAGAAAAGGAAGGAGGCTAAGGAATTAATTCGGGTCTCACAATCCTGGCGCCTTGTGCCAGCGTCGACAATTGTGGTAGGATAACAAGCGGCACATACATAACCGCTGGTTTGGCAAGAAAGTTTATTACCGTGATGACGAGCCTGTGACTGAAAGAAATAAAGATCACAACGATTCCTGAGCACAAAGCAATTTTAGCATGCGCACCTTTATTTATAAAAATAGGTTCGTTGTTTAACGAACCTATTTTTATTACTTAGGCGGTTAGAAAAATAAATAATAACTCAACACTATTTATCAGCCTATAGCAAACCACCTAAAACCAGCAACCTGCCTGTTGTGAAACACCCTTGTGACCTATGTGAATTCACATGTTCTTGTGGTTTAGTTTTTTTAAACATAAGGACACCAGGTGAAGACACAAGGGTCACAAGTAATGGTTGAGTATTTTGGAATTTTTTATTTAAACAGTCCGCCCAATCCACCCAATCCTCCTTTACCAAGGTTGGACAATGATTTTGTAATGCTATCAACCGATACACTGCTGTCGTTAGGATCGGTGGCTTTGTGCGCAAACTTCTGAAGCAGGCCGGGTAAGGCCGCAGCTATCGCCCCGGTTACTGCTGGCGGTAATCCAAATTTACTGCCAAGCGATCCGGTAATTCCACCTTCAATGGCGCTTGCTATTCCGCCGCCAGATGAAATACCTCCCTGGAGCATCGATAGTAAACCACCTATTCCACCCTGAGCAGTGCTGCTTTGCGTTGCTAAACCATTCGTTATCTGGTTAGCAATTTCATTGTGTACCTCGTCGGCTTTGTCTGCCGGGATACCTGAAGACACTTGTGGATTACTTCCTAAATGTTGTTTAACGAGATCTAAAATTTGATCAAACATAATTTTACTTTTTTTATTATTTGATTAGTCATGCGGTAAACATACAAAGAATCATCGAAATATAAATTCAGACATTCTACTGATTAGTTTTATTAAATATTTACTTGTAAATCAAGCAGGGCATGTTTTTTATGCACCATTTTCGCTTGCCTGTTTATTAGTTTTATCCAGCTTTGTTTTATAAATTTATTTTTAATTAAATTATACATTATGATACGTGATAATTTTAAGACGCTGTTGTACGGCGTATTACTTTTTAGTTCAATTCAATTTACCTAATGTAAATTAAAAGCTAAAGACAGTAATTCGGGCACCATGTCAAGCCTGGTTGATACATCGATGTCAACTAATAATGCACGGGTCAGGTAACCCCGGCACAGATTTCTCCGGATGAAGCTATACAGGCAGGTCTCAAAGATGCTACCAAAGATTATCCTGATGTAAAAACCAGTGTGAACGATGGAGAAGTAACACTCACGGGAAGTATTACTAGGGACAGGCTTCCAAATTTAATGCAGTCTCTAAACTCATTGCATCCTAAAAAAATTAATAATAAACTCACTATTAAATAAGGAGGAATAATTATGGCGCTAGATATAAAATACAAAGACCTGATCGATACTGCCAAAAGTTCCGGTGTGTCGGATCTACAGGTAAGAGAAGAAAACAATGTGTTGTATATTGATGGCACCGCACCGAGCGGCACTATAAAAGATGCGCTCTGGGCAAGCTATCATAAAATAGATCCTGATTTCAGAGCTGGTGATTTGATCCTTAATGTTAATGTAGCTGCTTCGGGATCGAAGGCAAAAATAGTTACGCAATCTTCCAATCTTAACATAAGAAAAGGTCCGGGAACAGATCAGGAGATTGTTGCAAAAGCCGCACACGAAGAAGAAGTAACCGTTTTAAGTACCTCGAACGATCAATTTACACTTATTAAAAATGATGATGGTGTAGAGGGATATGTTTATACCCAGTATCTTGAATTTTCATAAATAAATTCATTGTCTTTATTGACAAGCTATTTTTAAAAGTCCTGTATTGGGGTATTATCCGGTGCAGGACTTTTTTTATTTACATAAAATAATTTTAGCAGGCCGTGTTCATGATGCCATATATGAATGTAATATTTATAAAAGTGTTTTTATTATATTTAATTTACTTCTAAAGCATAATTTTCAAAATTACTCTCACTGTATTATAAAGTTATGCAGCTATGAAAATAAAAATGTTATCTGCCTGGTACCTGTTTTATAAATTATTATCATTCAGTCTTCAGACTTTTGACAGGGCTTGTCATGGCCGCACTGATAGCTGAATAACCAACAGTCAGCCATGCCAGAAGGATGGATGAAAGAAAAGTCATTACAAAAAATCCAATACCCAGGTCTATTCTGAAAGTATATTGATGCAGCCATTGATTCATAAAATACCATGCAATCGGGCATGCGATAATAAATGAAAGCAAAATCAGCACAGTGAGCTCACGTGAAAGCAGCAAGAGAATATTTAAAACTGAGGCGCCTAATACTTTTCGAATACCGATCTCTTTATTTCTTTTGATAGCCATGAAAGAAATCAGGCCGTATAATCCGAGGCAGGATATAAAGATAGCAATACCGGAAAATATTTTATACAGATTCGAAAGCTGGTTTTCCTGTTTGTAATAATCTGCTATTGACTGATCAACAAAGTGAAAATCAAATACATAGTCGGGATAAGTTTTGTTCCAGATATTCTTAATGGCTTCAATCTCTTCCTTTATTTTAGTTGGCTGCAGTTGAATATTGGCTGTGCTATAGGCATTTTTAATGGTTGTTAAAACAATGGCATCAATAGGATCGCGTAAAGAATTTACATGAAAGTCTTTAACCACCCCTACAATGGGCGCCAGCACTCCATTCACTGTTATCCTTTTTGCTATAACATCTTTAGATTTACCCAATCCGGATTTTTGTAATAAAGTTTCATTGACCACAAACTCTTTTATTGTATCAGAAGGGAAGTAGATGCGGCCAGCTGTAAGTTGAAGCTTATAAATATCAAAGTAAGCAGGGTCGGCAGGTTCAATGTTCACAACTATATTTGACCTGTCCTTTTTGTCTATGCCTGTTTGCATATCTGTATAGCTTCTTCCACCATTAGTGGGTGGGGCCAGACTAAAGCTAACTCCTTTAACTCCCGCCTGACTAAGCAACTGGTTACGGAGCACTTCCATTTTTGTACGGCTCAAACTATCTACCGGAAAGGAAGCATTAATAACCGCCGTTTTATTAAATCCCGTATCTGCGTTTTTAAAATATTCCATTTGTGATACTACTACTAATGTACCGATTATGAGTACCTGTGCTATCGCAAACTGAACAACTACTAATCCTCTTCTTAAAGAAACATCAGTAGATGACTGGCCCATGATTTTGCTTTTAAAGGCATTGATGGGATTAAAACCTGAAAGGACAAGAGCTGGATAAAAGCCTGCAAGAAAGGTAACCACAACTAATAGGCCAGGCATAAATAGCAAGAGGCCGGGATTATGCGTTAAATGAATTGTTAGCTTCGTATCAAGTAAGGCATTGAGAAAAGGTAGCGCCAAAACAGCGATGATAAAAGCAAGTACAAATGCTATAGAACACGCCATCCCTGTTTCTCCAAAAAATTGAAGCAGCAGTTGTTTTCTGCTACCGCCCAGAACTTTTCTTACCCCTACTTCCTTTGCCCGAATGATAGCCTGTGCCGTAGACTTATTAATAAAATTGATGCAGGCGATAATGATCATGAACAAGCCGATAAGTGTAAGCGCAGTTATGAGATCTGTACTGAAGGTTCGTCCGCTGAAATTTCCAAAACGTTCATCGTGGTGCATTTCAGCAAGTGGTTGAAGTCTTAAATTGTATCCTGTTCTTTCAGATGGCAGGTATTTATTTAAGAAAGCAGGCAACATGGCATTTAACTTTTTAGGTTGGTAACCTGGCGCTAGCTGAATAAAACAATAGTTTGCGTCTGAGATACTTGTCCAATCCGACAGATTAAGTTGTTTCTTTAACGTTGCATAGGAGACGACAATTTTCATTTGGAAATCAGAATTTACTGGTGGATTATCCAGGATGCCGGTGACTTTCATCATTTGATTATAAATGTTGATTGTTTTACCTACAGCGAGTTTCCAATTTGAGAAATATTTTTCTGCTGTTAATTTTGTCAATAACACTGTAGAGGGTTCGGCGATCGCGGATAGCGGATCTCCCGACAGCATTTTAAAATCAAACATTTTAAAAAACGGTGGTTCCGTTATAAAAACGCCTTCTTCAATAAATTTCTTTTCCGTACGTCCGTCAGCTCCCGGAATGAGTACCTGAATACCACCATCACCAAGAATAGCAGCTGAAATTTCTACCTGCGGAAAATCTGTTTTAAGTCCACCTGGCATGGGAAATGGAACTCCGGCGCGGTACTCTCTACCTTCCGCTT